>Ga0208817_100187_pt1 | contig 22852 bp, 31 predicted proteins | sample Virmet3819_2500_FD_185741 | JGI IMG/M metagenome (GOLD analysis project Ga0208817, IMG submission 185741) | Marine viral communities from the Southern Atlantic ocean transect to study dissolved organic matter and carbon cycling - metaG... | ecosystem: Environmental > Aquatic > Marine > Oceanic ... | reverse complement strand
CTTACGCAGTTTGGCGCGCAACGCGGCGGCGCGAATATATTTGTTAAGGGCCGATTCGTCGAAATGATGGCGCCGAATCAGTTTTTCATAGGGGTCGATGCTGAGTCTGCTGGCGGGGAAGAGATACTGCCACGCAAGGGTCTTGTTGGCGTTGGGGTACTTTCTTGCCAAGGCATCAGGCATCCATACGCCAGCAAAACGCGTGTCGGCTATATCCGCTATTAAGTAGCGCTCAACAACGATTATCTGTCGGCGTAGCGCGGGTATGAGTTCAGGCGCTAACGTCACCAGACGATGCTTGCCCCCTTTGCCCTGCCATATCTGCAGTTGCAAATTATCGAAGTCGATATCCTTAACGCGTAGGCGCAATAGCTCCATACGGCGAAGGCCAGAAGCGTACAGCATAGACACCATCAGTTTCGGTGTGCCCTCCAGTGTATTGAGCAGGCCGGCGACCTCCTTTCTGGTCAATACCACCGGCAGTTTGCGTTGTGGCTGAGCGCGTCGAAATTGAGCAATACTCCCTAAGGGTTGTTCGAGGTATTGGTTATAGAGAAACGCCAAGGCGTTGAGCGCAATGGCTTGCGTTGCCCCGGAAACGCGACGTTCACAGGCGAGATAATTAAGAAAAGCCTCCACCTCTGCACCACCCAACTCTGCCGGGTGGACCTTGCCATTAAAAATAATGAAAGACTTGATCCAGTAGCTATACGACTTTATCGTACGTAGGCTGTAGCGACGCACTAGCATGTGCTCCCGCAATGACCGAAGGAATGGTGAAGCGCTCATAATGACAATCCCTGTCTTTAGCCTGTATGTATATACAGTATATCCCGTTAAGTCCTTCTTGCCAGTGAAATGGCCCTGTTATTGGTCGCGACCAAACCAGGGTTCAAAATACTCTATAAAAAACAATGCATTAATAAAGGGTAGAAAAAGAGCCCGCGTGATAGATGGCCGCCCGATAATATTTATTATGTGGCCGCAGGCCACATAAACAGGCTGTTATGTGCTCGATGTTAGAGATTTTGTGAATGGAAATTGGTTTAATTGATTCTTTGATAACAGGTGTTATAGCTGGATTTTCTTTACTTTTAGGGTATGGAAAGATCGGTAATGAGAATGAAAGTCCTTATTCACTGAGAGTTCTATTTGAGAAAAAAAAGGCTATTAAGTATGTGTTTTGGCTTCTTTTAACAATTAGTCTAATTCAAATAATCACGCAATTTGTGGATATATAGCGTTTAAAAAACATGCACATAACAAGGCGCAGCAACGGACTGTCAAACCTGTCACTTTTTGTGCTGTTCGCACAAAAATCGCCAGCTTCGCCAGCCGCTGTGCGCGGCGTTATATTTCCAAAGGATAAATATGCGTAATTTCACTATCTCAGTATTTGTGTTTTTAGCTCTTTGTGTAGGTTGCGCAACGATACCAAAGACTGATGATCTTTCGGTTGCTCATAATGCGTGTTATTCCTATATTTACGGGGAAAATGGTTTTGAGCTAAATTACGAAAAGGCCTTTGAATGGTGTACTACTGCTGCAAGTTTGGGTGGTGATAGTGCACAAACACTCTTGGCGGAGCTCTACCTTCAAGGTAATGGTGTGACAAAAAATTTAGAAACGGCAGCAACCTTATATGAAAAAGCAGCACTTCAAGGCCATGTCCACGCTCAAATGATGGTATTCCTGGTTAACAATGTTTATCGCCATGAGCAGAGCAGCCCCGAAGAAAAAGCCACGGGGCTAATTTTCTTAAAAGAAGCAGTTAAGGCCGGCTATCCAAAAGCAGTTGAACTTCAAAAGCAGGTTTATGGCCAAGAAATATAACAAGGTGGTGTTGTTCGCCGCGCAAAAAGCGCGCGGCTGGGACAGCCTACACGCCGCTTCGCTCTGTTTCGGCTGCCCCAAACCACGGCGTTATAAGTCATGAGTAGCACGTCGAAGTTTTATGGATCGCTAGCGGTATTAGGTGCCGCATTGTCTTCACTGGATGTTCGTATCGCACTCGCATACGGCGTCACTGGTCTTCTGGCCCTGGTATTTGTGCAGGTTAGCGCAATGCTAAAAGCAGGCAGTTATACATCATTTATAGCGAGCGCGTTCTCAGAAAAAATTGAAGGCAGTAAGCGTTTTTACGCTGTATCCGGTCTGGCAATGATAGTGGGCGCATTTATCGGCATCTTTATCAGGTTTGCGTGGTTACAAAATGCCTTATAACAAGTTGCAGCACTATGCCCCGCTAGCGCGGGGCCGGACAGCCAAAAGCTGCGCTTTTGTCTGCCCGTGTGCAAGGCGTTAGTACATGAGAGAGATCATATGGATATTGCACTAATATCAGCTTCGTACGAAGGGCTAAAAATAGGAAAGGCCGCTCTACAGTCTCTATTTGACGCAAAGGTAGATTCTGAAGCCAAGGAAAAAATTGATCTCGTACTGCAAAAGCTGGGTGATGCGCAAGATACGTTATTCTCCATGAGAGAGGAATTGTTTAGGCTTCAGGAAGAGAATGAAAGGTTGCGCCGACAGGCCGCGAGCATGGCTCAATGGGATGAGATTAAAAGCAGGTATATTCTCCAGAGCACTGAAGGCGGAGCAATCGTCTATGTCTCTACAGGCGATCCACAGCATTATGCTTGCCCTAGCTGCTTCAATTCTAAAGAACTCCATTTTCTTCAGGATCGGCACGTTATGAGTGGGGAGTTCAAATGCACTGGGTGTGATAGCACATACCCTGTGAAAAAGGAGAGATCGTTTAGTATGCCTTCCACACCAAGGCGCCGCTGATGAAAAAAAGTACTAACAAGATAAGGCAGCGCGACATAAAAACCTCCGCTTCGCTCCTGTTTTTTTTGCGCCTGCTTATGGCGTTATATTTTTAGAGGCGTACATTGAAGTACCTATTTAATCTCATCATCATCCTATCAGTGGCGGCACATGCGGGTGAGCCGCTGCTTGGCGAGGGCGTTCAGCCAAGTAAAGCTCGGGAAATCATATCTATGTTTAATTCTGGCGTACCCCTAATATCTAGTGGGGTCGTAGTAGATACACTTCCTGAAGGTGCGGGGGATCATATCCACTCCATCGACCTTGATGATGGAAAGTACGTCGTGCAAATAGACTCCTTCATATGCAAAAACTCTTGGCACTATGTTAGTTGGTCTTGTGATATCAAGACCATGAAATGTGCGTGGGTTGTAGATCCGGAGTATAAATGCAGGCAAATATAACAAGTCAATCAACCACGCGCCTAACGGCGCCGGACAGCCTACGCTTCGCTTCGGCTGCCGGTTATTGAGGCGTTAAGTGCTAGTGCGAATTCGAGATGCGATTACTTTTATTGTTAATGCTTATTTTCCCGTTGTCTGCCTATACAGAAGTATCGGATAAAATTGCATCCATGCCCGTAATGTGGGTTCAGGCGGCGATCTTTGGTTGTATAGGTTTTTATCTGGCATCAAAAAAGTGGTGGCTTTCTATCGTGGGCTTTGTGTTGTTTTTTGCAATGGCTACGGGCACTTACGATATGCAATCGGATAAATTTATGGAGGTTGCCGTTGTCAAAGAGCAAGGGGAAATTTACTTCGCTATTGGCTATATCACAGCAATTATTGTTGCTGTTTTAACTGCATCGGGTATTTTCTATGGCTATTGGCGTAGGTCTACAAAAGGCACTTAACAAGTCAATCAACTTCGCGCCTTCGGCGCCGGACGCAGCAAAGCTGCGCCGGTTATTGAGGCGTTAGCGGTCAGGAAATGTTATGAGCGACGTGAAGATCGATACTTGGTTGGAGCAGACGCTACCGCTTCATTCGCGGCTTACAGAAAGCGTGGTCGCAATCGTTGAAAACCTTCTGAAGTCTAAGAAGATCGACTACCTAGCTGTTTCCGGTAGAACAAAAACCAAGAACAGTGTAATTGAGAAGGTAGCCCGGAAAGGTTACCGGAATCCTGCTGAGCAGCTGACAGACCTTTCCGGTATCAGAATCATCGTGTTCTTTGAGTCGGCGATTTCGGATGTTTCAGAGCTTATAAATCAGGCCTTTTCAGTAGATCAAGATAACTCATTGAATCAAGATAGCCTTTTGTCAGCTGATCAAATTGGCTATCGCTCCGTCCATTTTGTTTGCGACATCGGGCCTGAACGAGCTTCTCTGCCAGAATTTGAAGAACTTGCTGGTTTGAAATTTGAGTTTCAGGTCCGAACTGTTCTTCAGCATGCCTGGGCAGAGCTTGCCCATGATCGAAAGTACAAGTTCTCAGGCAAGCTGCCTAAGAGGGTTGAGAGACAGCTCTACTTGTATGCCGGGATGTTGGAGATCGCAGACCAGGGCTTTGACGAAGTCTCTAAGAGTATCGATCGCTACATTGAAGACTTGGAGAAGAAGTCTTCTCAGGGTGATTTGAACGTCGAAATTGATTCAATCAGTCTTGAGAGTTTCGTGCACGACTGGGCACACAGGAATGGAATCGAACTAGAAGGAATCAGGGGGTCGGTCGACGATCTTATAAGTGAGTTAAATGCATTCGGTGTTTACAGACTCGAAGATCTAGCGAAAATCATCCCAGAAAAGTACTCGGAGGTTTACAAATCCGTAGGGCACGAAACGAACATTTTTGGAGCCGTACGGGATTGGATGCTCATGCACGACTGGCGTCGATTCGAGCGAGACGTGCCCTACAACTGGGTTATCGAAACGGAAGATAGTGATTTGTTTGAGCATTTTATTGCAGAAGATGAATTGTCCGAGTTTTATGAAACCTTCGCGCTGTGATAAAGCATTTAAGGCTGAGTCGGTGCAGCTGACCGCTAACAAATCGCTGCAGCTGACGTTTGACCCGCCACCTACTTTTGCTGCCGCAAAAGCAGGCGTCGCCTCAAACGCAGCTGAGCTCAGGCGGTAGCCCTCTAAGGAAAATTATATGCAAGCGTTCAGATGGCGTTGCCCATTTTGCGAACACAATGCCACGATTACGGACGAGAACTACGCAACCTCCAGGTTCGAGTTCAATCTTGGCAGCAAATACAAGCACCAAGCAGTTCGGTTGATGGCAATCTCATGCCCAAACCCGGATTGTCGCGAGTACACACTTTCAGCCTCAGTGCATGACCATGTGAACTCAACGCCCAATAGATGGAGCGACTTAGAAGCAAAGCAAACATGGCAACTTATACCCGCGGCCCAGATGCGGGTATTTCCTGAGTATGTCCCGGCTGCAATCGTGGCTGACTATAGAGAGGCATGCCAAGTTCGCGACTTATCCCCCAAGGCGTCGGCAACCTTGTCTCGTAGGTGCCTGCAAGGAATGATCAGAGATTTCTGGGGAGTTACGAAAAAACGACTAGTTGATGAAATCGACGCCATTGAGGAAAAAGTAGATCCGATGACGTGGGCCGCCATTGATGCGGTTAGGAAGATTGGAAACATCGGTGCCCACATGGAAAAGAACATCGATCTCATCATTGATGTCGAGCCTCAAGAGGCGCAGCTTCTGATTGGTTTGATAGAAACGTTGGTAGACGATTGGTACATTGCCAAGCACCTGAGGGAGCAGCGCTTAGTCGGCATAACCAAGCTTGCAGGAGATAAGCAGGCCGCCCGGAACCCGCAAAAGGCAGAAAACGACGGTGCCAGCGAGGGCTAACAAATCGTTGCACCGGACATTTGACCCGCTGCCCATTTTTGCTGCCGCAAAAACAGGCATCGCCTCAAATGCCGGTGAACTCAGGCGTTAAATTCCCCATATTTTACAGTGCATACGATTACCAAAGGAAAATAGATGGCAGGGTTTGAAAACACACCGTTATGGCAAGAAAGTTTGGCTAAGCAATTGTCAAATGAAAATCTAGAAAAGGACCGGGAATTTTTTAGAGTTAATTTTGAGAGTTTTAGAGCTAATGCCGGATTACTAGCTGCCGAAATTTCAAGAGATCTACCAGATTTCACTGTACACGATATAACCCATCTGGATGCTTTATGGGAAATGGCGTCAATTATCTGTGGTAGTGACTACGATCTAAACCCTGCAGAGGCTTTTGTTTTGGGTGGAGCCTTCTTAATTCATGACTTAGGCATGGGTTTGGCTGCATATCCGGAAGGTATCGAAGAGTTAAAGAGATTGGTAGTTTGGGAAGACACCGTATCTTATTTAACGAAGCAAAATCCGTTTGCCTCAAATGAGGCTGTAGAGAAGGAAGCTATAAGTATTGTACTTCGTTCACTGCATGCAAAACATGCTGAAAAATTGGCGCTGATTTCTTGGGGAGGCGATAAAAAGCTTTATCTTATAAACGATCCAGAACTTAGAGAAGCATATGGGCCGATTATAGGTTTAATTGCTCATAGTCATTGGTGGAGTTCAGACGAGTTATTAAAAAAACTTCCTGATTCTTTAGGTGCATTTGAGCGAATGCCAAACGATTGGGTAGTAGATCCAATCAAGCTTGCTTGTATTATGAGAGTTGCAGATGCATCTCACATTGATACTAGACGAGCCCCGCTATTATTAAAAGCATTTCGTCAGCCGAGCGAATATGCTCAACAACATTGGCTATTTCAACAGCGACTCTATCAACCTAGGCTCGAGTCAGAGCGTTTAGTATATACATCGAAGTCATCATTTCGCCCTGATGAATTTAACAGCTGGTGGCTTTGTTTTGACACATTGAAAATGATTGATAAAGAATTAAGAGATGTGGACTCAATACTGGGGGATAGCCAACGACCGAGGCTAAAGGCCAAAGGCGTTGCAGCTATTAATAATATCAATCTCTTGTCTCGTTTAATAGGAACGGACAGCTGGGTGCCTGTTGATACAAGAATCCATGTTGGAAATGTAGCAAAGTTGGTAAAGAACTTAGGTGGAGAGCAGCTATATGGTAAGAATCTTTTAGTTCCCTTACGGGAATTAATACAAAACGCATGTGATGCAGTAAGGGCGAGAAGAACCCTGGAAAATGAAAATTCCGACTGGGGGATGGTTACAGTTAGAGCAGGCTCAGATAAAACAGGAAACTATATTGAAGTAGAAGACAACGGAGTTGGGATGTCTACGGCTGTACTTTCAGGTCCTTTCCTAGACTTTGGCACATCATTTTGGAACTCCAAATTAATGCATGATGAATTTCCAGGTCTTGAAAGTAAAGGCTTTTCTTCTACTGGTAAATATGGAGTCGGCTTCTTCTCGACTTTTATGTGGGGTGAAAGGGTTTCAGTTACAACTAGAAGGTTCGAGGAATCTAGGAAGAGCACTAAGGTTCTAGATTTTGAAAAGGGGCTATCTAGCAGACCCTTACTAAAAGAAGCGCAAGAGGATGAATATATAAAAGACGGAGGAACTCGCATTAGAGTTTATTTCTCTAACTCTGAAAAATATAGGAAACTTTTCTCAACGGATTATCGTGAAAAGCTTGAAATAGACCAAGTAGTCGAAGACCTCTGCCCATGCCTTGATGTAAATATAGCTACGGAAGACTTGGCTTCAGGAAATGCGGGAATAGTAATAAATGCAAATGATTGGAAGTCGCTTGATTCTAATGCGTTTGTTAAACGAGCTTTGGGAAACCGAACCTTTAACAGACTGAGTGACGAAGATAAAAAAACACTTACTGAGCTTTCCAAACACATAAGAAACATTGTGTCTAATGGAGATATTGTGGGAAGAGGTTTTCTCTCTAATATCCCTCGACTCCTTAGTGACAGAGATGTTCGAGTATCGATCGAAGGTGCGGTTACTGTAGGTGGTTTTAGGACTAGTGGCTTATCAAATCTAGTAGGTTTGTTTGTCGGAGATGCCGCTCGTGCGTCCAGGGATATTGGGATTCCTGTGGCAAACGATCAAGAACTAGCAAATTGGGCAAGTGACCAATCTGCTCTACTTATGGAAAACACAAACGCCGAAAATCAGCTAGAGTGTGCGTCATACATAAAAGTTTTGGGTGGTAATATACAGGATTTGGCTGTTGCCCAGCATAGTTCGGGAATCATATCTTTATCTCAGTTCAAAAATATTGTTAAGGAAGGGCTCAAGGAGATTGTGCTTATTCAAGATGCATCACTCAGCAATTTAGAAAGAAAGTTTGGAAAAATATCCTTAAAAAATCATGTTTTTGCTGTAGACGTGAGTCGTCCGGGTATTCTTCAGACTCGTATCGAAGATAGTTGGATAGAGTGGCCCGAGAAGCAATCCGAGAGGTTTGATGCCTATACCCTAAAAGGGGAGCTTGAAGAAACGTTTTCGACTCTGTGGGGAGTGTCATTGGATTCAGTTTTAGCGTCTTCCGACATTTCAACCGATGATAAAAGTTATTGTTACGTAATAGGTGAAGCTGGCGGGATGGAAGTGGAAGATGATCATGTAGATATTTTACGATTACCATGTTCCACGAATGCTGAATCAAAATAACTGCCATGAATTTAACAAGCGCATTAAATACGACGCTCGTGCCTCGCGCGTTTTATGCGAGCGTTAATGCTAGATGCTATGAAATCACTGGTTACTTTAATATTTGGGTTCTTCGTTGCTGGCTTTATCTTGGTTAAGGCCTTTGAGGAAGCTGAGAGTAAAGAGATGCAATGGATAAACTCAGAGGTATCCCTGTTTAAGCAGGCGCGGAATACGAGGTATGTGGATATCAAAGATCCCGAGTACATCGCGATACTTGATAAAGGAGAGGTGATCTTTAGACGGGAAGTGGTTAGCAACATAAAATCTCGCGTGCCTTTCTTCGTACTATTGGCTGCATTAGTCGCTTGCGTCCTCTTGCATTTAAATCGGGGTAAAAAGCATTAACAAGGGTAGGCAAAATCGCCCGCAAAAGGCGCGGGCTGGACTCGCTAACGCTCGCCTTTGCTACCGGCGTTAAAACTCTTATGAAAAAGTGCTGCAATAAATATTTAATACCTAAAATCAAGTACAGGGCCAGTATCATTGACTCCATTGGCCTTACCATACTTCTTAGCTTCTTTTTGGGTATTGCTCTCCTTATTGCTTGGCTTGGTGCTGCGTCCCTAGTTTCATCGGTGGAAGACGGCTCCATTGCAGAGAGGGGGATTTTAGGCCAGCGTACGGTTCCAGGAGGCTTAATCGTTTTTGCTGTCTTGTATTACTTTCTCCCTAAATTTATAAACGCTTGCAGTTATCTGGTTAACTACGAACTCAACATCAGCTCAGTGTGTAAGTCCTGCGGAAAACAGCATGAACTGGCAAATTATCCAAAATCAGATGACCCGTTTTAACAAGGCCGTCAAATGCGTTCCGGCCACAAAAAAACGTGGCCTCCACCGGACTGCCTACGCGTTGCTTCGGCAGCCGTTTACGGCGGCGTTAAAACTACAAGCAAGGAGCACCATTGGAGATCATCAAGAAAATTCTAATGTTCGATGTATTCCCGTTCTTATGTCGGTTGATTGCATCAGGCTTATTGTTATTGGCAATATTGGCCATTGGTTTCCCGCCAAAGAATGAACTAAATCCTTCGGCAGTGACGCTGCTTGTCTTTGCGGCCTTCTTTTTTCTTCTTCCCATTGCAAAGAAAATGAGTATCGGAAAGTTGCTTACTTACGAAAAGGAAGTCGAAAAAGTCAAAGCAGATGTAAGTGAATTCAAAACAGAAACACGGGAATTTCTTGGGGTCTACAGCAATATGATTACTGCTATTTCTAATACAGTAAATCAAACAGTGAATGTTAATTTGCCCGGCCAGGCTGAAGCAGAAAAAGCCAAGGAAGATTTAGAATCAACAATAGAAACGCCAAAAGAGTCATCCACTATCGAGGATGAGGTATATTCCTTTATTAATCAATCTGGAGGCGACTTTAATTTTGCACTAGCTCGCCTGCGGATGGAACTCGAAAAATCATTGCGAGATGCTCTGGGTAAACGAACTTTGACAGCTGATCCACATGCAATGAAAGATAAGTTTATGTCTGCTAGGCAGCTCTTTAGACAATTTTCCATCGAGTATCCAAAGTATAAAAATATGCACAGTTCTTTCGACTATATTTTAAAAGTTTGCAACGCAGCTATTCATGGGCAACAGGTCTCTGAGAATTATGCTCACGAAGCAATATACATGGGTATAAAAATGCTTGAGGAAATTAAAGGTGTATCAGAGTAAGGTTTTAACAAGGGTAAGCACTTGACCCAAAAAAGCTACGCTTTTCCGGTCAAGTGTTACGAGCGTTATGTTTCAAGAGATATCGGATGAATAAATACGAAAAGCTGATTTTGCTGCTGGTAACTCTTGTATTGTTGGGGCGGTTTGGTGGCCTAGCAAGAGATGTCTATATTGCCCAGACATACGGGGCAACGGCTCTACCTCCAAACGTAGAACAATATTGGAGTTTGGCATCAATCGTAATTGGCGGTTTGGTAAATATTGGAGCAGGATTTTGGTTATACATAGAAGCCAAATCTATCTCCCTCAAGGGCTGGGTTGGGGGCTTCTGGGACTTTTTTTCGGGGTTTTGGGCTTGGTCATTTTTTATCTAGTTCAATTATTTGTAGCGCGGCGTGCAAATGAAACATAACAAGTACGCGCAGTTGGCCGCTGAAAAGCGCGGCGGGACAGCCAAAGCTCCGCACCTTTTTGTGCAATCGCTCCGCTCATCTTTGCACAAAAACGCGCTCCACTTTGCCTGCCTCTGGCGTGGGCGTTATGCCTCACGAGGACATCATGGATAAATACATCGTTACGAGAGCAGAGATAGAAGAATATGATGGAATTGAGAAAACTCATTTCCTGAATACGAACGCTCAACGAATCAATAAATCATTAGGTGATTTGACTGGACTAAAAAACATAGGCTTTCACATCATCGAGATAGAGCCAGGTAAAGAGTCAACTGAGTTTCATAAACATTATCACGAAGAAGAATGTGTCTTCATTTTAGAGGGCGAAGCACAATCGACAATTGGCGATCAGGTTGTACCAGTAAAAGCCGGAGACTTTATTGGCTATCGAGCAGGCGGGGAGGCGCACAAACTGTATAACAACGGTAATTCCACACTTCGTTGTATTGTTGTCGGTCAAAGGCTACCTCACGATGTCGCCGATTATCCAAATCAGAAAAAGCGCATCTTTAGGCATGAAGGCTTGAAATGGAATCTTGTAGACATCGAAAATATTAGTGAGCCAAATGCAGGTAAAAAGGCATAACAAGTTGCTGCTACGGACAGCCTTTCCGCCGTTCGGTTTGCGCATGGCTAACGCCATTGTCGCACAAACCGCCCAGCTCCAAGCCTGCCGCAGAGCAAGGCGTTATGCAATCAGTTAAATTGAACATCAAGTTAGTCGCCGGCGTACTGGCTGTTTGCCTGGTTTTTGGCGCGCTTACATATTTTCAATTTGAGTCCGGCACTGGCCGAAAAAGATATATTGAGGGCGAGGTAGTTTCTTACACTAGGCACTCTTCAGGTAAGTCTGCTGCTGATCCTGCATTCTATGTTCGTTTGCCCAGTGGAGTTCATGTTTTCGTCAGAGATTGGGGGCAGTTACCAAATACATACCGAGGTCGGGTAGTTTTGTCGGTGCAAGAGGGTACGGTAAGTGGTAGAAACATCTACAGTATCGATGCAGATCGCACTAAAGAACTGCATAACAAGTAAAGGCAGCGCGACGGCTGTGCCGCCGCTGCTTTAGGCGTTATGTGTTCTGACGGATAGCCATGAAGGGAAAAATAGCTTTTGGCGTAATCTCAATCACGGGTCTTGTCACGCTGCTGATATTGTTCACAGTTTCCTCTGAGGTTTGGGATGGTGCTTGCGGCCATAAAGAGGAATTTGGCCTTTTTCCATTTTACAGGGCGGGCAGCGATGCCATTCCGGTTTCAGAGTGTGCGTCTGGGGTTTTGTTTCCTGGCGTGCTTCTAACTCTTGCAGCCACTGCAGGCGTGTTTGTTGGGTTGTATTTATGTTGGCGCAAGTTGGTAAAAAAGAGCTAGCAGCATGAAAATGACAAAAACACATAACAAGGTGCAGCATTATGCCCCGCTATCGCGGGGCCGGACAGCCAAAAGCTGCGCTTTTGTCTGCCCGTGTGCACGGCGTTAAACATCATTAAGGGAATTCATCACTACAGTACAGTCGGTGCAATGTATCTCTCAGGCACACATTGTGAGATCGCTAGTCTGCACGAATAGAAAGCCTATAGTGGCTGCCAGCGGCGGTATTGGCGTCGGCTTTCTATCTCGTGTTGCTCTCCTAATCGCTGGCCTAATTATCGCCAGAATACAGGAATGCAGCCATTTGAATCTAAAGTCTATTTAGTAGTCTTTGGTATGTATTTCGTTGCCTGCATACTGCAGGCGGCAAGAATGGCCTGGGAAGTTCATCGCAAGAAAGTTGACGCTCTTTTATATATCACACTTGGAGGGTGAGTGAGGAAAGCAAGAAGGAGCTTTAGCGAAAATGCTTAACAGATCAGAGCAGGACTGCCCACGCCATGGTTTGCGCCTCCATTTCGGAGCCTCGCACCAACTGAAAGGATTGAGTGTTTATGAATGAGTTATTCGAAAATATTTCTCCTGTTGTCTTTGTAGCGTTCTTCGCATTTGTTATGTACTCAATGTTTTCGAAGAAAGGAAAAGGAATAGTGATGGGAGGAAGCATTGTTGATACGGTAAATGATGAGATCGTTCAGTCTTCAGGCATGCTGACCACTAAGATTCGCGCCCACGTTATTCAATCAAAATCGGGAGAAAGGCATCTCGGATTAGAGATTTCTGAGAACGTTAAGCTCGGCGCTAGTATGAAGTCGGTAAAGCTTTCAAAGCAGGAGGCCGAGAGGTTAATCGGGATGCTCAATGAAGTTGTGTCCAAAACTTAACATGCCAAGGCAGCAAGCGCCGGGGGAAGTTTTCTATGGACAACGCGCGGCGCGGACGCATTAGTAGTGGCGTCTACTTTTTGAAGGGGTCTCCCTACGCAGTTCCGCCTTCCCAGTTGTGAGCGTGATGGCTACACCGATAGAGAATTATTATGAAACTAGGTGTTTTACTTTTTGAAGGATTCGAGCTATTGGATGTCTTTGGCCCACTAGAAATGTTTGGGCAAATCGATGATTTAGACATTTATATGGTTGCTGAAAAAGCCGGCGCAATAACTTCAGCTCAAGGCCCAGCCGTGATGGCCCAAGAAGAAATTTCAATAAAGTCAGATTATGACATTATCCTGGTTCCCGGTGGCATAGGAACTCGGAAAGAGGTGGAAAATACCGGGGTTATTAATTGGATTTCAGGCCAAGCTTCAAGGGCAAAGTATGTTGCCTCTGTATGCACGGGTAGTGCTTTACTCGCAAAAGCCGGAGTACTTGACGGCAAAAATGCGACCACCAATAAACTCGCATTTTCATGGGTGTGTTCTCAGGGGTTGAATACCAACTGGATTGGCAAAGCTCGCTGGGTTCAGGATGGGAATATCTTTTCTTCGGCAGGCGTGTCAGCTGGAATTGATATGTCCTTAGCGTTAATTGACGAGATATGGGGTAAACGTAAGGCCGAATCAATTGCGGATTGGACAGAATATCAATGGAACTCAGATCCAAACGATGATGTTTTTGCAGAGAAACAGGGCTTGTAACGTAGGGCAAAAAGGTCAATGTTGGTGGGCTGCCTGCATACCGCTTAGATTTGTTACGGCAGCCCCACATTGAGTCGTTATATTTCAGGGAAGGCTATGAGCAAGGAAAATGGAGACTACCGCATAAGCGATGACCGAAGTGATGTGCAACTTGATAAGGTTGAAGCACTTTTAAGATCATCATATTGGGCTAAAGAAAGGCCGCTAGAGACCATGATGGTCTCAATAGAGAATAGCATTTGCTTCTCGTTGCTTCACAAAGGTGAACAGGTCGGCTTTGCGCGAGTCGTCACTGATTTCGCTTCTGTCGCCTATATCGCTGATTTAATAATTCATCCGGATCATCGAGGTAGGGGGCTTGGGAAATGGATGTTTGGCAAGATCAGCAACGATCCGCGCTGGCGTGCTAAGTTTCAATTTCTTGCAACCGATGATGCTCATGGGCTGTATCAGCAGTTTGGGTTTTCTGGCAGTAGCAAGTTAATGAGCACAAAAATATAACAGGCGTTAGCCGTTGCCGCTGTGGTTTCTGCGGGTTGAAGGCCCGCAGTTTGCTGGCGCAAGTAGATTCGCATAACATCATCGGCATCGATTTGGGCGCTTGCTCGTTCTACACACTCTATACAGACCTTGGTCTGCTAATGTCATGAAAAGAACTCATCGCCGCGTTGGTGCGCCATGCCGCTGACCAGACGCCGTATTCTCGGTCTTGTGCCTGCCGTTGCGGGCGTATCTCTGCTGAACGCATGTGGTGGTGATGCCGGGCACGGCGGATCGTTTATGGTGGATGATGAAACGCTGTTGCCGCCGCTGGGGGCGGGCGATGCGGCGTCGGTATTTCCCTCGTCGGTGGCGAGCGGTGATCCTACACCCTCGGGCGTTATTCTCTGGACGCGCCTTGAGCAATCGGCAATCGTGCCTGATCAGGATGTGCTTTGGGAAGTGGCCGAGGATGAACGCTTCTTGCGTCGGGTGGCGGCCGGGCGCGTTCCGGTGTCGGTATTATCACCGGAGAGTGATAACGCTCTGAGGTTGGACGTAGATGGGTTATTGCCCGCCAACCGATTCCTTTATTACCGCTTCGCCCACGCTGGCGTGTCCAGTCGCGCGGGGCGGCTGCGAACATTACCCGAATCGGACGATGAGGTTGCGAGCCTTCGTTTGCTTGTGGCGTCTTGTCAGGACTATACCCTCGCGTATTTCCATGCCTTTGGCGAAATGGCGCAGCGAGAGGCTGATTATGTCCTTCACATGGGCGATTTTATTTACGAAAGCGCCATCGTGCCGCTACGGCCCATAAACCTGCCCTCGGGTGGGCAATATGCGAGCTCGCGGGAAGACTTGCTGACGATCTATCGCACGCATCGTAGCGACGCGAACCTGCAAGCGCTGCTGGAAGCGCACACGCTGATCTGCACTTTTGATGACCACGAGTTTGCCAATGATCTGTACTTCGACGGCGAGCGCCCGCGCGGTCCCGATCATCCGCTGGACGGTGATCCGGAGGCGATGACCCAGTATGTGCGAGAGGCGTTAGATGTCTGGTACCACTATTTGCCGGTGCGAGTGCAGTACGCGCCCGAGGCGGCTTTTCCCAATGTCATGACTGCGCAGCGGAGCTTTCGTTTTGGGCGCCTGGTTGAACTTGCAATGACCGAGCTGCGAATGCACCGCTCACCGCACCCCTGTGGAGAGGGGAATTTCGGAGAGCGCCAGCTGGTTGTCGAAAGTAATTGCGAGGCCCGGCACGACGAGGGGCGCACCTTGCTGGGCGACGAGCAGAAGCAGTGGCTATTGCAAACGCTGACCACTAGCAGTGCGCGTTGGCGGGTATTAGGGCTACCGATTCCGTTTTCACCCATTTCTATCGCGCAGTTGCCACCCACGGTGTACGAGGTTGATCACTGGGACGGATATACCGCTGAGCGAGCAGAGCTGTTGCACGCGCTGCGCGACACCGAAAATTTGGTGGTGCTGGCTGCCGACTTGCATGCATTTGCGGCGGCGACATTGCGTGACGGCTACCCGGGTGGCCCCGCTGTAGGTGCGGAATTCACCACAAGCGCGGCGGCCGCGACGCCGATCGCGACCATTAACCCACCAGCCAATGTATTCCTGCAAAGCCCCTTTATATTGGCAAATAACCCGCATTTTTCATTTTGGGATGGCACTCGTAATGGCTGGCTTGAAGTCGAGTTTAGCGACCAGGCCTGCACCGTTGCCGTACGTGCGATGCAAGCGCAGATTCCGATACCCAACCCCTCAATCGAAACGGCGCGCTTCACCGTAACAGATGGTGTTCCCGGCCTGGCTTAACGTTGGGCAGTGCGCTTTCCGAGAGACTGGGTGCGAGCAGTGCGCGCGGATACATTCACAGGGCCGCACCAACTGTTAAGTCGCGTTGTTGCGTGGTGCGCAACATGCTGTGGTCTGTGTATGATTAAATCATTCCGTCACAAAGGGCTGAAGCGGTTTTACTTGACTGGCAACACGTCTGGAATACTCTGGAATACAAAGAGATCACGCCAAGAAGCTGCGTATGCAGCTGGCTGCTCTGGATACGGCCACTTCGGTAGAGGATATGGATATCCCCGGTTTTCGGCTTCACCCGTTGAAGGGGCAAGACAAAGGGCGATGGTCGATTCGGGTTAACGGAAATTGGCGCATTACCTTCGAGTTTACAGACGGCAGTGCCTACATTCTTGATTATGAGGATTATCACTGATAACTATGCATAGCCCGCCGCATCCCGGTGAATTCATTAGGGAGGTGTATCTGGAGCCCTTCGGCATTAGTTCCCGTCAGCTTGCGTCTAGTCTAGGGGTCTCGCCCTCCACGTTGTCTCGACTGCTGAAAGGGGATAGTGGAATTAGCCCTGAAATGTCTTTGCGGCTGTCCAAGGTGCTGGGGCGTACTCCCGAGAGCTGGCTGGCAATGCAAGATATGTATGACCTATGGGTGGCTCGCAGCACGGTCAATCTGGATGGCATTCGCCCTCTGGATTTCGAAGCAGCTTAACGCGCGGTGTTTTCCGAGGTTGAGGATCAGGCCCCTGCGCTTGGCGCTATGGGATGCCGAAAAGTGAGGCATTAGCGATGTTATGAAAAAGCACTATTTGCCAACGCCGACAGGCCACACGTTCACGAGACGTGAGTTAATTTTAATCGGTATTGGGGCGTCGCTGCTGCCTTCCGGTTTGGCAGCTGCTGATACCCGTCGGCGGTTGCTGCAAGCGACGCCGAGGCAGACGGCGGGGCCCTTTTACCCTAATTGGAGCCAGGCGGATCGCGATGCCGATTTAACCAGGGTTACCGGTCGGGGTGAGAGCGCCAGCGGCGAGCTTATTCAGGTGTCAGGCCGGGTGCTGACCCCTGATAACAAACCTGTTGAGGGCGTATTCGTCGAGGTTTGGCAGGCCAATGCTCAGGGGCGTTACGCTCACGAGGCCGATAGTAACCCTGCCCCTTTTGATCAGAATTTTCAGGGCTGGGGGCAAATGACCACCGATGCCAATGGCGCTTACCAGTTCACAACCATCATGCCCGGGCCGTATCCCGTTAGCCGCAGTTGGTCGCGGCCGCCTCATATTCATTTTAAGCTGCAGAAACCGGGGTTTAGTACGCTGACAACGCAGATGTATTTCGCGGGCCATCCCCTGAACGATGTGGATGCGCTGCTATTGCAGCATGGTGCTGAAGAGCGAGATCAACTTATAGTCGCGTTTGATGACCGCGGTGTGTCCAATGGTAGTCGGCCGGTTCGGTCGGGCGTTTTCAATATTGTGCTCGAAGCGTAGGTATAGAAGCTTGGAACTGGACATGTGGCCTTTTCCTGGGGCGCCGTGCCGTTAGTAAGTGCCTACATTTGAATACATCCTTTCTTATTCACCCTGTCGGGGCCATTGAGTAACCCCGCTTACACACCAAGCGGGCTATCGGCGTTCGCTATAAAACATTGAGATGAATCTGGCGCCGCTAAGTGTATTGATTAGTCTCTCCCAGCGGGTTATTTTGGCGCTTTTTAAGGAAGCGATAGTCATGCATGGAATCTGGCGCTCAAGCCTGTTGTCGGTAGTTTTGGTTTCTCCCCTGGCCTGGGCAGAATCGCCCCTTCAGTCTGCGCCCTCGAATGAGCGGGTGGTGCGCGGAGTGTTCAGCGCCGCCGTGACCGATGGCGGGGATGATCTGGCCAAGGTGCAGTTCAAAAATGCCGACAGCGAAAAAATTAAAGCGGGCGGCCTGTTGATGGTCGGCGCTGGCGTACTGGTGGCACCAAGCGACAGTCCTTTTTCTTACCAGCTAACGCTGAATTATCACTTTGACTCGATTACAGCAAAGAATGGCGATGCCAGTTTTGCCCGCATGCCTATTGAGGCGCTGGTATTTTACAACAGCGGTAAACACCGCTTTGGCGCGGGGCTGACGCATCACCTTTCACCAGAGGTGGAGTTTGACTTTGACGATGCCCCGCGTGAGACCGTCGAGTTTGACGATGCCACCGGCGCGGTTATTGAATATAACTATGCGGTGTCGCCGAGTATTTGGCTTGGGCTGCGTTACACCACTATTGATTACAGCCCCAGCGACTTTGATGGCGAGGACGTCGACGGCGACCATGTTGGCGTAACCTTGCATATTCCCTTTCACTTCTAGCGCTTAGCGTGGGCCAGTGCGCGGCCATTGGCGGCACTGGCACCAATTAGGATGTTGAGCGACGTGCCATAGGAGGGCGACGATGATCACGGTTATTAACAGTATTCGGCTGCCTGAGCCGATCAGCGTGGCCGAAGCGCGCGCCTTATTTTTGCAAACGGCCCCCCATTACCAGCAGCTGCCAGGGCTGATTCGCAAGGTGTATACCCTGTCGGAAGACGGCGCCACCGTTGGCGGAGTGTATTTGTGGCGCAGTCGTGAAGCGGCGGATGCCCTCTATACCCCGCAATGGAAAGCGCGGGTGGCTGAGCATTACGGCGCGTCGCCAACACTGGTTTATCTGGAAAGCCCTGTGGTAGTGGACAACGTTAGCGGTGAGGTCATCAGCGACTAACGCGTTGTACATCCGCTGCGCCTGTTCCTTTGAGGGCTGGTAGTTTGCGTGGTATATAGTGCCCCTGCTTTGATTAAGGACGGGACATATGCGTATAGCTTCTTGGAACGTGAACGGTATTCGCGCGGTAATGAAGAAAGAGTTTCTGGAGTCGGTGGCGACGCTGGATGCCGATGTTTTATGCCTGCAGGAAACCAAGGCGCAGGACGACCAAGTGGCCGCGGCGTTGGAAACCCTTGAGGGTTACCACATTTACAGCAACTCGGCGGAGCGCAAGGGCTATTCGGGCGTGGCCATTCTGAGCCGCAAAGCGCCGCTGCGAGTGTTTGCGGATATTGGCATTGATGAGCACGACAAGGAAGGGCGCGTGCTCACTGCTGAGTTTGACGACTTTTACCTGCTTACCGTTTACACCCCCAACTCCGGCAGCGAGCTGGTGCGCTTGCCATATCGCGAGCGCTGGGATCGTGATTTTCTGGCCTATGTGAACAAGCTCGGTGAAGACAAGCCGGTACTCATGTGTGGCGACTTTAACGTTGCCCACACTGAAATGGATATCGCGCGCCCCAAGCCCAACTACAATAAAAGCGCGGGTTACACCCAAAAGGAGATCGACGGTCTGGACCATATTCTGGCGGCCGATTTTGTTGATACCTATCGCGCCCTGCATCCGGAAACGGTGAAATACAGCTGGTGGAGCTACCGTGCCGGTGCCCGTGGTAAAAATATCGGCTGGCGGATCGACTACTTCCTCGGCAATCGCGACTTTGTCGAGCAGCGAGTGACGGCGGCGGAGATCTGGAATGATATTCACGGCTCCGATCACTGCCCGGTCAGTGTGGATTTGAGCTAGGCGAGGCAAAACAGGGCCAGTGATGATACGGGGGCGACAGGGCAATGGCATCTGAAGCGGAAAAAGGCCGTGTGGAAGTCAGCATTTTCTGCCGCTTTGCCGAGGCCGCAGGCCTGGATTACCGCGACGTTGAAAAACAATTGCCGGAGGGCGGCAAGCCGGATATCCGCTGTCGGCTCAATGGGCAAGTCACCTATTTTGAATTGACCGAGGCCTGCTCGGAAGATCTGGCCAAGGCGATCGCCGGGGCAGGGCGCGTTGACAGCGAGGCCCTCGCCCGCCTTACCGACTACACCTCTGCGACCTACCTGAAGAAAGTTGCCAAGCGCTACCAGGTGAGCGAACCCGTTGAGCTACTGATCTACAACATTGGCCGCACGCTGCTGCCCGATAAGGTGATTATCGACAATCTGCGCAAGCTCGCGCAGCGTGATAAAGGCCAGTTTCGCCGTGTGTGGTATTTCGGCGACAGTGTTGTTCAGCTCTAGCGTGGTGATGTGCAGGGGGAGTTGTCATGGAAAAGGCCGGGGCGGCTTGGCGTTGAGGCGACGTAGATGATCTATCCGCTGTCGGGAATATTGCTCGGGCCGGTCTTATTGGCTCAGGGGCGCTATGTGCGCCGTACTACGCCGCGTCTGCCCGAGGCCGCGGGGCAGCGCTCGGGGCAAATGGGTGACAGCGGGCAAGCACTGCGCTTGTTGTTGGTGGGCGACTCCGCGGCGGCGGGGGTTGGCGTTGCCCGTCAGGAAGAGGCCTTGCTGGGCCAGTTGGTCGCCGGGCTTGCGCCGTTGCGGCCGCTACATTGGCGCCTGCTGGCGCGCTCCGGCGATACTTCCGCACAGTTATTGGCACGTTTAGCCAGCGAGAGCGCTGACGCCGCCGACGCTGTGGTGGTATCTATTGGGGTGAATGACGTACTTGCCGCCACTGGGCGGGGTCGTTGGTGCAACAACATTAGCGAGATTATCCGCCTGCTGCGCGAACGCTTTGCCGCCAAGCATATTTATTTTTCCGCGCTGCCACCCATGCACGCCTTTCCTGCATTGCCGCAACCTCTGCGTTGGTGGTTGGGCCTGCGCGCCCGGCAATTAAATACCGAGCTGAGACAGCTTGTTGAGCCGCTGGCAGACTGCAGCTACGTTCAGGTGCCTTACACCTTGCACCCAGCGGCTATCGCCGAAGACGGTTTTCACCCGGGTGCGGCGGCCTATCGGGAGTGGGCGCGCCACCTCATTAACGACGTGGGCCTGGGCTGCTGTGACTAAACTGCGCCGTTGCGGCTGTAGCGGACAGAGAAGCTCTTTATTACTCGAAGACTGATCCATATGGGTCTACGCTGGGTACTGTGAGGTGCGGGCTTGCGGCAACCGGCCGCTTAATTGCCAACCAGGCGCCTCCGTGGGGACCTGAGTGGACGACAGCATCATTATTCACGACCGTTTTTCCTGCAATGCCTGTGCGGACCAAGGCGACCTCGGCTTTGATTTTTCCATGGCGTTTCAGCCGATTGTCGATTGCCAAAATCGCCGTTTATTTGGTTATGAAGCGCTGGTGCGAGGCTTACATGGGGAGCCAGCCGGGGCGGTGATGGCGGAGGTCAGCGACGACAATCTATATCTGTTTGATCAGCTGTGCCGGGTGAAGGCCATTGCGCTGGCGGCGGAGCTGGAGCTCACGTCCATCCTCAGCATTAATTTTTCTTCCCAATGCGGTATACAAGCCCGAGCGCTGCATTCGCACCACGCTGAGTGCGGCGAAGGCGCATAACTTCCCCCTTGAGCGAATTATGTTTGAGTTCACGGAATCTGAGCAGGTGCGCGACAGTGGCGTGGTTAAAGAGATTGTGGAGTACTACAAGCGCTCTGGCTTTTTAACGGCAGTTGATGACTTTGGTGCGGGCTATGCCGGTTTGGGGCTGCTGGCAGACTTTCAAACCAATCTGGTCAAATTCGATATGGCGCTGATTCGCAATATTGAGCGGGACTATCCGCGCCAGCGCATTGTTGTGAACTGTCTTAAGCTCTTTGAGGAGCTGGGTATTACCGCCCTGGCAGAAGGCGTGGAAACGCTTGAAGAGATGCGCTGGCTTACGCAGGCGGGCGTGCGCTTAATGCAGGGCTACCTGTTTGCCAAACCCGGTTTTGAGTCACTGCCGCGCGTAGATATGCAGCTGCTGGACGCGTGACGCCGCGCATTTTCCTGCCCCCGGCTATTGTCGCCGCTTCCCGTCAGCCTTTCACGGCGACGAAATTGCGGCTTACGCTCCCCGTTTTCCGCCGCTCTACTATGCTGAAATCAGTCTTTGCATTTGACACTGCACGTTAAGTCTATAAAGTGACATAGCGGTTTGCGCGGCTAGGCGGTTGCGTCAGCCGGAGCGTGGAGGAGGACACCCGTGAATAATAAGATAATGTTAGTCGTTTTTACCCTACTGCTTGCCGCGTGCGGCGGCGGTAGTTCAAGTAGCAGTAACTCGGGTGGCAACCCAGATCCCGGCAATGGCGGTAACCCCGGTGGCCCCGGAACGGTCGATGACCGCGTAAGCCTGCAAGTGCTGTCGAACCGACCTGACCTAGTCTCTGCTGGCGATGTGTTGGTAGAGGTGGTTGCGGAAGATGCTGCCGCCGTCGACGAGCTGGTACTGCTGCGTAACAACACCGATGTGACTCAGCTGCTGCAAGCTGACCCGGATAATCCGCTGCGCTTGTTGGCCCTGGTTGATGGCCTGAGCGTCGGCGAGAACACCCTAAGCACGAATATTGGCAACAGCCTGACGGTGGTAAACCATCCCTCTGGCGGCCCTGTGTTTACCGGCCCGCATATCCAGCCCTGGAAGTGTCAGGACGGCGCCGTGGACGAAAACTGTAACCAGCCTGTTGAGTACCGCTGGTTGTACAAGTCCAGTAACTCCCTGCAGGGCGGCTTGCAGCCTTATGACCTGGACAATCCGCCCGATGATGTGGCGATGACCACCACGGATAACGGTGAAACGGTGCCGTTTATTGTGCGCCAGGAAATTGGTTATCAGGCCCGCGATCAATACACGATATTTACGCTGCAAAAAGTCGGTGAAGACTGGACGCCAATGCAGCCGCAGTCGCAGTGGAACCGCCGCCTGTTGGTGACCCACGGCGGTAACTGTCGCGGCGACCACGACACCAGCTCAGCGCGCACAGACGATTACGCTGGCACCATTCCCGGCAACCCGCTGATCGAGCAGTCTTATATTACTGCGCTGGGGCTGGGTTGGTCGGTGCTGTCCACTGCTCAGCTGAACCTGGGCCACAACTGTAACTTGAGCTATCAGGCCGAGTCGCTGCTGATGGCAAAAGAGCGTTTTATTGAGCAGTACGGCGAGCTGCGCTACAC
>Ga0208817_100178_pt1 | contig 23492 bp, 18 predicted proteins | sample Virmet3819_2500_FD_185741 | JGI IMG/M metagenome (GOLD analysis project Ga0208817, IMG submission 185741) | Marine viral communities from the Southern Atlantic ocean transect to study dissolved organic matter and carbon cycling - metaG... | ecosystem: Environmental > Aquatic > Marine > Oceanic ... | reverse complement strand
CTCGGCCAAAACTAATCCCCTAGTGCCTGTTGAGCTTCACAGGAAATTCAACAAGCTCAAATAAAACAACAAGAAGGAAATAAAAATGAAACACACATTTAAGTGTTTAACGGCAATGGCAGTTTCACTGCTTTGTGCAACATCAGTAACAGCAGCCACCATCGATGTAATGGTGCTTTACACCCAACCTGCTGCAAATAATGTGTCTAATATCGACACTAAAATCAACCAATACATCTCACACGCCAACCGTGTTTATCAAAATAATGCGGTAGATCTACAGTTGCGTTTAGTAGGCGCTCAGTCTTCTGCTGCTACATCTAGCGACCTTCAACCTACCGAAAGTGCGCTAGACTTGTTAACTGATAGCAGTGGTGTGCAAAACGCACGATCTTCAAACGGCGCAGACATGGTTGTGCTTTTAGGTAATCGTGAAAACATTTATGAAGGCGGTCAGCTAGTGGGTTACGTGTGCGGCATTGGCTGGGTAGGTCAAGGCAACAACGGTACACTGTACTCTAGCTCGCAAAGCCGCATGTACAGCATCAGCGCCGTTGATTGCGGTCTGTCCACATTTGTTCATGAACTCGGTCACAACATGGGCTTAGGCCACTCTGTTCGCCAAGGTTCAGTAGGCGGTGTATATGATGATGGTATCGGTCACGGCGTTGATAATAACTTCTCAACTATCATGGCCTATCCTCAGGCGTTCGGTAGTGCCACCCAGCTAGACTATTTCTCTGACCCTTACTGGTCAGGCTGTAATGGCCAAGCCTGTGGCGTTGAAAACGAATCTAATGCTTACCGCGCAGTAAATGCGGTTATTAACCAAATTGCTAACTACTTCTAAGTAAGTAATTAATTAGGGGATAAATAAGGGAAAGCAGCCTTGCTTTCCCTTCTACCTAACCCCCTGCGGATTGTTTACTCTTTAGGCTGCGTCAACATGTCATCATACGCATCCATTTCCCAAGGCAGTTCGCCTGGGCTGGTATCGAGGAAGTGCAGATAACTTTCGAACTGATCTAAGATGTCCTTAGTAATACTCTCTTTGTCATATCCGTAAATATCGTAAGCTTGCCCTCCGCGGCGAAGGAACACTTCAGCGCGAAAATATTTTTCCGACTCGTCTTCTTCTGAACGCAGCTCTGCGTAGCTAAACCCTGGCACTAAATATTCAGTCATACGAATATCGTAGATAAAGTCCATGTGATCGTGACGCTCAACAGTGAAGGTGGCCCTTCCCGTTTCCTCATCAAGCTTAACAAACGCCTCCCACTCTCGCGCTTTCAAAGCAGCCTGTACGTCTTTCATCGCTGCAATCACAGTTTTATCAATAAACTCATGCACCTCATTTCGGCTTGGGTAATCTACCATTGCTGCCAGTCGGCCTTTTAGGCTAGTCGAGCGACCGTGGTTTCTATTAAGCGTATTCGCCTTCAAACTGTTGTTTCGGTAGCCTTCAATGACTAGCGCACGCCATAGACCTGCTGCAGACGCTAGCATAATGAAGGCGAATGGTAAGGCGCTCGCAATGGTCATCGTTTGCAGGGCATTCAGCCCGCCAGCCAACAGCAACACTGCAGCAACGGTTCCTTCCAGACACGCCCAGAAGATACGCTGCCAAACCGGGCTTTCTTCTTTACCACCAGAAGCAAGAGAATCGATAACCAGCGACCCAGAATCTGATGACGTCACGAAGAACGTGATGATCAATAACACGGTCAAGCCTGACATGATTGACGCGCCAGGTAGCAAGTCATAGAGCTTAAATAAGGCAACAGCTTCGTTTTCCTGCACATCGCTAATGAGTGTAGTAACACCTTGGTTCATAATGGCATTTAGCGCGGTGTCGCCAAACACGGAAAACCAAAGAAAGGTGAACATGGTAGGTACAAGCATTACACCAAAAACAAACTGCCTAATGGTTCTACCTCGACTTATTTTGGCGATAAACATGCCTACAAACGGCGCCCAAGCGATGGTCCAGCCAAAAATAAACAGCGTCCAGTTCCCAATCCAATCGCTACGACTATAGGCCTGAAGATTAAAGGTGCGCTCAATGATGCCGTTGATATAACTTCCCGTGTTCTGTAAAAAGGTTTCTAAAATATGTACCGTTTCTCCGAAGATAAAAACGATACTCATAAGCGATACAGCCAGAACCATATTAAGAATTGATAGCCTTTTAATGCCCTTATCCATGCCCGCGACAACCGATATTGTTGCGGCAATGGTTACGATCGCAATGGTGCCTACCTGCACCATGATATCAATGGGGATATCGCCGGAAAGATAGTTAAGCCCTGCATTAATCTGTGTAACGGATAGCCCGAGCGTAGTGGCGATACCAAATAGTGTACCGAGAATGGCAAATACATCTACCGCGTGACCTATAGGGCCATAAATTTTATCCCCTATCAGTGGATACAAAGCTGAACGTATAGACAAGGGCAAGCCATGTCGAAAAGCAAAATAGGCAAGAACCAAACCGACTAGCCCGTAGATCGCCCAGATGTGAAAACCCCAATGAAAAAATGCGATTTGCATGGCTTGTTTCGCCGCATCAACAGTTTCAGCTGCTCCTGCAGGCGGTGAAGAATAGTGTAGAACAGGCTCTGCTACGCCAAAGTAGAGCAGCGCTACGCCGTAGCCTGCTGAGAACAACATAGAAAACCATTCAGGAAAGCTATATTGAGGCTCTGCATGATCGGGCCCCAACTTTATGTTTCCCCAGCTAGATGATGCTACCGATACAATGAATACCAAAAAGATAGCGACCGACAACATGTAAAACCAACCAAAGGTTTCTGTAATCCATGCCAATGTATTGTCGAAGGCGTCGCCGGCAAGTTCGGGGTTGCTGATAGTTCCGATCACCAAAAGCAAAATAATGATAACGGCGGGGAGAAATACTGGAAGAAGAATGGTGGAGTTGTTTACTTGGCCTTTCATAGCAAGTCCCTTTTCACTGACAGGTAAGTTGAAACGCTGCGAAAACTTAAAAGCTGTTTTTTTCTACTAGTGAGGATTTGCTTTGGTTCAGATAATTACCCAAATATATTCTTTTCTTGGCGCTACGGACCGTGATTTTAAGTAAATAAGGTCCTTCAAGCGGCAACGACCTGCTATGAAACAAGGGGTTAACCGGCGTGATTGCCGTTGGCGTATCAAAAATAATCAGACATAGATAAATAGCGCTGCCTGATATGTTCAATTAACAGCTTAATTTTTCGAGATGGCTGGCGGCTGTAAGGATAAACGGCATAAACGCCTAACACCTTACCTACCCGCTCTGGAAACAAATCGACCAGTGTTCCATTACATAAATCTTCGAATACCAAACATTTAGGTACGTAGGCAATACCTCTACCAGCAAGAGCTGCTTTGCGAAGCGCCCCCGCATTGTCACTTGAAAATGCGCCATCTACGGTGATGGTGTAATTGCCTTGAGACGACGTAAACTCCCACTCCCTTGCGCCGGATGTGTGGTAGGAATACAACAAACAGTTGTGAAAACTCAAATCCTCAGGTGCTTTGGGCCTGCCCTTTCGTCTAATGTAATCCGGCGATGTGCAAACCACCCAATGGGAATCTAAAAAGTGCCGCGCGATCAGACTTGAGTCTTCCAAATATCCCGTTCGAATAACAAGATCAAACCCTTCCTCGACTAGATTTACAAATCGATTATCCAGAGACATATCAACGCTTAGCCCTGGATGAAGTGTACAAAACTCAGCTACCGCATCGGCTAACAGTAAATCGCCCGAAATCGTTGGAACCGACATTTTAATGTGTCCGGATATTTGTTCACTGTATCCAGAAATTGTGTCGATAGCTTCTTGCGTGGACGCCTTTACATTCATGGCGCCTTGCTTCAAAGCTTGACCCGCTTCGGTAAGCGTGAGTTTGCGAGTAGTGCGATACAAAAGCTGCGTTCCCAGCTCTTTTTCAAGCTTTGCTATTCGCTTACTGACTACCGAGTTGGTAATGTTGTTCGCCTCTGCTACTTTGCTAAAACTGCCCATCTCCGCAATTTGTGCAAAAAGAATTAAATCGTCTGCTCTCACGTTATTACTTCACTTTTGGAAAAGATAAATTTCATTGTTGCCGTATATCCCTAAGGCGAGAAACGTTATATTTTTATCAAGTTAATTACAATCGATTAAAGACATGATTATTTCATCGCCGACTGATTATCGACGCGCTGCGCAAAAAATATTACCGCCGTTCCTATTTCACTACATTGATGGTGGTGCCTATCGAGAGCATACACTTAAACGCAATGAAGCTGACTTGGCTGACATAGCATTAAAGCAGCAAGTGCTGAGAAATATGTCGTCGCTTGACCTTTCCACAACGGTCTTTAGTGAAGAATTGGCTTTACCTATTGCCCTTGCTCCCGTGGGATTAACCGGAATGTATGCGAGACGTGGCGAAGTGCAAGCCGCTAAAGCGGCAGCAAACAAAGGCATCCCATTTACCATGTCGACGGTGTCAGTATGTCCTATTGAAGAAGTCGCACCAGCCATTGAACGTCCAATGTGGTTTCAACTCTATGTGCTTCGCGATCGCGGCTTTATGAAGAATGTTCTGGAGCGCGCCAAAGCAGCGGGTGTAACAACGTTGGTCTTTACCGTAGATATGCCTGTACCAGGGGCTCGCTATCGCGATAAACACTCCGGTATGAGTGGGCCATTTGCTGCAAGCCGTCGCGTACTGCAAGCGATGACTCATCCTCGTTGGGCATTTGATGTAGGCGTGTTCGGTAAGCCTCATGATCTTGGCAATATTTCTACTTATCGTGGCGAACCGACCCAGTTGGAAGACTATATTGGCTGGTTGGGCGCTAATTTCGATCCGTCTATCAGTTGGAAAGACTTAGAATGGATCAGAGAGTTTTGGGACGGCCCAATGATTATCAAAGGCATTTTAACTGAACAAGATGCCAAAGATGCGCTGAGTTTTGGCGCAGAAGGCATTGTAGTATCCAATCACGGCGGTCGTCAGCTAGATGGCGTGCTTTCTACCGCTAAGGCTCTTCCAGCGATTGCTAGCGCGGTGAAAGGCGATCTAAGTATTTTCGTAGACTCAGGTATTCGTAACGGCTTGGACGTGGTGAGAATGCTGGCATTAGGTGCCGATTGTACTTTACTAGGGCGCTCTTTTATTTATGCACTTGCTGCTGAAGGCCAAAAAGGGGTTGAGAACTTACTCGATCTGTACAAACAGGAAATGCATGTCGCGATGACACTATGCGGTGCAAAATCAGTCAGTGAACTTAACCTCGACTCTCTCGCTTCTTAGTATCGCTGGCACCAAGGCCACTAAAAAGACCCCCAGTAATTGGATAGTCCAACTATTGGGGGTCACTTCACTTTTTTCGGCTCTTTTATCAATGCACAAGTGGCTGGAAGTGTTATTTGCGCTTAATGATGCCCACCACAACAACTTCCATCATGCTCAGCCCAGTTTTTAAGTTTGGTGGTTTTGCCTATTCCCGGGTTAAAACTATTGGTGGGGTCTAATTCTCGGTAAAAGTTTTTCAGCGCATCTTTTGCAAAGTACTCGTGTCCCACATTGTGCTCTGCTGGATATTCAGCGCTTCTCGCATCAAAAGTTTCCAGAATTTTACCCTTTAACAATTTGGCATCCGCCCCTTTTTTCAACACGTAATTCTGGTGCATTACGTGGCAGAATAAATGGCCGTAATACAGTTTCGTGTCTATCTGGTCGTCTATTTCTTTAGGCAACACTTCAAACCAGTCAGGATCGTTTCGGCGAAGTGCAACATCGATGGTCATCATAGCGCCCACGTCTTTGCTGTTCATAACGTGGTAACGACCTATCGCGCCACCAGCAACAAAGCGATGCAAAATAGCCTTGTCAGCTTCTTCTTCTGTACACTCAAAATAACTACCTTCATTGGTTTTAAAGAAAGCATCAAGGTAGGCTTTGGCCTCATCTACCCCGTCGTTGCTCATCTCCAATATCCAATGATGCTGATACTTGTCTCTGTACTCTTCCATTCGCTTAGGCAAGTGGTTAGGAAAAACGTAGCTCATATACTGCATAACGCGATCTGACATTTTGTTGGGTAAGAAGCCCAGCTTGTCAGTAAATGCGTCAAATTTGCGCTTAAATGCAAACAGCTTAGGAATAAATTTGGCGCCAAGCTTGCTGATAACGATAAACATATCTTTACCGTATTTCTTGGATACGTCGTAGCAATCGCGGTGAAGGTACTCACCCGAGTCAGGCAAGTTCTTAAAGGTAGAAAGAATATCGCGACGCACTTTGGTAAACACGGCGGCGTCATTAGACCCCACATAAAATACCTGCTTCTTCTCAGGAATAGGAAAGGTGTCTAGCCTCACTGCGAACACGGCAAGCTTGCCCGCACAGCCTGAAGCTTCATGAAGTCTTCTGCCGTCATTGTTGAAGCGCGAAGGTGTGTCTGAATCAACGTCTCGAACTCGTTCATCATACTCGTTGTCTGATGCACGAGCGTCAGGGTGCTGAACGTCAGCTTCTTTGTAACGTTTGTTCTCAAGATTATTCAGAATTTCTTCTGGCTCACTACCTAGGTCAATCCCCAGATTGTTTACCAAAGATAGATTGCCATTAGCGTCGATTTGGGCAAAAAGCGCTAATTCAGTATAGGCAGGGCCTCGCTTGACCAAAGCACCACCTGAATTGTTACATATTCCCCCCACGATCGATGCGCCAATACATGAAGAACCAATCACAGAGTGAGGTTCGCGACCATAAGGCGCAAGCGTCTCTTCCAATCCAAACAAGGTGCTCCCCGCTAAGCCAACGATCTGCTTTCCGTTGTCAACTAACTGAATATCATCAATACGCATAGTACTGATAATAACGAGAGGCCTGTCGTAATCTTTACCATCTGGCGTAGAGCCACCCGTCAACCCTGTATTGGCCGCCTGCATAATAACCGCAACGTCGGCTTCAACACACAGCTTAAGCACGCGCCAAATTTCGACAAGCGTTCCTGGGCGCACTACCGCAAGCGCTTCGCCCGCACCAAAACGAAACCCTTTAGTGTAAGGCTGCTTCTTCGCTTTATCAGTTAACAAATAGGCCTGCCCTACTACATCGCGCATTGATGCAATCAAAGACTGAGTGTCAACGTTTACGGTCATGGTTCTCTCTGTGTATTGAAATAATGGAAGGAATGACTTGGTGTTGAACTATACACTAACACCATTATTAACAAAGGGGGCAAGCCGCTTTTATCGAGATAATTTACTTATATTTAATTCGTTGAACACTTAGAGGCTCTAGCATTTAAGCAAAACTTACAGGCATTTTTCACTGTTACATTTTGTTACGCTTTGGAGGAGCAAGTTAGACCAGAGGAGTATTGTAAAGCCAATGTATAGTTCGTAAGGTTGATAGACACGAAAAGGAGCTTTCATGTCACATCAAGCGTTCGTTTTAACAAGAAAAAGTTTTTCAGAAAATACTAGAAGGGATGGGGCTTACGAACGATTCCTAAGTATTTTGCCGTCATGTGGATTTGTCGTCACAACCGGTGCGATTCATCCACCTCGAAGCGTGCTTAATAACACCTATACCTTCTTTATCGATGCGCAGTATTGTGACTCTGCCGCTATGCTCAACTTGCCTGTAGTCAACGATAACCCAGAGTTGAACAAAGTCATTTTCAACGTGCCAGAGTCTGACGTCGATTTTCATTATGCGGCACTGCAACATGGTATTAATGGTATTTTCCATATTGAAGATAGCTTAGAACTTCTGGTTCGCGGTGTTCAACAAGTTCAGGCGGGCAACAAATGGTTCAGTCGCGAGATTATGAGTCGCTATATTGATGCCAATTTAGTGTCTAAAGCAAAACCCGTTGCTGCACTTCAATCGTCACATACTGTGCTGACCAAGAGGGAGTTGGCCATCACACGCAAAATTGCAGATGGTGCCCAAAATCAGGAGATTGCAGACTGCTTACACATCAGCGTAAATACGGTGAAAACTCACGTTTACAGCATATTTAGGAAAACGGACTGCCGAAATCGCGTTGAGCTTATAAAGTGGTTCGATCATCAGTTTAGCCAACCACAACAAGTAAGCATCTAAACTGATAATCCATTAAATTTAATTGCGTATGGCGCTTACGCTTTTGCGCGCCATACGCCTTTCTCCATTCCTTGTAACACCAACTCAGTCACCGCTTTTTCTATGCTTTGTTTAACGCACTCGAACATGGGTTCATTAGTAGTGTAGCCCGTTTCTGCTTCAAGCAGGCGCTTAAGCGAAACATACCTAAACAGGCCTGCTCTCACCTCCTGGCTTAGTACCTTCTTAGAGGTTGAAACCGACACCAGTACTTGACCTGTTCTCACGTCAACTGCACGCATGTAAATGGAAATTTGATCTTCCCTAAACAGCTCACTCGCTCCAATGCCAAAGTACTCTACGCCAGCGCCGCCGGTACGAATGTTGGTATCGTAGCTAATTATCCCACCTTCTATAATAATTCTAGCTGTCGTGAGTGGCGGCAAATCGCCTCCGCTGCTTTCGTCGGCTCTAATTATTTTGCGTTCGGTAAGAATGTTCTGCAGCCCTTCACGCTCCACAGGTAAAAACCACGATGTCTCGCTTAAGGTCTGAACAAGAATAGAGGTTGCGCCTTGAGTCACCGCAGTAGAAAACGAACTTGCCCCAGTGCTAGGTTTATATTGCCCGGTCTGGTCTCTAAACGCATATACAGAAACCGGAATTTGTCCCATAGGCGCTGGCAAGCTTTTTACTTCAGACAATGTGGCACTGTCTTTAATTACATCAGCGGCCGTTGTATCTGGCGGCAGCGTATTAGTGATGGACTGGCATCCTGCAAGCGCCATGGCCACTATTAAAAAAACGGTACTTCTCATGTGTTTCCCTACCCAAACCGTGGAATTTCAACGACAGTAACCTCACCTGTCAGTAAGTTAGTAATGTTCACAACAATGCTGTCAGGATTACTCGTTATTAGTTCTACCTGAAAGTCACCACTAACAAAAATACTATCCTGATTGAATATGCTATCTATCGGGTTTCCATCTTCATCATATTCTTGTTCGCCAAATGCGATGTCTGTGATTTCGCGGACTATACGATTGATATAGGCGCGTTCGAGTGATTCTTGAAGGCGTTCGTCATAGGAGCGCTCGCTGTAAGGCGCTGTATGAGCGTTTTGTGAATTCGCCTTACTTAATAAAAATGATCCGTTAAGTGGATTACCACCGAATGATGGGTTGATCGGTTCATACACCAACTCTGTTGCTTTCACACTAGCTGAAGTCCACGAGCCAGTCGCGATTAAGGCTGCTATCAATATCCCTTTTTTCATTACCATTCGTCCCCTGCTAAATCTGGGCTTCTACTGTCTACACTCGCGTTTGCCACCGCGTCTAAAACTAACATGATGGCTTGCTGTACTTTTTCATCTAATGGTACTTGTCTGCGCCCCATGTACGTTTGATAAACCACTCTATTGTCGTAAATCACCGAAAGAAGAGTACCCGCTTGTGGCACAATAATTTCTTTAACAACAAGGTTCTTACCCGAACTGTCTGGGACTTCTCGCCAGTATTGGCTAATGCGAGAGGCAAATTCGTGGCCTTGGCGGCTAATACTGTTATCGAGCAGCAGTCCGCCTAGCCGAATTTCTTCTGCGTGAATCGGAGAAAAGAACACACTAAAAAGCAGTGTGATAAAAGAGAAACAATACAAGTACTTCATTTAACTGAATATAGCCGGGCAAATGCCCGGCTACTCACTTTTACATCTGTAGGTTTACATCTGAACAACGGTAGCTACGTTGTAGTCACCAACCTGCGTAACACTTACTGTGCCGCCGTTGCCAGTGATACTACCTGTAACTAAATTATCGTTACCCATTTGCGTAACTTCAAATGTATTCATATCACCAGAAATAACGAACTGACCACCCGCGTCGTCCGTTACCCAGTTTCCTACTCCTTCTTGCATAACACTAACAATATTGTCGTCACCGTTAACCAGTAGGTCTAGTAAGTTAAGCTCGCCTGTTTGCGAAACCATAATTTCGTTGTAGCTTGATGTAACGTCGCTTGCCAACTCAACTGATGCTGTATTTTCAACACCTTCTTGAGACATTTCAATGATGTTGCCATCAGCGTAGTAAGTTGCATCACCAATACCAGCTTGCGCTAACGCCAAGTTGGCATCGCCATCTTGCTCAATTTCGACGGTGTTAAACAGGCCATCGAAATTAACTGTGCTGATTTCGTTGGCATCACCTACTTGAGTTAAATCAAATTCGTTCAATAAGCCAATTACGCCAGCATAAGCCGTGTTGCCTTCGCCCACTTGGTTAATTTCGAACGTATTCGCTTGTCCGCCGATAGTTTCTACGGTAGCTAAGTTAACATCACCGATTTGATCGATATTAACTTCATTGCCAGAGCCTTCAAATACTCCTGTGGTAATCTCGTTGCCATCACCATCTTGTTCAAACCCTAGCACATTACCGTCGCCAACCATACTCCAACCCACAGCGTTCCGGTCGCCATCTTGGTCAATTTCAACTTCGTTTTCTGAGCCGATAACGGTTAAATCAGACACGTTGTAATAGCCGTCCTGAATAACATCGATGACGTTTGCATCACCGCTTAGCTCGCGGACATACGATTCGTGCCAGTCACCACTTTGATCAACAAACACGGTATTGTCGTTACCCGCAATGGCATTATTAGCCCAGTTACCACCATCGCCCTGATACACTGACAACGTGTTTCCACTGCCAGAAATGCTGTTTATTGAGCGATTAAAAATAAAACCGATAGGGCCGCCATCACCTAATTGAACAAGTGAAACCGTGTTATCGTCCCCTTCGACAACCACATCGGCTGTACTATTTAAACTATCTTGCTCAGATTCTAAGAAGTTGCCGTTACCTGTGACACTAGCAAAGAAGGTATTACCTGACTGCATTTGTGAAGCAAGTACTTCGTTTGCGTCACCCGTTATTTCTACAAAGATTGCATTTAAGTCACCTTCCTGACTTAAAATAGATTCATTACCTACCTCATTTCCCTCTGGTGCCGTTTGGATTAGCGTAATTTCATTGCCTTCATCTGCAGCAATAAAATCTGCGGAAGCACTGAAATCAACTGTCTTACTCGCTGGAACTTCCTGAGCTGATGCCCACCCTGTCGCTGCTACTAAAAGCAATGCACTCGCTATTTTTGTTTTTTTCATTTTCACATTTGTCTCCCTATGGTAATCACATCATTCTTGATATTGTGTGATGTTAATCACCATTTCATTCCCTATCTGGTAAACAGTAAAAGACTGTTCACCCAATTGATTAACATTGGCTACATTGTCGAACCCATCTTGTATAATCTCGAAATAGTTATTGTTGTTTTGCTGCAATAAATTAACGACGTTCCCCTCACCCAACTGAGTGATAAGAGCCTCGTTATTACTGCCGTTTTGAACAACATTCGATAGGTTAGCGCCGTTGCCGCTTTGGATAATGTTAGTTATGTTATTTAACCCAAACTGACTAACAGCGATGAAGACCGTTTCATCGTCTATCGTTATAGCTTGAGCATTCAGACTCATTGAAAGAGAAGATTCCACCATGTCTGAGCTTGTTGATAAGTCGGACTGTTGCGCATAAACAGGAAGATTTACGGCTAGAAGACTGCACCCCGTTATGGCTGCCAACGCAACGGCTCTGCATGCCTTAGCGTTATAAGCAGACTGGCTCTTTTTAACCTTTAACTTCTTGTCCATGCGAACGACTGTTTCCTTGATTAACAACAAAGGTGACCCCTCTATAACACTCTTTAAGACGGCAATAATCCATCACCAATAAGTTGTATTTATTACAGGTCAAATACAGTTAGCACACGGTAAATCAACAAGTTATTTATAATGGGTAATACCATAGTGCTAGATTTGACGAAAACTCACGCACCAAGTAATTATTGGTAAGACCACCTAGTTTTTGTAGGGTCTCTTAATGGGTATTGCTATAGCGAGACTCTGAGACATAAAGACCTTAACTACATGTCAAAAATCATAGTAATTAAGTACCACTTTAGGCTTCTCTTTTCACTTTCCCCTAGTGTTTAAGTAGTATTTTTGAGTAAATTTTACTGTTAGGGGTGGCAGGTTTTTAAATTTGCGTTATAAGTTTTAACCGTTAGTTATATCAGACCGAACGAGAAGGTTCTGTGATTAAAGCATTATTGCTAATTATGGAATCTAATTATGAAAACAAAGCCTTTTAAAACAGGCCTTTCAGCACTTTCATTAGCCCTTCTACCGCTAATGGTATCTAGTCATGCACACGCCGCAAAAGCCGAAATTTTCGACGATAGCGTTATCGTTGTGTACAAAGAAAATGTAAGCAAAGCGGAAAAGATGCGCGCTCGCTCTTCGGTACGTGCACGAATTAGTGACGCAAACCGTGATGAAGTAGATGATCGCTTCTCTAACCTTTTAAATGGTCGCATTGCCAAACTGGAACTTCGTGGCAAGTCTGTAAAAGACGCCATAGAAATCTTAAAGAAAAATCCTGCGGTTAAAATCGCCGAGCCAAACTTCTTGTACCGCAAAGCCCTGGTACCTAACGATCCTTCTTATGGTGACCTATGGGGTTTGAATAACACAGGTCAAGCCGGCGGTACTGCAGATGTGGATATTGACGCACCAGAAGCATGGGATATTACAACCGGTGATAGCGATGTGGTCATCGGCGTTATCGATACGGGTGTTGACTACAATCATGAAGACCTTGCAGATAACGCATGGATTAACCCAGGTGAAATCGCTGGAAACGGTATTGATGATGATGGCAACGGCTATATTGACGATGTTTACGGTATCGATACCGCAAACGGTGATACCGACCCAATGGACGACGACTCTCACGGTACACACGTAGCAGGCACCATTGGTGCTGTGGGCGGTAATGGCATCGGTGTAGTTGGTGTAAACCATGATGTGTCAATCGCTGGCTGTAAATTCCTTGGAGCAGATGGAACGGGTTCAACCGCTGGCGCTATTGAATGTATCGATTACTTCACCGACCTTAAAGAGAACCGCGGCATCAATATTAAGGCTACCAACAACAGCTGGGGTGGCGGCGGCTATAGTGAAGCGCTAGAAACCGCTATTGAAGAAGCTGGCCTAGCGGGTATTTTGTTTGTTGCTGCGGCAGGTAACTCTGGTTCAAACAACGACAACGTAGATAACTACCCGTCTAACTATGTCACTACAACAAACAGTCTGGTTGCAGTTGCTAGCCACACTCGTACTGACGGAGACAGCGGCTTCTCATACGGTATTGAAACTGTAGACATCGCGGCGCCGGGTACAGCTATCCTATCTACAATACCAGGTGACGGCTATGCGACATACTCGGGCACATCAATGGCAACGCCACATGTTACGGGTGCAGCAGCACTTGTGTGGTCGCTAAACCCAGATCTTACGCCATCTGAAATGAAAGAGCTGTTAATGTCTACAGGTGAAACTAGCCTATGGGCTGATGGTCGCACCGTGTCTGGCAACCGCCTAAATGTACTTAATGCACTTGAAGAAGCTGATCCTACTCCAGGTTTTAAACTGGGCATTACACCTGGTTCAGCTGAAATAGAAGCGGGTGAGACCTACACCTTCACTATTGAAGTTGGTTCAATTGCTGGCTACGAAGAAGAAGTACAGCTATCGCTTGCTGAGCCAAGTGATATCGCGTCTTTAAGTGCAAGCTCGGCAATGCCTGGCGATACAGTAACACTGACCGTAGAGACATCTGAGGAAACGCCTTGGGGTCCGTACAGCTTTACGGTTAACGGTGTAAGCGGTGATATTGAGAAATCTAAATCAGCGAACCTTTATGTTTACCCTCAAGGGCTAAACGAATTCCCTTACGCGTATTCTGGTGATGCAGTACCTACGTTACCGAATGAAGAAGATCCTGACGATGTCGGCGTTGACCTAGTGATTAACGTTCCTGACGACTTAACAGTATTCGGTATGCAGGCGTCGGTAGATATCACACACACCTATAGCGGTGACCTCGTACTATCACTGACTTCTCCTCAGGGTACAACCACCGTTCTTCGTCAGAACCAAGGTGGCGGTACAGATGATATCGTTGAGAGCTATAACTCTGATGCCTTCAACGGCGAAGTAGCAACAGGCGATTGGACCTTGAACGTGCTTGATACGTTCAACGGTGACAACGGCACTGTAAACACATGGAGCCTTGTGGTGACCGGTATTGGTGAAGTAGGTCCAACACCGCCTAACTCTGCGTTTACCTATGACGCTTCAGGCTTATCAGTAAGCTTTACTAATAACAGTAACGACGTTAATGACGACATTGTCAGCTATAGCTGGGACTTTGGCGATGGCTCTACTTCAACGGAAGAGAACCCAACGCATGTTTACGCGAGCACTGGCGCCTATGACGTAACCCTTACGGTTACCGACTCTGAAGGTCAAACTGGCGTATCAACAGAAACCGTATCAGTTTCAGATAGCACCATTGTTGCCGAGATTGACCGCGCTATGCTGTCTCGATTCGGTTCGTTACGCGTAGATTTATCATATAGTGGCTCGATGGCCGATACTGTAATGATTTATCGCAACGGTGAGCTACTTGAAGAAGTAAGCAACACTGGACGTTATCGCGACAGAAGCAGAGGCGTTCAACCTGGTGAGTATACTTATATGGTTTGTGATGAAACCTCTGCATGCTCTGCACCAGTGTCTGTAAACCTTTAATGTAGTTTGCGTATCGCTGACGCGCTCTTCGTGACAGTTGGCGAATGATACGCTGAACAGTTAAGAGTTAAGCAATTGCCGGCCAAGGATAGGCCGGCTTTTTTTATTCTGAGAATTAAAGAGAGCACCAGTCTAAGCCATCGGCTTATTCACTATAAGCCAAATACAACGTACACTTGATGCATTAAGAAATAATAAGCATTTTTTCATGCACATACTCATTATTGACGATCACGAAATTGTAAGGGATGGCATTAAAACACTTATCGAGCAAGAGTATGGCTGGCATGTTTCCTACGCAGTAAGCTCTCTGGATGCTCTTCCCTCCTTCGCTACGTTAGACGATATTGACGTTGCCATTCTAGATATCTCACTAGCACAGGAAAGTGGTTTCGACACGCTAATAAAAATCAAGAAAGACGCGCCGTTTATAAAGTGCTTAATGCTGAGCATGTATGATCATGTTGGCTATATCAGTAAAGCGCTTGAACTCGGCGCCGATGGCTACGTTACAAAGAATGCTGCCACCAAAGAGTTAATGGACGCGTTGGAAGCTCTAGAAAAAGACGAGAATTATCTAAGCACAGATATTAGTAAAAAGTTAGCTTTCGGTGATAAACAGCTAACCTCTATCCTTACTGAAAGGGAAAAGGAAATTTTCTTACTGTTAGCAAAAGGATTTCAGCCAAAACAGATTGCCTACTACATAGACACTGCCCCGAAAACAGTGATGGTTCACAGAACTAATATTTACAAGAAACTTAATGTAACCTCCCAATTTGGTTTACTTAGAATTGCGTTAGAAACTGGGTACCTCGACGTTTCTGACGTTATCTACGACGATACGCTAGTCAAAGCAAATTGATGAATTTAACGCGGTATTTCAACGTTACCTATTTACTAATGGGATTAGGTTATACCGCGCTATTTCACGGCGTGTGGTTGCTCAGCACCCAATTTGAAATTATTTCAGGTACGGTGAGCTGGTATTTGCCCGCTGGTGTTCGCCTGGCGGCGTTTTTACTACTGCCAATTTACAGCTGGCCACTGCTACTCATCGCAGAAAAATTAACCCACTTCATTTTATTTCACCCCGGTGGCATTCTCGACAATACGGCCTTTTTAAGTGGAACCATAGGTTGGTATTTAGTCCATTTGGTGCTGTCACCCGCGGTAATTTGTACATGCGTTTATTTATTCAGACGTCGCTTTAGCGCACCTTATATAGACAATGTTTCCAGCACCCTTGCCACGTTGGCTTTTGGTGTTCTTATAAGTGTTGCTCTTGGGGCGGTATTTTTGGGCAGAAGGGCTATTGAACTACAAACAGGCATAGAGGTTTTTCTTTCTATTTTGTTTGATTTTTCATTAGGTGATTTTGTAGGAATTGTTGTTCTTTGTCCGTTTCTCTTCGCATTATATAAACGGCCATCTATTCCTAAGAGTCACTTAGCACTGTACCTTACAACAATCGCTTGGCTGGTTTTGCTGATACTAAGCAGCTATGCCTACTCCCAACAAATTAACATCAGCTATCAGGTTAAATATCTAGCGGTTTTCCCCGCGCTGTTTTTATCGTATCGCTATGCCATAGTTGGCAGTGCGTTTTCGTGTTTACTCATAGGTATTACTGCGTTCGTGGTGGCAAGCCAGAGCGCACTTCCTCCCATTGAGCATCAGTTTTACATCTTAGCATCATGTACAAGTTGCCTCATTTTAGGTGCGTCAATTAACCAATCTACCTTGTTGAATATGAAGCTTGCGAAGAAAAACGAGGCTCTTGAACTATCGGTGCAAAGCGCTCAAGCACTGGCCAGTCAATTAGTGGTAGTGCAAGAAGATGAACGAAAGCGCTTATCGCGGGATTTACACGACGACTTTGGTCACCGCATAGTCGATTTGAAACTTCAACTGTCGTTAGATAGCAGAGAAAGCGACAACGACATGATGCTCAATAAGATAGATGCTCTATACCACGCAATGAAGAAAAGCTTAGGGGGATTGCGTCCGTCCGGTATTGATACACTTCCCATTGAAAGCGTGATTCAACGTTCAGAGATTATTACCACGCTCAAACGCGCAAACATAGACTATTCGTTTAACGTTAGCGGCACGCCAGTACCGTTCGATTCAGACCAGAAAATACACATCTATCGCATTGTGCAGGAAGCGGTGACAAACAGTATAAAATATGCCAATGCGACGTCGCTCAGCATTGATATCAACTATGCGCAACACAGTGCCGTGTTTACCGTTACTGACGACGGCGGCGGCATCCCTGAGCATATTGCCCAACTAGCAAACGCCGAACCCACACTCGGCCTGCTGTCGATGAGAGAACGCGCAAAGTTGATAAATGGCGAGTTTGATATTTCCCAGAACAAACCATCAGGCACCCGAGTTTGCCTGGCTTTGCCCTACAGAGCTTAAGTTACTCTACTGCGTTTTAGGTGCGTCGCTGCATCCTTTTTATGCTACATTGCTGTTGATTTAACTACTATTTTGATAACCGTATGCAAAAAAATTTCATTACTCGCCGAGCCCCCTTTTTTAGACAGTGCCTAAACATTGCTGTCCTAATTGCCGCTGTCACCACGTTAAATGGCTGTGTGAGTACTCAAAATGAAAGTCCTTACACTTACGCTCCGTCTGCATCACCCTATCAAGATGTGGTCAATGCACAGCAGCGAGCTGTGGAACAAAGCAAATTACTTTTGGTTGTACTGGGTGCTCAGTGGTGCCACGACAGTACTGGCTTAGCTGAGCGTTTTGCGACAAAGGAAATGGACCTTATTCTACGCGCTCATTATGAAACCGTATTTGTTGATGTGGGAACACTTGAAGACAGAAGAAATATAACCGAGCGATTTGACTACCCCATTTATTACGCCACACCAACGGTAATGGTGGTTGAACCTAAAACCAGCGCATTGTTAAACAGAACGTCAATGGATATATGGGGGCGCGCTGACAGCATTCCCTTATCGGAGTACATTCAGTATTTCTCTCGCTTTCCTGCAATGACAACTGCGCAAAAAGCCCCGTTTATTAACTGGGAAGCGACAGATGAAGAAGAAGCTTACAATAAAGAGCAAGCACTCAGATTACAAAGCGCTTATGACAAACTGGGTCCGCTACTTGCGCTAGATTTACAAGGTAATACCCCACAAGGGCTTAACGAGCTATGGAAAGAGACCAAAGGGTTTCGCACTGAACTGCAAAAAACGCTGATAAAGCGCGCCGAGCTTACGTTAGATTCTGAGAATGGCAACGGAGTTAACACCACGCCAGCATTGCGACATTACAATCCGTTTTCGTGGGAACATAATTAGGGCCTGTTGACCTTTGGTGTACGAATTTTGGTCTAAATGGAAGCCTTTTAATCGCGAAACAGTCCTGCAAGCCTAGCGGGCTAAGTTAAAGGACTGTGACAAAGAGTAAAAGGCTTCCATAACGACCCCTTCGGGCAGCGCCTTTGTGCCATCTATACTGCGTTGAATGTTCTCGATTTAGAACCACTAAACCGTCAAACATTCGCCTTGTCTAGATGGCACACAGACCGCTGCAAAAATGTACAACAAAGATCAATAGGCCCTAATACCAGTCCACATAATTCATTACCCACTCAGCGAGATTTAAAATGTTCGTAATCGCGGCGTGTTATCGCAAGTATAGTGGTTCTACATCAAGGTGACGCAACAAAGAATACGGACATTAAAAAGGGCCTTTCCAACGGCCCTTTTTTAATAAACTCGGTTTTATGAAGCGCAGTTCAGCTGTTTACGCTTTTGCCCTGTTTGATGCCGTATTATTAGTGGTGCTATTTGACGGATTACTTCTGCGCTTAGCTGGTCGTTTAGCGGCACTTCCTTCACTTCCTGAGCGTCTTCGACCTGCAGGCTTTCCACCGCTATTGTTGCGCGAATCCGGTTTACCTGCGCGCGGATTACCATTTCCGCTACGGTTGCCTTGACGTTGACCCGACTTTTTATTCTCGCCACTTCGTTTACCTTCGCTGCCGCTCTCACCATGTGGTGCTTTCGGCTTTTTCGGCTTCTTGGGCTTTTTAGGCTTAGAAAGCGTGGTAACAGGCACGGCTTGCTGAGGCTCGAAACCTTCCAACATTTCACGAGGAAGCAGCTTTTGAATCAACGTCTCAATATCTTTCAGGTTTTGTAGTTCTTCAGCACATACAAATGACCAAGCCTGTCCACTAGCGCCTGCGCGCCCTGTACGACCAATTCGGTGAACATAATCAGCTGCCGTATTGGGTAAGTCTAGGTTTACAACGATAGGCAATTCACTAATGTCGATGCCGCGTGCTGCGATATCGGTGGCTACTAGCACTTTAATTGCGCCATTTTTAAAGTCAGCAAGCGCTTTAGTTCTCGCTCCTTGGCTTTTATTACCGTGAATAGCGGCACTTGGAATTTTTGACCGAGTTAGCTTTTCTGCAATACGATTAGCACCGTGTTTCGTGCGGCTAAATACTAACACCTGCTCCCACTTCTGCTGTTTGATCAGACAAATAAGCGCGGTCGTCTTTTTAGATTTATCAATGGTCACTAAGTGCTGCTGAACCGCTTCTACCGTGGTATTCGCTGGCGCGGTTGAAATACTCACAGGGTTGCGCGTTATTGTTTTCGCCAGCGCAGTGATTTCATCAGAAAACGTGGCTGAAAACAGTAAGCTTTGACGCTCTTGTGGCAATAGCTTCAATACTCTCTTAATGTCGTGAATAAAGCCCATATCAAGCATTCTGTCGGCTTCATCCAATACCAACACTTCAAGCTGAGAAAACTTAACAGCGTTTTGCTGGTAGAGGTCAAGCAATCGTCCAGGCGTAGCAATTAACACATCCACACCTTTACGCAGCTTCATCATTTGAGGATTAATGCCTACACCACCAAATACCACAGCAGTTTTTAACGGCAAAAACTCGCTGAACGCTCTGATGCTCTCTTCTACCTGAGCAGCAAGTTCTCGTGTGGGTGTTAAGATAAGTGCCCGAACATTGTTGCCAGATACAGGTTGTCCTTCCATCAATCTCTGTAAAATAGGAAGTCCAAATCCTGCAGTTTTCCCTGTTCCCGTTTGCGCAGCTGCCAACACATCCTTTCCTTGCAATACTTCTGGTATTGCCTTTTCCTGGATTGGTGATGGTGTACTAAATCCTCGTTTTTCAATAGCTTTTAACAAGGGTTCAGCGAGCCCTAATTGGGTAAATGACATTAATAAACTCCTGTCATAGGTATTTATGAAAAATTGCATACCGCAAAGGTATAAGCGTTAGTGCTTTATTGCTAACCGTGGGGGTTATAGATTACTGGGAAAACCTAAAGAGATACGCCATTGCCAACTTGGCTTATTGGTGTTTGACATCAAGAAAAGAACGTAGGTGTTTACTCTTACAAATTGCGCGCGGAGTCTACCACTAAAAGCCGAAAGCCACCAGCGCATTTTTTGTTCAAAATCTAGTTAAGCTTTCCTGACGTTTCACTTAATAAGTTCCAATTTACATAGCATAACAGCAAGGGAAGTTTCATCGGCTTTTCGCACTAAGGGAATGGTCTTAAACCGTACTGTCTTCCCTCATTTTTAGGAGAGATATTGTTATATTTATATTTTTACCAAAACGATAAATATCTATTTAATACGAATTTTGCGACCTAGAAACGTAAACTTTTCAAGTAACAGAGTTTAATTATATTTATCAATAACTTAAGGCATTTAGCTTTTAAAAGTGTGCGTTAAAAAAACAAGTTAAACAGGGCTCTTCTACGTAAAAACACCTCAAAACCTTTGAAATTAAAGTCAACTTGATAGCCAATTTCTGTTGGATAGATAAAAAAAGCTTTACCATATTTGTTATAACAGATAAAAAGCGCGCAGTTATTCCACGCTCAAATTACATCCACGCTGCTGCAGTGTGGTAAACAAGTGAAGTAGAAAACATGAATGTTGATAGTTTAACCCAGCACTTTGAGGAAAAGTTGGCTTTAGTCAAAGCATCGGTGATGTCTGATAGCTTTGTTATCCAGCTTACAACAATCGCAGTTATTTATTGCGTTGCATTTTTGCTTGCACGACAAGTAAAAAAGCCATTTAAGTTTACCCGAGAAAAGCCACAGCAAGGCGCACATACTATGCACGGCTTTTTATACAATCTGGGTGAGGCACTATTCCCGCTTATCACCATCAGTATGCTAAAGCTTACTACCGTGTTGGGGGCGCAATTTCAGTTTGATGCATGGCTATTGGAAATAGCCGTTGTTGTAGCACTAATGCTGTTTGTTAATTCCTTAATTACTGGTTTTGTCGAAAACAACACCATTGCAGCGTTTATGCGATGGGTAGGTTTACCTATCCTATTTTTACACTTAGTTGGCGTGCTTCCGCTGATAACTTCAGCATTGGAGTCAATGGCAATATCAGTCGGCAATGTTGAAATTTCAGCTTATGGCGTAACAAGAGTGTTGTTGTTTGGTGGCTTACTGTTCTGGCTAGGCCGCAGCTCGAACGCCATTGGTCAAGATATTATTCGAAACCATAAGTCGCTCGACGTTTCTACCAAAGAAGTGTTCGCAAAGCTGTTTGAAGTTGCCCTGTTCTGTGTGGTGTTTCTTTTATTGCTTAACGTCATGGGAATTAACCTTACCGCATTAGCCGTGTTCGGTGGTGCAGTAGGTGTGGGTTTAGGCTTAGGTCTGCAATCCATCGCATCAAACTTCATTTCGGGCATCATTATTCTATTGGATAAATCGTTGACCGTAGGCGATTACGTTGAATTGGAAGACGGGCAAAAAGGTATCGTCAGAGAATTTAAAATGCGCTATGCCGTATTAGAGACTTATGACGGTAAAGATGTACTGGTGCCTAACGAAAAGTTCATTAGCTCCTTGCTGATAAACTGGACACACAAAAACCAAAAACAACGTTACCGCATCGACTTTTCTGTCGCCTATAAAACGGATATCCGCGCGATGGTGGAGATTATTAAAGAGGCGGTATCGGAACACCCGCAGGTGATCAGTGGCGATGATGTTCCATTTGAAGAGCTGCCTGACTGTGAAATAGATAGCTTTGGCGACTCTGGCGTTAACATGTTCGTTGAGTTTTGGATGGAAGGTGTGGACGATGGTAAAAACCGCGTGGGTGGCGATTTGCTGCTTACTGTGTTTGAAACATTACGCGAGCACAACATTGAAATACCGTTCCCTCAACGCGAAGTAAGAGTAATCAACGAACAAGACATTGGTATTCGAAATACCACACCGTAGCTAAACTCGCTCATGACATGAGCGCTTTCAGTCATACCTTCGCGCTGGCTAAAACCTAGCGCGAAGTGTATCCCACTGCCACTCTTGAGTAGACAGACCTAGCGTCTGGACAAACTTTGCATAGTCTTCTTTGCCCATCGCTGACGCTACGGTTTTTAACTGAGATTTGGCTTTGATTGCTTTTACCTGCAGTAACTCCAATCGCTTATCGGCACTTGAATCGAAGTTTTCACTGATGATTGCATTCGCTTTATTGGTCGCTTCCCACGCTGTAATAACATAGCCCACCAGCTTTATGTAAACACCCACCATACGCTTTCGCTCAAATATGTTCTCAAACAGTGAGCCGGATAACGACTTTTGGAAACTGGCCTCTGTTTCTAAGGCAACAAATTGCTCGGCGTTCTTTAGCTCATTCAACACATTGTGTAAAAGCATAATGTGGGCATGCGTATTAAGTGCATCGACGTGAAGTGCATTAATATCGTCGCTTAGCATTTCTAAATTGACCAACGTTCGTTGAAGACTAGCCATTGTGGTAATTGTCTATAGAAGCGAAAAATAAAGGTTCAGTGTATCGAATTAAAGATGGGTTTGCGATGGTCTCGCGGGCGTTTTAATCACATTAAGAATTCATAACACAACTTATAGAAATCAATTAAAAAGGGCGCGGAAGCGCCCTTTTAGATTTATGTCTATTGAGAATTAGTTGTTAAGCTAATTCGCGATAGCAGTTATACCGCATCTATTTACCCAAGCTGGCGTTTAGATCGTGACGTAAATCGAAACGGTCTAGCGTCATCACTTTGGTCCAAGCGTCGACGAAGTCTTTAACAAAACGGCTTTTCGCGTTGTCGTAGGCATAAACTTCGGCCACTGCACGCAGCTCACTGTTTGATCCAAAGACCAGGTCTACAGGCGTACCTGTATACATAACTTCACCAGTAGTTCTGTTTACACCTTCATATACAGACGGGTTATCTGTTTTTCTCCACTTAACGCCCATATCAAGAAGCGTTACGAAGAAATCGTTGTTAAGCGTGCCTACTTTGTCAGTAAATACACCGTGGCTAGTGCCACCTGTATTTGCTCCCAATGAACGCAGACCACCAAGCAAAACAGTCATTTCTGGTACCGTTAGATTAAGCTGATCGGCTTTGTCTACCAGCATGTCGGTTGGCGAACGATAGCTAGCTTCTGCGTTGTAATAGTTTCTAAACGCATCGGCTGTTGGCTCTAACAATGAAAACGAATTAACGTCTGTTTGCTCTTGCGTAGCATCAGTTCGACCCGGAACCACTGGCACAGTAACCTTGACGCCAGCATCTGCCGCTGCTTTTTCAATTGCTGCCGCACCGCCAATCACAATGAGGTCAGCAAGAGACACTTTCTTCTTAGAAAACA
>Ga0208817_100162_pt1 | contig 25382 bp, 22 predicted proteins | sample Virmet3819_2500_FD_185741 | JGI IMG/M metagenome (GOLD analysis project Ga0208817, IMG submission 185741) | Marine viral communities from the Southern Atlantic ocean transect to study dissolved organic matter and carbon cycling - metaG... | ecosystem: Environmental > Aquatic > Marine > Oceanic ... | reverse complement strand
GCCTACCTCGCTGACGTTCTCAGCCGCATCCACGACCACAAAATCAACCGGCTCCACGAATTGCTTCCATGGAACTGGACGCCCGCATCGACTGTGAATTGCAAGGCGGCCTAAATCGGGCGGTTACAAAGCTTCAGCAGGACCGATGGGTGATAGCAGGGCCCTCCTGTCTACGCCGGCGCTGTCCGCAGGAAACCGATCTCCCCAAGCTCAACCTCGTCCACGAAGAGGTCAATCACGCTGACCGGATTATCCGCGTCTATCCTGTCTTCCAGCCGGGCTGGAGAAAGTGTCGCCTGACTTCGGTCCGTATCCTCGATATAACCCGGCATGCCTGCCTCCGGTCTTCGCCGAACAGCAAACTGGATTCGGAGTATTCACACACCCTCGGCTGCTGGGGTCACTTCGGACAGCGACGGCAACCGCTCAGATCGGTGATGGGCCCAGTGCGTTGTCGCTAGGCAGTTTAGTGTCCGTTAGGGAGTTCAAGGCAGGGCGTGCGGGCGGGTCATGTTTGCGATGCAGCATCGTGTTCCCCTTACCGCAGACGTTGCCATGACCGATGCAAAAAATCCCTGAAGACATATTGAACTGATGCGGTGGATGCCCCCACCAACGGCATCTGATATGCCATGATGGTTCCATTGGAACCGAAAGGAGGGCACACCGATGACGACAAATATCAGCCTTCTGGGGAATACTATGAACGGCGTCGGCAATCTGACTAAGCCTCCTGCGTAAGTCGTTTGAGTCGGTTAATTTTTGCACACCGACCGCTCAGAGGCACCATGGGTTTGGTTATACATGAGAGCTATCGCCCAAATCGGAGCGCACGCTTTTCTTGGGCTACCGAGCGAGCACTCGAAAGCGGACCTCGGTAGATCTTGCAACATGCTGACGTGCTCCACGCAGCGTCCGCGGATATTAGTTCGCTCAGTTCAGGGTTTGGTCCTCTACTGACCGTTGGTGATCCTCCCGCAGGATGAGCCCGTCGAGGCTAGAATGCAGGCGGTGGTGATTGCAATCCTCGCGCCAGGCCGCGATCTGGTCTCAGGTATGGCGCAAATTAGCAAACAGGTGCTCGTCACGTAGTCGGCCATTGATGGGAAAGACAGCCCCGCTCCTTAGAAGGGACCTTATACGGGTCCCACATTGAAAAAGGAGTTCCATGACCCCAACGACCGTTGGCCTTGATCTGACCAAGAACGTTTTTCACGTTCATGTCGTCGATGCGTCGCGGCTCAGCAGAATATGCAGGCGCCGATAAGCTCAATTTACGTCACGTGCCCTCCATGCCCGCTCGAAAAACCCTCTGTCCAACTCTTCATCACCTCATTAAAACGCTGTAAAAGCAACGCGTTGCTGGAACACTGTTAACCACTGGTTTACGTTCCAGCTATACCTCGTTGAAGGCAGTGAACTATTAGGTGCAAAATGCCGCAACTTTGTTTTATTCGCAGCTTACTTTCCAGATGGATGATTATCACTTCCATGTCGTTGGTTTCTGCTAATGTGTCTAGAGCTGAAAGTCTCAAAGTCACTTACGGGGACTTTCACCCTTACAGTTTCACGAATGAAGCAGGTGTTGCTGAGGGGTTCTCTATCGACGTGGTGCGGCATGTTTTGAAGGCCGCAGGCTACGAAGCAGAGTTTGTTTACTCGGTTAACCCGGCTCGAACCCTAGAACTGCTTGAGGCAGGCGAAGCAGACCTAACAACTTTTTTAGCGACAACACCAGAACGACTGAAGCGCGCACTTGCGACGCGTGAAATCGGAAATTTTGAGTTAGCGGCTTTTGTACTCAGCAGTAGCGACGCTTCTGACAATTTTGACTTAGCTGGCAGGAGAGTAGGGGTGGTCAAAGGAAGTGCGGGTATCACGGCAGCCAAGATGATCCCGTTCGCAGAAATTATCGAGTTTCAAGAGACCGACGAGTTGATCGTTCCTCTATTAGTAGGTGAGATCGATGCAGTAGTGTCAGCAAAAGCGGCCTTCACTGCTAGACTTCGCCGTGCAAAGGCCTCGGACCTCACTGTTTCACTGTCCCCTAGTTTGGTATCGATGCCCTACGGCCTTCTTGTATCGAACACACGCCCCGGTCTGGTCGCTGTGCTCGACGACGCGCTGCTCGAGGCCCTGCCCCCTGCTAAAGTCGCATCACTTCATGAGAAGTGGTTTGGTCGAGAAGCGTATTTGTATGAAAGAACAGGATTTTGGCTTGTACTGATTGCTACGACGATTTGTGGTACAGTCATTAGCTTCATGTCCTGGAGGATTTATCAATACCGGCGTGAAGCATCTCGCATCTTGAAGGCAAACAAAGCGAATGACCTTCTCATCCGTGCCTTAGATGAAATAAATGGCGCGATAGTCATCTATGACAAAGATATGCGCGCAATTCATCGAAACGCCGGATTTGCCAAGGCTTTCCCAAGTCTTGTCCAAGAGGTTGATGCCGGAGCAACGATGGGCGACTTGATTTTGCGTTCTTACGAAACCGCACTGGTTACAGCAGCTACTGAAGGTAGATCGACCAGCGAATATGTAAGGGACTTGGTGGCTTCAGTCATACAAGGAGAAGACAACTGGCGAATGGTCAAAACAGGAAAAGGACTGGTATATGAAGCTCGAGACTTCTCATTAGGAGACGAGTATTATGCATCGATCCGTGTTGATGTAACTGCGCAGGCAGCACTGCAGAATACCATACAGCATCAAGCAGAAGAACTTCAGCAGTCTAACGATCAATTAGAGACCTTTACTTCAATCGCAGCACATGACCTTAGAAGCCCTCTGTCAAGAATCTGCCCTCTTGTCGAGTTCGTTCAACAAGACCTCTCTGAAGCTGATTTTACCGTGCCTGATGAGGTCGATGAATATCTCAACCTGATACGCGATGAGGCAGAATTGATGAAAGATCTAGTGGATGACTTGCTCCTGTATGCTTCGGTTGGAACACAAGCTGGGCGACGGCAAGTTATCGACCCCAGTGAAAGGTTAGACAGGGTGCTTGATGTACTCCGTCCGCCAGAAACATTCTTGATCACCAAGCCGACTACGATGCCCGCCATAGACGTCGACCCTATCGCATTTGAAGCGGTGATGCGAAATCTGATCGGGAATGCGATCAAGCATCATGACGCTGCAGAAGGAATTGTGGAAGTCACAGCTACGGATGACAGCGGATCTGTGTACATCCACGTTCGCGATGACGGGGCCGGCATTCCTGAGGAATTCCAAGAATCTATATTCGAACCATTTCAACGACTCTCGACAGATAATGCAGGGAGCGGTCTAGGTTTGGCTTTCATTAAGAAAACAGTTGAAAATTGGGGTGGCCAAGTAACTTTGCTCTCATCGAAGGGTGCTGGTAGCACATTTACAATAAGTGTGCCGAAAGAACGTGTGAAGGAAAGCCAGTTAGCTTCATAGAAGAAGCTCTGAAGATTAGGTCATTCACATTTGATCGCCATCTTCTCGCTTAGACGGGTGCTACGTACCCGATATTCATCTGAGGCAAAGCGCGCAAAATTACTGGCAAGCGCGTTGAACTCAGCTGCTTGCTCATTTGCTGAAGCACATTCGGCTAGCATTCGGGACATATTATTCTGAGAGTTCGTTTCGGACGTGTTTTCTTCGCTCTGTCGCTTTGACATGTGCTCACCTGCGGTCGGTAGAGAAGCTGACCTTGCTTAGTATCGCACCTTTGGTAGCGATAAATCGTTTAATGTTCGATCAATCAGATTGATACACGCAAGAGGTTGAATATAAACACCTCCTCCAATGGAACTTTTGCCTAACTTGCCAACAGCCGAGTGATCTCGCGGCTATAAGCGAGTGCTTTCAGGCTTGCCCACCACGCTACCATAACTGCTTTGCAAGCGTTTCGCGGCCCCTATTGGCTCGACTTTTCACGGTTCCGGGCCTACATTTTTCCTCCAACGCCACTTCACTAACAGAAGTACCAAGAACGCCAACACGCAAAATCGCATTGCGCTGGGACGATGGCAACGCTCTGAGTGCTTGAACAACTTCCTTCAGAAACAGCCTATCTTCTTGAGCACCGCCAACAGCGCGGTCAGAACAATTGGAGATGCTGTATGTCAATTCAGCACTTCGCGCCTGTTTGCGTACGGCCGAGACGAATAAGTGCCGGAGAATGGTAAAAAGCCATGCACGCAGGTTGGTATCGAAATCGAACTTATCCCTGTTCACGATGGCCTTTAAGATCGTTTCCTGAACCAAGTCATCGGCGATCTCGACATCGCGAGCGAGGCTGCACGCGAAGGCTTTCAGGTTCTTACGATATGCAAGCAGACCTAAATCGAAACGCTCGGATTCAGATAGCTCTACAACCTCCCCATTGCGAACGGTCGATGACGGTATTTCTTTGAGAGTCCCATCCAGCATAATGCCCCCCGGAAACCTGACATCCGGGTAGGAACCGGTTGTCCATTGGTGCGTTGTCTGTAGGAACAATCACGCGTACGGAGCGCTGGTGTCTCTAAACTAGAACATAGTCGATGCAATGGATCTCAACGCTGGCAAACTCAGACTGCCGGAACAATGACCGACGGCGGGCGTTTCGCCAGACATGGCTTAAGTGACCGAAGGATAAAGGCAGGTTTCGAAAAGCGGCACCGCCTGGATACTGTACGTTTGAAGCACACTGTTTAAGCCGAAATTACAGCCTAGGGGCCCACTAAATCTCGTCCGCAGAATGTGAAGGAAGGAGCCAATCGCAATGTCCAAGCAGGAAGATCAGAACGACGAAGTTGAACAGTCCAACGTTTACGGAATCGCTGCGATGTCACTACTCGAAGCGATTATTCTGACGTTACAGGCAAAAGGGCTTCTTCAAACAGACGAGATCGATGATGCTTTTGATGCGGCAATTTCCGCTCACAGACACAACCACGAAGATCACACGGCTTCAGAAAACGATGTAGCGGCAACCATTTTGAACCGAATCCGCGTCGAGGGAAACTCGGTGAGGCTAGACCTTTGATCACAAAAATGCTCCAATCGCTCGAGGCAGGCCTTAGGCGTCGTTTTCCCGCGAACGGAGTACTGTCATGGCTTTTACCGTCGATGATAGGCTGATCCAAGTGACAGAAGTACTTATCAGAAAGGTCTCTGGATTTTTCGATATCACTGATGAAGTGAGTGCTTCGTTCTCCGAGATCTGCACTGATTTGGAGGAGTTAGAAGCAGGCACAGTTATCGTGCCGCAAGACGGTGTTTATGGTGACGTTTTCCTGTTGGAGCGCGGGTGGGTTACTCGATCCCGTCACTTGGAAACCGGTGCTCGTCAAATTGTAAACGTCGCTTTACCGGGCGACTTTGTGGCGATGAACGCGCTCTTGTTTTCAACATCGGATTTTGAGTTGCGATGCAAGACGGATGTAGCCGCCTTTCGCCTACCAGCCGATCGCTTAGGGAGCGCCCTAGCTCGGGATCCAATGTTTGCAGCCGCACTGTTCTGGGTGAACGCCCATGAGGAGAGCCTTTTGGCTGAGCGTATCGTGTCATTAGGCCGCCGCACCGCTCGTCAACGCACAGCCCATGTCCTTTGCGAACTTATGGCGCGGCTCGAAATCATTGGAATCACTGATCCTGAGCAATTCATCATCCCGATGTCTCAGGAAGAATTTGCCGACGTTTTGGGAATATCCGTTGTTCACATGAACAAGACCTTGCGGTCATTTGAACGCGAAGACGTGATCTCTTTTAGGAATGCTCTATTACTTGTAAAAGATCGCGGCAAGCTAGAACATGAGGCGGGTTTTGACGACGGATACATTCAGTTCTCCAGCCGCAAAGACCGAAACGCCTGGCGCCCTAGTTCTCTTCAAGCAGGTTAGCTGCGCTGCACCATGGATTGGCAAAAGCCATAATCCGCGACACAGGATGCTCTCGCAAGAAACGATCGTTCATCCCTGCGATGTGTGACCGCCAATCTGCCTGCTGTGAAATTCTAAAGGAACCGCTGAGCCCTTGTAGCGTTGCCAAGGGAACTTACAGAAAGGAGTTCCTTATGAAACGTTTCCTAAGCACAACAGCAATCGTCGTCGCTATGGGCTCAACCGCGCTCGCCGATGGGCACACCGGTGCCTTCCTGGATTACACAGTGACATCCGAAACCGATCTTTTTGCCTCTGAATTGATAGGGATGCGCGTCTATACCGCTGAAGAGGAAATGGATGCCGCGGCACCAACGACGGACGAGGACCGGGCGAAATGGGATGACATCGGCGAAATCAACGAAATCGTCGTCACTCGCGAAGGCGACGTAGCGGCCGTAATTGTTGGCGTCGGCGGCTTTCTTGGTGTTGGTGAACGTGATGTGGCGATCAACATGGGTGATTTGAGTTTCATGCGCGAAGATGGCGAAAGTGACCAATTCTTCCTCTTCGTACAGTCGACTCGCGAGATGCTGGAAAACGCACCAGTTTTCGAACGTGCCAAAATGGACGATCAAGCAATAGCAAACAATGCTATGGAGCGGACAATGCTGGCGGCCCCTCAGGTCGAGCGCGAAGGATATTCGGTTGCAGAGCGTGAGCAGTTGACCACCGAAACCCTGACTGGCGCACGTGTTTACGGTGCAAACGATGAAGATGTCGGAGAGGTATCGGAAATCCTAATCACTGATGGTGGTGAAATCGAGCGGGTCGTCATCGACGTTGGTGGGTTCCTCGGCATCGGCGAGCGCCCGGTGGCGGTGACGTTTGATGAGCTCACAATTTTGCGCAACGAAGGCGGCGACGATTTTCGCGTCTACGTTGACGCAACTAGGGAGGCGCTCGAGCAGCAACCCGAATACGAGAATTGAAGCACCAGAATAGATGTGAAGCAGGCCCATTTGGGGCCTGTTTTACTTTGGATCTGCCAAAGGAGAGACAACTTTACTCATGTGCCCTGACACAGATGAGCTGGGGCTGTTTCTTCAACCGAAGATAGCTGGCGAAAGCGCTCGTGACAAACGCACTGAAGCCCCGGATACTTACTAGGATGAGAGACCAAGACACACATCTAAAAGCGCTGCGTCAGAGCGCCAGCATACTTTCCGTCATCGCCATCTTCGTGGTTATCTACTTCGCGCGCGATCTCATCCTCCCAGTCATGCTCGGATTCCTTATCGCGATGACGCTGAGTCCGATTGCGCGGGCCTCGTTTCGGGTGGGCGTTCCATCTGGGCTAACAGCAGGGGCATTAACACTTGCAACGGGATGCGGGATTGTCTCGATCATTTATCTGGCGGGAGGGACTGTTGCCGCATGGGTAGAAGATGCGCCAAATATTGGGCGAGAACTGGAGATCAAACTGCGCGGCCTATCAGACGCGTTTGAAGCAGTCCAAGAGGCTTCGGAAGAAGTGGAACGTCTCGGTAAGGATACCGGAGGGGAAAATACTGGAGAAAAACAACAGGTGGTTGTCGAGCAACCAGGCCTATTGACCTCTGCGGTGACCGGTTTCGCAAGCTCCGCCACGACCATTGCGGTCGCCCTGATTCTGGCATTTTTTCTCCTAGCGTCAGGGGAACTCTTCTATACAAAGCTCGTGCAGTCCTTTTCATCGATGAAAGATAAAAAGCGTGCTCTGTCCGTTGTCTATGGGATCCAACGTCGAGTCTCACGCTACCTTTTAACGATCACTGTGATCAACGCAGTTCTTGGTCTGGCGATTGGAACGACGCTTTGGTTCCTCGGCCTCGAGAATGCGGTGATTTGGGGCATTGCTGCCTTCTTGCTGAACTACCTGCCATTCATTGGGGGGGTAATCGGCACGCTTCTAGTAGGCGCCCACGCCATCATCACGTTTAACAGTGTGGCTTACGCGCTCTTAGCGCCATTTTCATATCAAGCTCTCACCACGCTGGAAGGTCAATTTCTGACGCCTTATTTCGTCGGACGTCAACTCGAATTGAACACTGTCTCTGTATTCCTTGCCGTCGTCGTTTGGACATGGCTTTGGGGAGTGTCCGGTGCCCTGCTCGCTGTTCCGTTCCTGCTGGTATTCAAAGCTGTTGCGGACGAGTTTGAAACTCTGAAACCTGTCGGTAATTTTCTCAGTCGATAAGGTTTTGCGAAATCACGGTTTTCTTACTGAACGAAGTGTCCGAGGCGCGACGAGGTCGCTCCGCGCTTCAAACACTTCGTTCAACCGTGCGCGACAATCGCTACGAGTTCATCCACTCGTCAACTTCGCGCTTGGCTTCTTCCTTCGACTTACCGTACTTTGCTTGGATCTTTCCTTCCAGCGCTTCGCGGTTGCCGTCAATCTCGTCGAGTTCGTCGTCCGTCAATTCGCCCCATTTGGCTTGCGCGTTGCCTTTCATCTCTTTCCATTTACCTTGAATTTGATCCCAGTTCATCACCTTCTCCTTGTTTTCTTGATCTATCGAACCCTTGTGAACGCCGCAAACACACGACGGTTCCCATGGCAAGCAAAAAACTGACGATTAATTTCTACAATGCAGGGAACCGCGAGAGCTCCTCAGCGTTGTCAGGCAAAATGAAAGGAAAAACCATGCTTCAGTGGGCTTTGATATTTCTAGTAGTTGCCATCGTGGCGGCGGTACTCGGGTTCGGCGGCATTGCCGGTACCGCGTCATGGATCGCACAGGTTATTTTCGTCGTATTCGTGATCCTCGCGATCATCGCATTCATTCGACGAAACGTTTGAAGTCGGAGCAAAAACACGTGCATCGACCAGCTTCGAGATATCCAAGCGCCTGCAAGCAAAGCCATCCCATGACGGAGCGTCTGGCTGGTGCGTTGTTAGTTGTCGCTAAGAACTGACTCGGTAGCCAATAGTCTGTCACTGAGAATTGGCCCATGTGAACACGCTACTCCGGTGGTTTTGGTTGGGTGTTTGGATTGACCGACATAGGTTTTTTTGAGTGTCGTCAGATGCTGGGCATTGCATGACAAAATGACAATCAGAGAAATTGCGCACCGGACGGCGCTGCCTCGAAACACCATAAAGAAGTAACTCAGCAAAGATGTTGTAGAGCCAATGTCCAAGGCGCTCACGCGCCGCCCTAATCGCGTGATATCACTGACACTTGGTACAATCCCGATTGCTCAAGATGGCCCGACCCAAATCTAAGCGTCTTATCCGCCGATAATGGCCTGCTCGGCCTAATTGACGCGCATTCGGAGCATTGCTCCGAATGATACACGTCCAGGCCTTCCACTCACTTCGGTCACTCAACGTGGAGTGTTAATTTGGTTGCCGCCACGCAACATGACAAAGAAATCATATACTTCCGTTAACTTGGTTGAAGTAGTTAACATATCTTAAAAGTTCCAGCCATGTGAAGGTGGAACCTATGCCACAAGAACTCGCCATCCTGATCATACGACCTCTCGATGAGTACTTCGAAGAGCTAGTCGATGAGTTCCCCTCTATGGTGGAGGAAGCTAAGCAGTTTCCCGGCTGTATCGATGCATTCCTAGCGATATCTCATAAACGCAAAGAAATCTTGGTTCAACACAGGTGGAAGAACCGCGATGCTCAAAATGAGTACTTGGCATGGCGTGGAGAAAGAGGCGACCTGATGCGTCTTAGTGAGCGCATAAAAGAAGAGCCGTTTTTCCGATCCTATTCTTTGGATATTTCACCTGGTCAGAAAAGGTAGGTATCTTCTGGTTAGCTATTGATACATGACATGTAGTAATGGGTCAAAGATCTAACAATAGCTTATGGCCCTCGTTTCACTGATCTTAAGAACGCTTGGCGGCACGTTGGCAACGTGTTGTTTTGTTTGAAACAACCTGCGTCTCACACGGCAACACATTAACTTTTTTCTGCCGAAATTTATCAGAAGTCAGTCCATTTGTCGCCAGAGGCTCTCATTGGTGGCTCCGTCTCATCAAAGTCACCCCATGCAATATCCTGCGACACCGCTTCATTCAGTTTCACCGCCTGATCATAATTGGCCCCTCCGCTCACTTCAAAATTCGCGACCAAACTAGATAAGAAGGAGGCATCACGGTTGAGCATTTCCCCTGCAGCGTTTGCCTCCTCCACCATCGCAGCATTTTGCTGCGTGACACTATCTAGCTGTGTCACGCCGAGGTTGATTTCGTTAAGCCCTGTCGCCTGTTCTGACGCGCTACGGGCGATATCTGAAACCAGCTCCGAAATATGACTAACCTGCCTAATAATACCCGCCAACGCCTCGCCCGCCTCGTCAACATAGGAGACGCCTTTCTCCACTTGCTGTGAACTGCTATTGATCAGCGCCTTGATCTCGCTGGCAGCATCTGTACAGCGCTGCGCAAGCCCACGCACTTCAGACGCCACAACTGCGAACCCGCGTCCTGCTTCTCCAGCCCGTGCCGCCTCAACACCTGCGTTCAGTGCAAGGAGATTGGTTTGGAATGCAATGTCGTCAATGACGCTGATAATTTGAGAAATCTTGATTGAAGAGGCTTGAATTTCTTCCATCGCAGCCACCGCCGTTTGAACGATTTCTCCACTTTTTTGAGCATCATGCGTTGCATTTTGAACGATTTCTTCGACAGATCGCGCGCCATCTGCAGCGTTCTTCATGGATGCGGTGATCTCTTCCACCGCCGCTGCGGTTTCTTCCAACGTTGCGGCTTGACTCTCGGTGCGGGCGGCAAGCTCGCTCGAAGACCCCTTGATCTCATCAGCCTTGGCACTGATCGAGGAAGTCGTTTCCACTACATTGCTGATGGTCTTTTCCAATTCTCCGACCGCTGCATTGAAGTGATTGCGCAACGCTTCGTATTCTGTACCCAAATCATCCTGAATGCGCACCGTCAGCTTGGCCTCGGAAAGGTTTGCAAGCCCAATCTGCAATGCTTCGACAACCTTCTGCTGCTTTTTCTGCGCAGCTTCGATTTTCTTTTGAGCCGCCCGTCGTTCGACAATCGACTCGCGGAAAATGATCAGCGCCTTAGCCATTTTTCCGATTTCATGCTTCAGTTCACCGCCGGTAATTTTGACGTCCGTATCTCCCTCAGACAGGGATATCGTCTGCGCCACTAAATTTGAGATCGGGTTAGTAATCCACTTGCCGACAACAAACGCCATGATCACCGACACGATAAAAACCAGTCCCGCGATCAACGGCGTCAGAAGCAACGCGCGGTCTACTTTAGCTTGACCAAGTGGACCAAGCTTATCTTGTTCGGTAACAATTGCCTCGACGATGCTTTCTAGGTCGGATTGAACCTTAGGCCCAATCGTATCCAGGCCATTCAAACGGATGTCTTCAATTGATGCATAAATTTTGGCCTGATCAGACAAGTTGACGCGCAGGCCCACAATTTGATCCTGCAGAGATGAAACCTGTTCTCCGTTGAGTATGCCTTCCCCGTTTTCAATCACTACAGCCGTTGCAGTGTCCAGAGCTCGCATTCGCTCGCTGATCTCGGCATATGCATTTCTACTGACGTCGACCACGACCACATCTAGGGCTTCAATCGCGATGGCAATTTTAGCTACCAACTGTGCATCATTTTTCGCAATAGCAGCCGACTTCAGGTCACGCAGCTCCGTCAACAGCGTAACAACTTTAGTGTCAAACGCCTGCTTTGCGATAGCCAATTGACCATCGGCGGTGCGTAGGTCCTCAAAAAGCTGATCATAGACTTGCGATAGTTCGACAACGTTGGAAATCTTGCTGGCGAGCATTGAATTTTCGCTCAATATCGTATCCTGTTTCAAATCACGCAGAATTTCACCAATGTTGTTGCGAACGTCGTCAGCATCACTCTCGCTGAGTGAAATTCTATATTTCAACGCCGCGATCCGTGCCTCGAACAGGTCTTCGACGATATTGTTGATGCGAATGGTCTGCTTCGCTGTCCCACGGTAGCCTTGATACGTTGTGCCCAGACTATTCACATTTAGATAAGCAAATACTGAACCGGCCACCAATGCTATGAGAAGCATGCCATATCCAAGATACACACGTGCAGAAATCGAAAACTTATCCATTACATAACCTTTACAGTGGCCCGCGAAGCGAATCGTATTCGCTTCGCCATAACCATGCATCGCAAAATCCTAATAAAATGAGACCGCTTCTAGTTAAAACTCAGAATGCATTGCTCACAGAACTTACCAGAAAGCAAAGAACCTTAGTCACCTGGCACTTCAGTGCCTGAGAGGATCAACCTGAGGTCTTATTCGGCAACGCTTAAAGTAGCTTACTTGAACAGGTGGGCTCGGGCCGTTTCGCGCCGCCGAAAAGATTCAATAATATGGAAACTAGAACGCAAAATGGTTACTGTGTAAAGCCAAGTCGAGAAGCATGATCGAGCTCAATATGAACTAGTGCTTGAAGGCATTTATATGACCGTCGCGCGTGCAGAATCCGAGATATGCGCAGACAAACATACGGCACCAGTTTGGCCACCAGAACCTCTTCAGAACAATCGCGGAACACTGAACGAGTTAAAATGATGTTGGCGTGCCTTGATGCCTCAATTTGACGTCGATGCGCCTGATCGACAGCCTTCGTTGAAAATGCACATACTTTGATAAAATGCTGAAGATCTTGCTCTTCTGTAAAACGTGCCTCGCGCATTCGTCTTCACTTGGTTCATTTCTATGTTACAAGATCAAAATATCCCTTCAACTGGTTCGAGCTCTGTTGGAGAGCGAGACACTGGCTCCAGTTTTCCAATACGTTTCCTCGTTGTCAGACTTGACCTGTCCTCTCGTCCAACCATAATTACCTTGGCTAGATCCTTCGTGTGCCTTCAATGGCTTTGGCTGTTTCCCCAAATTTTTATGCGTCTGGATTTCGATATGAGCTGTGACTTCTTGGACCAACTTGAATCCCTTGGCCATGATGAGGTTCGAGAGCGTGTCTTGAATGGATATTGGAGCGCATCTGAGCAGCGCATTGCTGAGCGCTGGCTTGCTGACTACTACAAATCCCAACTCGCCGAATTGAATACGCTTCGTCGCCATCAATCTGGTCATGATCAACGCTCATGGTTTCGCTTTTTTTCGTCCGATGTCCTTCGCAGACTTCGTGCGCTACTGTTGCATCGGCTAACCCGCCCTTAGGTCTTAATCTCACAGATCCCATTTTTATCCAATGATACAAGACTGACCGTCTGTAGCCGTGGTATCTCCTAGCCAAGCCCTCAGATCTGAGAAGCTTTGCGATATCGTTACCCCTTGTGAAAATACACTCAGGCCCTCGCTCGTATTAGTCACGCGCGGGTAGCGCCACAATTTCCACGCTGCCTGCCATTCTCACTAGTTCTCTTTCTCGTCTGGTTGCCTCCGTTCTAGGTAGCCACACCTTGCCTTGTAGGTCTCAGAGGTGTAGTATCCGACAGCCCTGTGTCTCTGACCTCCGATATCTGCTGTGCTGTATCGACCCAGCTGAATCAGCTCAGGTAAAGCCGCTGATCTGAATGCCGCGACAGGCGTGCGCATGGCAAGGGCCTGATGAGGGCGGCGATTGTTGTAGAAAGCGATCTAGACACCGATGACGCGCATCGCATACTGAGGTGCTTTCGAAGCGGTGGCAATAGAGCGGATATCACCACAGGAGCCGCGTTGAGAGCAAGATGAACTGCATCAAACTCTTGGGTCAATCCCTAATGGTCCAAGAGTATGATCGCTAGGTCACGGAAATCCAAGCCCGCGTCGCTGCGCTCAACCGCTACACCGCTCTTGGCATACCCGATACAGAGCCGGTATGATGAGGCTGTTGGGGGTCAAGGTATCTTGCCATGATGCGCTCGCCGACAGATTTCAGGCAGCCCATCTTCGCCTTCATGCGGCTGCGGGCGTGGTATCCTGTCCATCGTTTCCAGAAAGCCCTGCTGTAATATCGCGTTGCGCGCAGGGTTGCACTTCGGGCGCGTGCCGATGGGCTGTCATCCTTCCATAACCGGCTGTTCTTGCGGACTGGAATGATTGGCATGGCCTGCCGTTCGATGATGATCTTGTGGCAGCGTCGCATGTCATAGACACCGCCGGCAGTCACGGTACCGATCTGCTCGTCTTCTAGGATCTGCCCAAGAGGGTCTGCTAACACGGGGCTGTCGCCATCACGGCTGGCCGAAGCGTGGGTATGCGGTGTGATAATGACGCTGTTGGCGCCGATGACCAGCAGGCGTCGCAGGGACCGCTCGCCCATCTTTGTCGTGGCTCCGAGCCGCTGCTTATCGCCGGTCGAGTGCTGCCGGGGCACAAGGCCCAGCCAGGCTGCAAAATCACGCGCTCGACGGAAGGTGTCAGGCGGCGAGGCCAAAGATGCGATGGCTGTCGTAATCAGCGGCCCGATACCCGGCTCCGTCATCAGACGCCGCGCCCCTTCGTTCTCTTTGGCGCGTCGGGTGATCTCGGCATCAAGCTTGGTGATCTCTTCCTCCAACTGCGTCAGTGCCGCAACCAGAACCTTAAGGGTGGGGATCGCATCGGCAGGTAGAGTGCGTTCCGGATCTTCGACGAGTGCAATCAGCTTCGATGCATTCGCTACCCCCTGTGGCACGACCTGTCCGAGCTCGCTCAAATGCCTCGCAGCGCATTGATGGCCTGGAACCGCTGCCGGATCAGAAGCTCGCGCACGCGAAACACCATCGCCGCACCCTGCGTCTCTTCGCTCTTCACAGGCACGAACCGCATCGTCGGACGTAGCGCGGCCTCGCAGATCGCATCGGCATCGGCCGCATCGTTTTTCTGACGTTTCACGACGGGTTTGACGTAGGCGGGTGGGATCAGCCGAACGTCATGACCCAGCTTGCCGATCTCACGACCCCGGAAATGAGTGCCGCCGCAGTCTTCCATCGCCACGACGCAGGCCGGGAGTTGGCCGAAAAATCCAGCACCTGAGCCCGCCGCAACTTCTTGCGCACGACCATTACCGTCGGCCCCGTGCGCCTGGAACACACTCTTCGCCAGATCGAGCCCGACCGTGATAATCTCCGACATGACCGCTCTCCTATGTGGATCGTTGCAGACCCACCTTGGCACATTGATGCCGTCGGGGGGCGGTTACATCATCAAAGCCCTTAAAAGGTAATCCCCCCTTAGCGTAGGTTTCTGTCCCGTCCGGCAATAGACCCCAAATTAACCGGAACCACCCCGTGGGGCAGTTCCGGCTGCGGGTGGGAAGTCCCACCTTCGGGCATTGCAGGCGGCGCTTGCGGGCCGCGTTTATTAAGATCGGTTCAGGTCAGCGCAGCGCGGCGGTTTGCGGGTCCAGCCGTTTCAGGTCCGCCGCATTGCGCGACAGGCCTGCGGCCAGCGGGAACAGCGCCGCCTGCACCGAATGATAGATGTCAGGCTTGCCCATAAACTGGTTCGACACGGTCTTGTTATTAGCGTCCAGTTCCGGGAACCAGCCCCCGCGGGCGTGGTCGATCAGATGCGCATGGGCAAAACCCCACAGGCGGCGATACCAGGTCTCATCCTCGGGTCGGGCATCCAGTTTCAGCAGCGCCGCCATGGCGCCGATTGCCTCGGTCACCGGCCACCAGTAGCGATCCGCAATTGCCACCTTGCCGCCCGCCCCCAGCGTATAGGCAAAGCCGCCGCGCACCGCGTCCCAGGAATCTTCCAGCGCCTGTTCGATCAACCGGCGCGCATCCTGCGGTGCGTTGCCCTCGGGGCGGCCGCGCAGGTCCCAATATTGAAGCAGCAGCCGGCCCAGCTCAAACGAATGGCCCGGCGTACTGCCTGCGGGGCGGAACATCGGGTTGCCGCTATAGGCACGATCGATCTGCCAGTTGGCATCATAATGTTCCGGCAGCCGCCAGCCCTCAGCCGGGGCAATCCGGCCCACGAAGAAATCCAGGATCCGCCCGGCGCGTTGCACAAAGATCTCCCGCCCGGTGGCTTCATAGGCGGTCAGCAGCGCCTCGACCGCGTGCATATTGGCATTCATGCCGCGATAGGTGGAAAACGGCGTCCAGTCGCGGTCCCACTCATCGGCAAACAGCCCGTGGTCCTCTTCCCAGTATCTCTCCTCCAGCACCCGCCAGACCTCCTCCAGCAGCGCCATCGCCTGCGGATGCCCCGCCTGATGGGCGCTGGCGGCAGCCAACAGCACAAACACATGCCCATAGGCCAGCTTGCGGATATCCGCCGGGGTGTCGCCCTCCAGCCCCCACAGGTAACCGCCATATTCGGCGTCGCGGTGGTGGCTGGCCAGATAACGCAGCCCGTGGTCGACAATCTGCTCGGCGCCTGCGACGCCCAGCATCTGCGCCAGCGCGTAGGAATGCACCATCCGCGTCACCGTGTGCAGCTCGCGCATCTGACCGGGCAGCGGCTTGCCGTCGAAATCCAGCGTGTCAAAGCCCCCGGCCGGATCGACGCTGGCGGCAAAGAAGTCAAACTGCCGCCGCGCCTCATGCAGCAGCGCCGCGCGGTGGCCGGGGTCGGTGATCCACAGGGTGCCGCTGTCCGCGGTGCTGTCGTTCAGAATATCAGGCATCAATCTCTCCAAATCGCCATTTCGGCAAACAAACTTTCAAGCACCATCACCCGGCCAATGGCATCGCATAGCGCGCGCCGCGTCCGGGTCGCAAGGCCGTGGCCGCATGCAGGATGGCGTTGCAGTCGATCCCATGCAGCCGATAGGCGTCCTCTACCGTGCCGGCCTGGCCGAAATGTTCAACCCCCAGGGATTTCACCCGGTGGCCCTCAACCCCGCCCAGCCAGCTGAGGGCGGCGGGATGGCCATCGGTCACCGTCACCAGCCCCGCATCCCGCGGCATCTGCGCCAGCAGGCGCTCGGCATGGGACATGGCGGTGTCCTGACCACGCTGGCGCGCCCGTTCCGCCGCCTGCCAGCCCGCGTTCAGCCGGTCGGCACTGGTGACCGCCAGCACGCCGACGCCGCGCAGATCCTCGGCCAGCAGCCCCGCCGCGCGGATTGCCTCCGGCGCAACCACGCCGCTATAGGCTATCACCACCAAGGTCCCCGGCTCCGGCGCCCGCAGCCAATAGCCGCCATCAATCACCTGCCGCGCCAATGCCGCATCCATCTGCCGCTGCGGCTGCTCCAGCGGCACCGTCGACAGCCGCAGATACACCGCGCCACCGCGCTCATCATGCAGCCAGCTCTGTTCCTCGGCCACACCCGACCCGTCGCGCTGCATGTAATCGAACCCCCAATGCATGATCGCCGCCAGCTCATCGGCAAAGGCGGGCTCAAACGTCGCCAGCCCATCCTGCGCCATGCCAATCAGCGGGGTTGAAATCGACTGATGCGCGCCGCCTTCATGGCTCAGCGACACCCCCGACGGCGTTGCCGCCAGCATGAACCGCGCGTCCTGATAGCAGGCATAGTTCAGCGCATCCAAACCGCGGCAGATAAACGGATCATAGACCGTGCCCACCGGCAGCAGCCGCTGGCCAAACAGCGAATGCGCCAGCCCCAGCGCCCCGAGAAAGGTGAACAGGTTGTTCTCGGCAATGCCCAGCTCCACATGCCGCCCCTCGGGGCTGCGTTGCCATTTTTGCAGGCTGGCAATCGCCTGATCCTTGAACACATCCGCCACGCCGGTCTTGGCAAACAGCCCGGTCTTGTTGATCCAGCCCCCCAGATTGGTCGAGACCGACACATCGGGCGAGGTGGTCACAATCCGCTCCGCCAGCTCCGGCGCATCCGCCGCCATTGCCGCCAGCACCTGTCCAAATGTCTCCTGGGTGGAGATCACATCCTTCAGCCGCGGCTGCACCTGTTTATCCGCAGGCACCCGCGCGGCGGTGTGGCGGCGGCTGCCCCCCTGATTGAACGGCACCTTGTTCAGGAAATCCTGCACCGCATCCGGGTCGGAAGTCCCCGCCAAAGGCTCCCATTCAGCGCCCGCATCTATGTTCATCTCGCGGCGCAAACCGTCGATCTGGCCCGCGGTCAGCACCCCCGCATGGTTGTCCTTATGCCCGGCCAGCGGCAGCCCGTGGCCCTTGACCGTATAACAGATGAAGCACACCGGGCGGTCATGGTCGATGCCGTTCATGGTGTCCGCCAGCAGCGCCGCATCATGACCCGCCAGATTGCCCATCAAGGCCGCCAGCGCCACGTCATCATGATCCGCCACCAGCGCCAGCGCCTCGGCATCCGCCGCCAGATCCTGCTCCAGCTGCGCCCGCCAGGCGGCACCGCCCTTGAAGGTCAGCGCCGAATACAAGCCATTGTCACATTGGTCGATCCACCGGCGCAGGGCCGCGCCACCGGGCCGCGCAAAGGCAGCCTGCATCAACCGCCCGTATTTCAGCTCGATCACCTGCCAGCCGCAGGCGGAGAAAATATCGCGAAACCGTGCGTTCAACCCGTCCGAGACAACCCCGTCCAGCGATTGCCGGTTGTAATCGATGATCCACCAGCAATTGCGCAGGTCGTGTTTCGCACCCTCGAGCAGCGCCTCATAGATATTGCCCTCGTCCAGCTCGGCATCACCGACCAGTGCGATCATCCGCCCCTTGGGCTGCTGCAACCAGCCATGGCCCGCCAGATAGTCCTGCGTCAGGCTGGCAAAGGCGGTCATCGCCACGCCCATGCCCACCGACCCGGTTGAGAAATCCACGTCATCCGCATCCTTGGTGCGCGACGGATAAGGCTGCGCGCCGCCCAGTCGGCGGAAATCCTCCAGCTGCTGACGGCTCTGGTTGCCCAGCAGATACTGGATCGCATGGAACACCGGGCTGGCATGGGGTTTCACCGCCACCCGGTCCTCGGGGCGCAGCACGTCGAAATACAGCGCATTCAGGATCGCATTCATCGAGGCCGAGGAAGCCTGATGCCCCCCCACCTTGATCGCGCCCTTTTCGCGCAGATGGTTGGCATGGTGGATCATCCAGGCCGACAGCCACAGGGTCTTGCGCTCCAGCTCAGTGCGGATTTGGTCAGTCTTGCTCATCACGAAAAACCTCGTCAGGCGGTCACGCTCAGGCGACCGGCATCATTCGGCCACGCCGTGCGTGCGGGCCGGGAAGAATGGGGGGCGGCGGCCGCAACCGGGCCGCCGGGATCACAGAAGCGGGGTCAGGCCGCCAGCGCCGTGGCGGCGCGCAGCGCGGTGCCGTCGGCGGCAAAGACATGGGCGTTCTGCGGCTGGATGTTCAGCCCCAGCAGATCACCGGAGCGCGCGGGGATATTGCCATGCACCCGCACCATCATCGGGCCGATGCTCTCAACCTGCAGATAGATGTTGGTGTCGGATCCCAGATGTTCGACCACATCAGCCATGGCCTTCAGCATGCCCTGCTCGGGGGCCACCACGTCGATATGCTCGGGGCGGATGCCCAGCTCATGCGCGGCGGATGTATCGCCCAGATGCGGCAGCGCCAGATGGCTGCCGCCAAGGGTCACGCCCCCTGCCCCGGCCTCAACCGGCACCACATTCATGGTGGGGGAGCCGATGAACTGCGCGACAAATTTATTGGCCGGGGTCTCATACAGCTCCAGCGGGCTGCCCACCTGCTGAATATCGCCGCCCTCCAGCACCACGATCCGGTCCGCCAGCGTCAGCGCCTCAACCTGATCATGGGTCACATAGATCATCGTCGCGCCCAGTTTCTGATGCAGCCGTGCAATCTCCAGCCGCATCTCGACCCGTAGCGCGGCATCCAGATTGGACAGCGGTTCATCAAACAAAAAGGCGCGCGGATCGCGGACAATGGCGCGGCCCATGGCCACCCGCTGCCGCTGCCCGCCCGACAGCGCCTTGGGCAGGCGGCTGGTCAGTTTCGACAGGCCCAGCGTCTCGGCGGCGGCGGCCACCTTGGACTTGCGCGCCTCGGCGGCATCACCGCGGATCTCCATCGAGAACCCCATGTTGCGGGCCACATCCATATGCGGGTACAGCGCGTAGGATTGGAACACCATGGCAATGTCGCGGTCGCGCGGGCGCACATCGTTCATGCGCTCGCCGTCGATCAGGAAATCACCGCCGCTGATCGGCTCCAGCCCGGCAATCATCCGCAAAAGGGTGGATTTGCCACAGCCCGAAGGCCCCACCAGCACAATGAATTCACCGTCTTGGATATCCAGGTTGATGTCGCGCAACACGTTGACATCGCCATAGCTTTTCTTGACGTCGTTCAGTTGGATACGTGCCATTTTGGCCTCCCTAGCCTTTGACCGCGCCGGACGTCAGCCCTTGCACGAGGTAACGTTGAATGAAGATGAAGAACAGGCAGCTGGGCACCAGCGCCAGCACCCCCGCAGCCATCATCTGCCCCCAGTCGACCGAGAATTTCGACACAAAGGTCAGCAGCCCCACCGGGAAGGTCATCGCGTCATTCTTGGAAATCAGCATCAAGGCAAACAGCAGCTCCGACCAGGCGGCAGTGAAGACAAAGCCCAGCGTTGCCCCCAGCCCCGGCAGGGTCAGCGGAAACACCACCTTGTAGAGCGCCTGAAACCGCGAGCAGCCATCCATCATCGCCGCCTCTTCCAGATCCTTGGGGATGCCGTCAAAGAAGGACTGCATCAGGAAGGTGGCAAAGGGGATGTTGAAGGCGGTATAGACCACGATCAGGCTGGTCAGCGAGTTCAGCATGCCCATCTGCGAGATGATCTTGTAGATCGGCGCGATGATCATCAACAGCGGGAACATCTGGGTGATCAGCATCACCGCGATCAGCAGCTTCTTGCCCGCGAAATCAAACCGTGAGAACGCATAGCCCGCCGCTGCCGCCACCAAGGTGGTCACCGCCGCGGTGCCCAGCGAGACATAGAGCGAATTGCCGAAATAGGCCATGAAATCCGTTTGCAGGATGACCTTGGCAAAATTGTCAAAGGTGACCGAGCTGGGCAGCAGTTGCGTGCCTTCGGTATAGATCAGCGCATCCGGGGTAATGGCGATCTTGATCAGCCAGTACAGCGGAAACAGGGCAAAGGCTAGGTAGCCCGCCAGGGCGGCATATTTTGCAATTGCAACAGCCGGGCGACGTCGGAGAACGGCAGACATGGGTGTGTCCTTAGATCTTGATGAGTTTCTTGCGCAGCCACAGCACGATCCCGGAATAGACCAGCAGGATCAGCAGCAGCGCCACCGCGATGGTCGAAGCATAGCCAAAGTCCAGCTTGCGGAACGCGGTTGTGAAGATATAGGTCGACAGGATCTGGGTCGAATTGGCGGGTCCGCCGCCGGTCATGACGTAGATCAAATCGGCAAAATTGGCGATCCATATGGTGCGCAGCATCACCGTAATGGCAATCATCGGCGCCAGGAACGGCAGGGTGATCTTGCAAAAGCTCTGCCAGCCGCTGGCACCGTCGATCTCGGCCGCCTCATACAGCTCACCGGGGATGGATTGCAGCGCCGCCAGCAGGGTGATCGCAAAGAACGGCACCCCAAACCAGATATTCGCCAGGATCGGCCCCCAGATCGCCAGCTCCGGGTCGCCCAGAATGTTATCGGGCTCGCTCAGGATGCCAAGGCTCGCCAGCCAATGCGGCAGCGGACCAATCACCGGGTTGAACAGCCAGGCCCAGGTCAGCGCCGACAGGAAGGTGGGCACCGCCCAGGGCAGGAACACCAGCGCCTGAAACAGCCGCTTGCCCCAGAACCGCGTGTTCAGCAGCAAGGCCAGCCCCAGCCCCAGCAGAAACTGCAAGACCACCGACCAGAAGGTCCAGAAAAACGTGTTCTCCAGCGCGATCCAGAATTTCTTGTCGGTCCACAGGGCGAGGTAGTTTTCAAACCCCACCCAACCGCTGTTGAACGGGCGCAGCAGCTCAATCGACTGGAAAGAATAGGAAATTCCGATGATCAGCGGGATCAGGATCACCGTGCCGATCAGCACGATCGCAGGCGACAGATAGGCAAAAGGCTCCACCAGATACTGAAGATACAGCGAGCGCCGTGCCCGGGGTTTCCGGGGCACGACAGTTTTTGTAGCGCGGGCAATCACTGCGCCGCCTTCCAGTTTGCGTATTCCTGGGTCAGGAAGTCGGCCCATTCATCGGCGATGTCCTGCGCCGTGCGCTGGCCCAGCAGCGCCTCCTGGCTGGAATCCAGCGCAATGCTGTCCGCGAAATAGCCAAACTGCTCCAGATAGGCAGGCATCAATGTGGGCACATATTGCGACCCGTTCAGCGTATCAAACCAGCCCTTGAACTGCTCGGTCTGGAAATAGGGATCCTGATCCGCGCCCTTGTGGATCGGGATCACCCCCACCCGCTTGGTCCAGGTTGCGTTGGCCTCGGGCGAGGACAGATGTGCAATCAGATCAAAGGCTTCGTCTTTGTGCTCGCTGGCCGCGAACATCGACCAGCCAACGTAGCCAATGGTCGGGAAGGCCTTGCCCGAGGGGCCAACCGGCATCGGGACCACCGCAAAATCTTCGGCAGGCATCCGCTCTGCCACCGCAATCAGCGCATCCGGGTCCTGATCCAGGAAGGCACAGGTGCCGGAATAGAAGCCCGCCACGATCTCGTTGAAGCCCCAGCTGACGCTGTCCTTGGGGGCATTGCCGTCCTGATACATGTCGATCAGGAACTGCAATCCGGCAACCGAGCCCGGCTCATTCATCCGCGACTTGCCGTCTTCGGTGAAGAACTCATTGGTGCCGTTCATCGCGGCCGCCATCATCACCCAGGCGTTCAGCCCACCGGGACCGCCGCGCAGGCAATAGCCGGATTTGCCGTCCAGCTCAGACACCGCTGCCGAGGCGGCCTTGAATTCTTCCATGGTGGCCGGCGGGGTTTCGACACCGGCCTCGGCCAGCAGCTTCTTGTTGTAGAACATCGCCCGCAGATAGAAACCATAAGGCAGCATATGCATGGCCCCGGTCTGGGTGCCCATCTGCACGGTCTTTTCGGTTAGCGTGCTGCCATGTTCCCAACCCGCAACCTGCTCATCCAGCGCCGCCAGCTGGCCCGACCCGGCATAAAGCGCCGCCCAGCGTTCCGGCATCTCCACGATGTCCGGCACGTCACCGCCCGCAACCATGGTTGCCAGCTTTTCAAACGCACTACCCCAGGGCAGCGAGACGATCTCCACCGTCACGCCGTCATTGGCGGCTTCATATTCATCCACCAGCGCCTGCAGCGTCTCGGTGCGTTCGGGGCTGGTGATCACCTCGACCAGCTTGAGCGTGGTATCGGCATAGGCTGTTGAACCCATCAACATGCCCGCGGCAGCAATCCCTTTCAGAAGATGTTTCATCTTTCCCTTCCCTATTGCATTGGTTTTTGGTGTTGGTGTCACGGCTTCAGTGCTGACTTGCCGCTGCCAGCGCAGCAGCAAAGTCGCCCCATAGATCCTCGGCCTCCTCCAGGCCCAGGTTCAGCCGCACAAGATTTGGCGAAACGCCAAATTTCTGCATTGAATTCTGCTCCCCCGCCTGCGCCAGCCCAATCCGGGCCGGCATCACCAGGCTCTCGAAACCACCCCAGCTGACCCCCAGCTTGAAATGGCGCAGCGTGTCGCAGAACGTCGGAACATCCACGCTGTCATCAAATTCCACCGCCATCAGCCCGGATCGCCCGGTCAGGCCCGGCGTGTCATCGGGGCCGGGGCTGCGGATCTTGCGCACCTGCGGCAGCGCGCTCAGCCGGGCGACAAACCGATTGGCGGTAGCCTCATGCTGGCGCATCCGCGCCACCAGCGTGCGCATGCCGCGGCTCAGCAGAAACGCCTCAAACGGGGCCAGTTTGGCGCCCAGCAGCGGCACGGTCAGATCACGGATGCGGGTGATGTGGTCGTGGGAGGAAACAACCACGCCCGCAACCGTGTCCGAATGGCCCGAGATATATTTCGAGGCCGAATGCAAAACGATGTCCACGCCCAGTGTCAGCGGCTGCTGAAACACCCCGGCGGCCCAGGAGTTGTCGATCATCGTCAGGGTGCCGTGGCGTTTGGCATGCTCTGTCACCCGTGGCAGGTTCATCACCTCCATCATGTTGGAGCTGGGGCTCTCCAGATAGGCAATATCAACCCCCGCCAGTAGCTCCGGGTTGTTCTCGAATGCGCTGACGGGATGGTAATTCACCTCGACCCCAAAAGGGCGCAGCAACCGTTCCATCAGCCGAAAGGCATCCGGGTAGACATGTTCGACACAGGCAACCCGGCTGCCCGGTTTCACAAAGGCCAGCAGGGTCGATGAAATCGCCGCCATGCCAGAGGCAAAGCCAATCGCCGCCTCGCCCTGCTCCGCCTGCGCCATCATCTGCTCAAAGGCCGCAACGGTGGGATTTTGCACACGGGTATAGACCGGCGCGCTGGTCTGGCCCGCCATCCGATCGGCAAAGTCCTGGTAGCTGTCAAATGTAAACAGCGAGCTTTGCACGATCGGAGGCGTCACCGCCCCCCCTGCCCCGTGAGTGGCGGCAAGCAATGTGGCAAGGGCGGTATCTTCAGTCATTCTTGGTCTCCAGCACCTGGCGGATTTCGGCTTCGACCATGGTCAGGATCTCTTCCATCAGCCGGGTCGCTTCTGTCTCGTTGCCCTCTGCAATTGCCTGTGCCAGCAGCGGGTGCAGCGGAATGGTTTCATGGCCCAGATGGGGCTTGCCCAGCGGGGCTTCATAGACTTCCTTGAAGCCCTGCTGGATCTGTAAGATCAGTTGTTCGAACAGCGGGTTGCCGCAGGCGTCGTAGATGGCGCGGTGGAACCGGTCATCCGCCGGGCGCCAGTCTTCGCCTGCGTCATAGACCGCCATCAGCTCGCTGACGCGGGCGGTGATGATGGCGGCATGTTTGGGGGTGCGGTTCTGCGCGGCCAGCCGCACCGCCTCGACCTCCAGCGGGCGGCGAACCGCATGGGTCCGCAGCAGGCTCTCGGCTTCCAGTTTCATGGTCACCGGCAGATGGATGGCGTTTGCCGCCACTTCAGCTGCCAGCCTGGTGCCGGCCTTTTTGTTGCGCACCACAATGCCCATGCTCTGCCAGGACGTCAGCGCCTCACGCACCTTGGCCCGACTGATGCCGAGCCGCCGAGCGATGTTCACCTCTGGCGGCAACCTGTCCCCAATCCGCAGCCCCTCGCGGTCAATCATCCGCGACAGCGCATCCAGCACATCCCGGCTTGTGCTCCCGGGCGGCAGGGTCTCAAGCGTTTCGCCTGCGGCCTGCGTATGTGTTTGCTGGTTTGAGTTGGTCGGCTGGGTCACGGCGGGTCCTGCTCTGCGTTTGCTGAGACAAGGCTTACACATAATGTCCGACAAAATCAACAATAATGTCGGACATTACGATTTTCGCGCTTAGAATTTTGAAAGTAAAACAGGTTTTCTGTTGTTTACGAATTTATCTCGGTGGCGGCTCACATGTTGATTGTCACTGAGAATTGACCCGGTAGCCCCATAAATTGTCACTGAGAATTGACCCATGTGAACACACTGCCCCGACGGTTTTGGTTGGGGGTATTTGGAGTGATCGACATGGGATTTTTGAGTGTCATCAGACGCTGGGCAT
>Ga0208817_100159_pt1 | contig 25680 bp, 29 predicted proteins | sample Virmet3819_2500_FD_185741 | JGI IMG/M metagenome (GOLD analysis project Ga0208817, IMG submission 185741) | Marine viral communities from the Southern Atlantic ocean transect to study dissolved organic matter and carbon cycling - metaG... | ecosystem: Environmental > Aquatic > Marine > Oceanic ... | reverse complement strand
GGCGAACCAAAGGCGGCATGAACACCAAGTTGCACGCCGTTGCTGACGCGAAGGGGCGGCCAATCGGGTTCTTTATGTCAGCCGGACAGGTTAGTGATTACATCGGCGCAGCGGCCCTGCTGGGCAGCCTGCCGAAGGCGGGATGACTTCTGGGCGACAGAGGTTATGACGCCGACTGGTTCAGAGAAGCGTTGAAAAGCAAGGGAATAAAGGTTTGCATTCCCGGCCGGAAGTCCCGCAAGAAGCCCTTAAAATACGACAAGCAACGCTACAAACGGCGCAACCGCATTGAAATCATGTTCGGGCGTTTGAAAGATTGGAGGCGTGTCGCCACTCGATACGACCGATGCCCTGAAACCTACTTCTCCGCCATCCTCCTCGCTGCAATTGTCTTGTTCTGGCTGTGAAATTCAATGAGTCTGGAGCCTAGAAAGTCAGCGTCGAGCTCTGTTTTGAGCGATACATACGTCGCATTGTGCTCGCTTTTGATTTGCACTGCCTCGACATGTGATCCTGACACAAATGGAAAGAGTGGTGAGCCGTGCAGGATTCGAACCTGCGACCCACTGATTAAAAGTTTGAAATTAGTGCTCTTCCACGCTTTGCTATATAGCACCACAATGCACCATAACGTGTTGATTTTGCTTGTTAATGCTTGAAGGTCTGGCGGCCTAATGTACTTTGTTTTGACACACAATGGCATGCACGGTGGTAGCTGGGTGGTTGCTACAGCGCATTGCGAAGAGTCAAAGGCTTCCAATGAAACTAACCAAACGCAGAATTGATACAGCTGAGTGTGACCCCGCTAAACCGACCTACCTGTGGGATGACAGCTTAGCTGGGTTTGGCGTGAAAGTCCTGCAATCAGGCCAAAAACGCTACATATATAAGTACCGTACTCACGGAGGCGGGCGGCGCGCCCAAACGCGCTGGATGACGATTGGCAACTATGGCGCAATCCCACTGGAAACAGCCCGTAACATCGCTTTGGAATGTGCGGCCATGGTCGCGCGGGGAGAGGACCCGCAAAGCGACAAGATCAAGAAACGTAAAGCCCCTTCGCTTGTCGACCTCTGGGATCGCTTCGAAGAGTCTGACATGAAGCGGCTCAAGCCTGCGACGATCAGAGATTATCGTTCGCTCTGGAAGAACATTCTGGAACCAGCCCTCGGCAAGCGGCGCGTTGCTGATATCGCACGTGCGGATGTCGACCGCTTGCACAGGTCTATGAGTGATACGCCCTACCAAGCCAACCGTTCAATCGCCGTTCTGTCGAAGATGATGACCCTTGCAGAAATCTGGGAATGGCGGGATCAGGGCACCAACCCATGCCGATATGTAACCCGCCATCGTGAAGGTAAGCGTGAGCGTTACTTGTCAACTGAGGAACTGGAAAGACTTGGTGCCGCTCTGACAAACCTTGTCGACTTGGGGCTTCTCTGGCCAGATATGGCAAACCTGTTTCGCTTGCTGCTGCTTGTGGGCGCACGGCGCAGTGAAATCTCAAACTGCGAATGGAACTGGATTGATTGGGAACGCCGTATCATCGCTCTTCCCGACAGCAAGACAGGCGCAAAGCCGCTGTTCCTTAGCAATGAAGCCATCACAGTCCTGCAAAACCAAAAGATCACAACACGGCACCAATCGTCCAAATTTGTGTTTCCGGGTGCAAAAGCTGAGAAAGCCATCGTCAATTTGTCTAAGCCTTGGAAACTGATCTGCGAAGAGGCGGAGCTTGAGAACTTACGCATTCATGACTTGCGTCACACAGCGGCAAGCATTGCCGTTGGCCAAGGCGTTGCGCTTCCCATCATTGGGCGCTTGCTAGGACACACACAAACGCAAACAACAGCGCGCTACGCACATGTTGACGCCGACCCAGCGCTGAAGGCTGCGAATGCCATTGGCCAAGCTATTGGCGCAGCTATTAAGTAGCAGCTGTGCTTCACGCGCGGGTTGCCCAACCTGCAACGGTGATCGGTGTCGTAGTATCACTCCGATGTGATTGCACCATCGTGATTTTCCCCACAGGTAGGGATTTGCCGCCCTTGATCCTTAAGGCGAGACGGATATGCTCTCGCTCAACTTCAAGGGTTGTGTTTTATGAATGTATTTACTCAGGACGCCCGGCTCGGGCGTCTAACAACAGTACTGGGATCCGACGCGCTTGAGCTTTCTTGAGATCGATATCGTTGAGGATGTGGTACCGCTAGGCAAGCAACTGGGTGTACATCCGCCTCAAAATGTGCCTGAAAAATTAGCGACACCTCTCTTTGGTGAGCCAGAGCTAACAGCCCTAGAGACGGGTAACTACGTCGGAGATCAAGACATACCGACGATGAATACATATGCTATTCTCGACGCTGCTAAGATGCCATATCTTCTGACAGGGATATTGGAAAATTCAAATCTGCGCTTCGAATCCCTCTTTCAGGGACAAGTTCAAGAAGAACTGCAAGAGCAGGCACCATATCTCGTTCAATTGTCACCTTCGAATGATCTGACCCGCTACCTTTTAACCAATTCAGAAGGCATTAACGGGTTGTGGGAGAGGGACTTAGGGATATATATTAGATCACGTGCATCTTTCAAAAAAGTGCGTAGGCACTTCCGCAAGTTTATCCGAATTCAGGATAACAATGATAAATGGTATTTCTTTCGATTTTGGGAGTCTTCATATTCTTTTGATTATTTTCCCGCCTTGGGAAAAAGTTTGGAGCATGTAAGACGTTGGTTTTTGATCGACGGGCGATGGCCGGTTTCTCTCTATATACCTTGCAAAGAAGAAAGTAGTGTCGTTTGTGTGCGACCTTCGGAGAGTTTGCCCTATAGTAGTTCGAATATGCCGATTCGCTATGGGTTAATAGAGGCATCGTCACTTAGCAAAACTAGACTGAAAAATTTTTCACGAGTTCTAGATGAAAGGTTGTGTGATGCATGCCATAATTTTCGTAATATGCCTTTACACCGACGTGAACAAATAATTATTACTCTGACAAAGCAAGCAAAAGAATATGGCATTGCCGTGGAGCAGGCGGTAGCTGACTATGCAATGGCAACAATTTTATTCAAGCGTTCGCTAGATTCTGACCCGGTCATGAGAAAAATTCTCTCATCTGATAGGCATGCCCTAGACAGGGCTGAAGCACTTGTTTCTGAAGTTGAAACGCGAAAAGTTAAGGGTTGAATTAATGGCTGAGTTTTCAAAATCTCGCAGTGTCGATGATTTGTGTCAAACATGTGAGCAGGGAAATTTATTCTACATAGATATGCCTGAGAAGATATATGGTCGGGTTCCAATTTCTTGCACAGTTAACGGTAACCGAACGCCGGTTCTACCACGTGAGACAGTTTACAGTAACGGAAATACGCTGCAAGAAACGAACGGATTACTGCAAATTCACATTGATAATCAAGACATCACTATAACCGAAGACGTAAGATCATTGGGTCCTATTAGCCGGGCGCAAGATTTAAAGATAATGATAGGTTCAGAAAATCCTGAAGACGTCTATATAGCATCACCGTCCGGTGAGCGGTTGCGTCGTGCAAAGGAATTAATCCGAACGCGAGGTACGGTTCGAAGTCCAGTAAGTAAGTTGTCAAGAATAGAACAAATAGAAATGCAGCAAGAGCTTGGCCAAGCTGATTTGGAAGCGGAAGAAGAATTAAATCAGATTATTCGTTCTATTGAGCAGGAAACTGGTGAGTATTATATGGTCCCAACCCAAGATGACATCGTCGTTATTCAAATGCCTGATCGCTTACGTTTGCCTGAAGGGATATATGACATTGGCGTGGCGACTGAGGAGGTGCTCGATAAGATCGGAAATACCATCTTGGGGGTGTTTGATGAAAGTTTTGAGAATATCATTAACTTGCTGGAGCAAGGTGGTAGCCTTGCCATGGCTAACCTACCTCCGGCAATCGTAGAGTACTTGGGTGCGATGAAAGTGTTAAATAACATCGCTGATATCGAGGTAGCTAGTGTTCTGCGGCAGGGAGGTAAGCCAGGGAGTCGTGCTAGCGGAAGCTTGATAGGAGCTCTTCGGCGTAATCCGGTAGCAAGGTCAGAATTCAAGCGAGAGTTTATAAAGAGTTTTCTTAGGCAAGATGTCGTGAATATTAAGATTTTTCCCAGCGGTCACACTGTTCTGGGGATGAAGGTTAAGTCTCGCGTGCGTACTTCCTTTGGCACATTTCGCCTGCGAGGGATATATAAAACCAGTTTCTTCGAGGCCTCCGCTAAGGTGACTGGAGGCAATGTGGGCGCAACTGCTAGCGGTGTATTTAAGGGATTTGCTTTGATCGGAGTGGCGGTGATTGTTTACAATGAAGTCAGTGATTTTCTCAACGATGATACTGGAGGAGATTGGAGTGATTTATTTGTCGGTCTCGGAGTGGAGATCGCGAAGACTGTTGTATCGGCTATTATCGGCGGCGTGATCACTGCTGTCGTTTTGACGGGTTTAGGATTTTTTGCAGCAATAACTGCACCTGTTTGGGTCGTCATCGGCGTGGGTGCTGCTCTTGGCATCTTTGTCGGAGCGGTGATTAATATGGTCGATGATAGGTATCAGATAAAACAAGGTGCTAAGAACTTGGTCAATGATTTTCCTAAGGTTGATCGGCACGGAGCTGCAATTCCATGGTGAGTCGGGTTTTAATTTCGAACGAAGATCACCATACTAGCAAGTATAAGTTTTTTATTCTCCTCCCAATCAACTTGATGTACTTGGCTGGGGCATATTTTCAAATTTCAAATGGGGATTTGGCAGTCGGAGATTTATTTTTACTTTTTCTTTCTTTCTCCTTCGCGATCGGATCCGTGTGTGTCTTGGCATCACGAAACGCGAGCTTTCTTAGCAGGCTCCCCGCTGCACTCAGCGTGCCGTTTTTTTCTCCGATTTTCTTATGTGCACTTTCAATGTCGATGGTTTCTGATGCGAATTCATTGTTTTGGCAAGCTATTCCTATAGTGATGTTGTCATTGGTTGTCATGTTGACGTGCTATGAGTATAGTACAATTGATTTTGATAAGTTACCCCCGAAGTTATCTGCCGATCTCTTCAAAAGAGTAGGGAATAGACATTTTGTCCTGCGACGGGGCGTTAACGTTCTACAGCTTTCGTCTCTACGTGATGATGAAAGTTGGTTTCTCTCTGGGAAGTTTTGGATTATTCAAAAGATTTTCTTGGTGATTTTCGGATTAACTGCATTCGTTTCATTTGGTATGGTTCGGAATGGCTCCGGTTGGTATTCTATCGCATTACTTATGTCTTTACTTAGTTTTTTGGTGCAACCGTACCTGCTGATATTAGCTATACATGCGAAGTTAGTATACCTCAAAGGGCAAGGACGAATTTAAACTTTAATTTGAGAACCGAATAGTCTGAGGGCGCGGCAATGCTGTCTTAAAGAATATTAAGCTTGCCGCGCGCTCTTCGGGCCGTTCGGTCAAAAATACGCGCTGCGCATGCAGTTGTTGTACCACTTTGCCCGAATGGCATTGTCGCGCTTCTGAGTGATCATAGCGCGTGTCTCTTCAACGTCTTTGGCTGTTGTGTCGCCGCCGGTCAACCTTGCGCCAGCGACCATTGCTATCGCCACCTTAGCGCGGTTGTTGAAGTCGGAAAATTCCACCTCATACTGCCCAAACATGAAGTATCCTGAAATCGGGTCCAGCATGCTTATGGCGAGGTCGGTATCAATATATCCGCCAGACCCAATCCCGACTTCCCCCAGTTCGCCTAAGATCTTTTCGGAAATCCGTTGTAGCGACACCGAGCTCTCATAGCCGTCTCGCACAATAATGGCCGCGTCACCTGCCCACGTGCATGTATTTTCAAACATGGCTCTGCACTCTTCGTTGCTTTGATCTGTGCAGTCATTTTGGGCGTATATTTCGTCGGCTATAGTATACACGGTGATTTCGTCGGCCCCGGCCATGGGTGCCATGAACATCGTTGTGATCAGCAGGAACAGCGTTGCTGTGATGGCTCTGGAAGCAGGGCTTCGGGCTGCATGATTTGGCAGTGGGCAACTGCGGCTATCTGTTACTCGGGTCATCATTTCGGCCTGTATTCTATTAAGTGTAAAAGATGTTTTCATGTGGGGATGAGCCTGTCCTGCTCACCCCACGCGAGCGACCCTTGGACGACGTTTGCCGCGCACGAAAAGCAGCAGGCAAATGAGGTAGATGTTCAAGATGGGCACCAGTTGGGCGATCATCCACCAGCGAGACTTTCCAAGATTGACCAGCCGTCTGGAGACTGCCGCTTGGCCGAAGGTCACAGAGAGTAGCGCGATGATCGCCGCCAAACCCGCCGGAATGTTTCTTGTTCCCGGTACGGGGTCAGCAAGCTCCATGATCAACACGCATATAAAGTAAACGAATAGGACCAGTATCATTTGAGTAAAGAACTGGCCCCGATCTATGCCGCTGTTCCAGTTGAAGACCGTTGGCAGCCTCATTCGGGATTTTGAATTTTCTTCCATATTTCACCATTACATTCAGATACTTATATTTTGGGAGGATTACCTTCTCTGCCGCTCCCTCTTGGGATCACAGTATACTTCATAATTCACAGTATACTTCATAGATGCAAGCAGGAACAAGTCGTCATGTTGCGGCATGGCGGAAACCGACGAAATCCTACTGGAAGCATTTGCAAAAACGCTGCGCAAAAAGCGCAACGCACTTGGGCTTTCTCAAGAAGAGCTGGCCCACCGCGCTGGCGTTAGCATGAGGTACATTTCCCTTTTGGAGAGCCGGCAACACCAACCAAGTCTCTCAACGTTGAGAGGCCTGTGTGGAGGCTTGGGCGTCTCGATGAAGGAGTTCGTGTCAGATCTGGAGGAAGCGTTGCCTGCGAAAAAGGCATAGTGGTACAGTGTTACACCCTTATCGACGCCGCCAAGATGAACGACATCGATCCCGAGGCATGGCTTACCTGGGTGCTCGAACGGCTGCCGGATCACAAGATCAATCGCATCGATGAGCTGATGCCGTGGGTATTCCCGATTAAAGAGAAGATAGGAGCGAAGATGCATAGGGCATTGCTGACCTGTGGTTTTACCGCTGTAGGCCTCATTTCAGAAGCTGCCGCAGAAACCCCTGAAGCATGGAAGGCTCTTGAACGGATTTGCCAAGAGCACCTTTACGACAAGCCGATGGATGCGGTCGTAATCGCCCATGTAGCAGGTTGGCGGGAACTCGGCAAATCACAGTTGGACACGGCAGCAAGCTTGTACGGCAGTCTGTGGACACTCGAACACCCCTTACTGGACATCCGAACTGCTACCCCCGAAGAGATCAACGCAACATACCGTCAAATGCGAGCTCAATTCTTGAGTGCCTTGATGGCAACCGGCGATAGCGACCGGTTCGGTGTACTTTATCTTGCAACCAATGAGTTCACGGCCTTCGCCCGTTACAGGCAATCTGAGACAACATCGCGGTTGAACGCATTTCCCTGTGAAATGCATGTTTTAGGCACAGCGCAATTTCTGGATGACCGGTTCAACTCTGAAGACTGGCAAACGCACAAAACCGAAGAAAGCGAAACTGCGGGCCAATCTACCGATGGCTACCTTGCCGCCATCATTCGAAACCTCAACTATGGGGAAAGCGTTGAGAACAGCGCCCTAACCGTCCCTGCCTATTCGACAACCATCAAGAGTTTCTAGACATCGCAAAAGCAGGTCTGCCGGACGGATACAGCGAAGCGGAGTAAGCGACACTTACGAAGTTAAGGTATCAGCAATTAGCAGAGCAGCATTTTGCTGCATACGCACAGGGGAGAACAGACGTTAGATTCGAGCACAGCTACATTTCGTCACCGAACGGGAAAGGTGCGGAACAGGGTGTATATTCCAAACTCGATACTTTCCGCATATGTAAAGATATCCAAAACATCCCAAGATGACCGAATCAAATTTCGGCGCAGAAAGACATAATGGTCAACCTATTTAATTACAATGATCGCCTTGTTAGTACATTTATTGAAGAGTTCGTTGAAGCCAAGCTCTCTAATTCGAGCTTTATTTTTACGTGTGTCTATAAGTCTGCAGATTTTCCAGAAGAACGTCAAGTTTTCCTAATAGAGGTTGAAGGTCAACATTTCGCGTTAAAGCTGGATTTGACGTCTGACAAAACCGCCCGGTTGGAGATTGAATTCGATGTTTTGAATCGTCTCCAACTCCATTTCGGACGACACAAACGTGTTTCAGTAGTCAAGCCGATATATTTTTCTCCGAGTGGAAAATTCTTTGTGACTGAATATGTTGGAAGAAAGACGGCAACGGAAGCAATACGTGAACTTGAACAAGACAATCGTGCTGGTCAAATATACCGCAGATCAGGTGAATGGTTGCACGTGCTGCATAGTTTTACTGAAGCTACACACGAGCGTTTTTGGTACCAGTGGATGTTTGAAAACATAAATTCGATCATTAACTCATCAACACCGCAAGCCTCAGCGGAAGAGTATGAGCCTATGATAGAGCAGTTACACCGAGATGCGATTAAGATTGATGGCGTCAGTGACCTGAAAGTTTTTTCCAGCGGTGACTTTCATGGCCGCAACCTCATAATAGACTCAGGGCACGTCTACGGGCTAGATTTCACCGAAGCGAAAGAGAAACTCGCTGTCTATGATATCGTAGATTTTTTGAAAATCGACGTGTTCCGAAACGGCAAACCTTCGGATCTAGATCGCAGTGGTATTTTGAAGTATAACAAAAAAATGTTCTTTAAGTTGTACCGTCATCCGATAAATATGGATGTACTAGATTTCAGTATTCGAGCAAGGCTTCTCATTGATTGGTTGAGCATCACACGTGAGAGATACTCCAAGACGAAATTTCAACGTACAAAATTCGAAAAATTCCGAGAGCGCTTGTTGATCACCTTTAAAACCGGCCTGTAGGTACGTCTACCAATACCCGCTTTGGGTTTAAGACGAACTTGCGGCAGTTCCGCCCCTGATACCTGCACCTGAAGATCGTAAGTCAATGCTTCTCTGACATCCCTGTCAGGCGCAGTGTCGCCGCGGTCATCTACGCAACTAGAAGGTTCGCTTAGAGGGTCTCAAACTCGGTATCGAGGCTTGCCAGAGCTTCATTAACGATGCGCCGGATCAGTCGCAGCGGATGTTTGGCCGGAACCCTTTCCTCCAGGTCCACATAGCCGAACAGGGACCCCGTCTTCTCGTCCGATCCACGCATCTCGCCCCCCGAAATCTTGCTCAAAGCCATGAACCACAAGCAAATCAGAGTGTCGAGAAGGGTTTTTCAGCGGCCTGCTAATGGCTTGCAGTTTTGCTGATGGAACACTGTCTGTAATCTTCAGGTTTCAGAATGCCTTCTGATCCGAGCCATGCTTCAATCATGACTTTTGGCATTACTGGCTCTTGGGGCTATCAGCTGTGAAAATCCTGAACCTGTCTGCGCAACGCTTCAAGGTCAGCGAAGCGCAGAAAACGCCATTTGCAAAGTCGAAGCGGCCAGCGAAGCCCAAGGGATTGACGGCCCACTGCTGTCATTCGTACCCGCCTGAGCGAAGGTCCGGTACCAAGCTGAAGCAGTCAGTCACCTGCCGTTGTACGCCTGGGAAGGCTGCAAAACTGTAGACAACGAAAGGTGGACTTTCACTGCATTTATGATGATAGTTGGTCGGCATACCCAAAGGTTTCAGTCTGTCATTGATTGCGAGACGCGAGTGAAAATGTTTTCTACAAAAAATCGTAACAACGAGAAGATCGTACCGATATTGCTTCGATACGGTACCCCGCGTCGCAACGAGCCATCCATGCCAGGCCGCTACTGCAATGAGCATGAAATGTGGATGGTCCCGACGCACGCGGGTGAACGCCACGCGATAGATATGCCCAACTCTCAGCTTTCACTGGTTACGAAGACGCTTACGCATACCGAGCAGGACGATGAGTCGTTCTCCACGACCAACTTGCTACAGACCAAGACTGAGGCCGAGCTGGAGCGGGAAGACCAAGCTTTGGGTGCATTGATTGCGTCACTTCAAACAAAAACGGATGCTGGACGGGAAGCCGATGACACGGCTGAAATGCTTGTCTGAGCATTCTGGCGGCATCCTGCTCGCGACGAACAAGCAGGACATTACTACCGACTACCTCGTGCGCGAGATGCGCAATCGTGGCGTGCCCTTCCTTCGTGTAAACACCGAGGACTTGCCCCAAACGATCGTTACCTTCGCGGAGGATGCGACGCTGACTGGAACGATCTCAATCCGGGGTGTCGCTTACCCACTCACCGGTTTTACATCTGCTTACTACCGACGCCCGGAACTGCCTGAGCCAAAAACGGTCGAAAGCGGCGAGGCGCGCGCTTACGCTGTACAAGAATGGAGCGCCACGACGCGTAGTCTGTGGAACGCGTTGGAGGGGCGCTGGTTAAACTCTCCCTTCGCCATACTTCGTGCGGAGGACAAGCCTCGCCAGCTTGCTGTAGCCCGTGCGTGCGGCCTTCCGATTCCGCCCACCATCATCGGAAATGACTTTGACGCCGCGTGCGGCCTTTTGGAAAGGCATCATTGCGTGATCAAACCACTGCGCCGCGCCTTGGTTGACGCAGCTAACGGACCTGGGCAGGTTATCTTCACATCGGAGTTGGCCAATCTAAGCGCAGGTGACCGTGCGGCATTTGAGGCCGTCCCGGTGATCGTCCAATCGCTGATTCCCAAGCGTCGCGATCTCCGCGTGACAATCGTAGATCAAGTTGCAATTGCGGTCGCAATTCACTCTCAAGAGCACGAAGAGACCCGGGTCGATTGGCGTCGCGGCGCACGGACGGACCTTCTCTACGAAAGCGTCACTCTCCCAACCGAAGTCGCAAACGCTTGTGTGGCGGTGGTTCGGAGTCTCGATCTGCGCTTCGCAGCCGTAGACCTGATCGAAGATCGCGACGGGAAGTTTTGGTTTCTTGAGGCCAACCCAAACGGGCAATGGGCTTGGTTGGAGCAAGTTGAAGGCGTGTCGATCGCGTCGGCACTCGTTGACGCGTTGGTTAAATGAGCGAGACCCATAAGCTTAGATGGGTAATCGGCGCCATCCTGAATATGCTCTTCCCTTATGCATCAGGGGCCTTAGCCGAGCCACCGGAGAGGGTCGTTACAACAGAGTTGCTCGCGAAGGATGCCGAGTTGGCGATGGAGATGGCAATCAGCCTGCATGACGCGGAGGTCCGGCGACGCCAGAGCGCGGATACCAAGGCCGCGCTGTATCTGGCATTCCTCGCAGCAGTGATTCCCGTGATTGGAACTTTAAGCCCCACCATATCTGACAGTTTCCACAACCCTGTGCTGGCCATCGATGTTGTGCTCTTTGCCATCGTTCTGGTCTACGTTCTAATGGCTGGGTGGTACGCCGCGCGCGCAACTGCGCCGAGCGTGGTTCATTCGATCGGGGAAGCCGATCTATCAGACGTCTTCAGTAAAAAAGATACCCGAGCGGCGACAGCCATTAAGTTGATTGACGCTACAAGGCTGAACTACCCGCTCAACAATAAGAAGATTACTTATGTTCGCTTGACGCAGGCGCATATCTTTCGCGCTTTTCTCGCTATCATGCTGATCGTCGCTGCGGATTGGGGGGCTAATGTGGCTGCCGTGATCTTCAAGGAAAGGCATGAACCGAGCGGTATCTTAGCAGAGGGTGTTTGCTCCGAGGTTAGCCTGCCGCAGCTAAGTGGCGATAGTGTCCTTAGCTATCGCATTCCAGATGTCAGCAATACCCGGTCTTGCTTACCGCTATCGATTGGAGTGGGAGTGGCTGAATGACCGATTGCCACGTCACAAGGTCTTTCAGTCTATCAGGCTGAAGCCGTGTCTGCGCAAACAACAGCCTCACCGCCGTCAAAGAGCGAGCGTCCGTTTCTTGCGCATGAGTCGCCATTGGCGGCAGCCACAGCGAAGGTCGGCAAACCGCCCGACCTGCTGCGGACTTCCTGTCCTGCGATGCTAGACGAATGCCTCCTTAGGGCTTGCATAGTACGACAAAGGTACGTGTTTCTGATGACGAATTTGGTTATTTTTCATCACCCTGCTCCTTTGCCTTCTTTCGGGCGTCAAATTTCTCCCAAACGTGCATGCGGCCTTTCTGGCGTGCATCGGCAAGCCAGAGCTTCTTGCGTACACCAGCCACCTCAAGATGCTTGTATTTACCTCCTGAGTACTTCGGCCAATCAATGGCCAACCCTTGCTTTACGAGTTCCTCCGACAAGTCACGGCCATCGGGAAGGAAACACTTTGCCACGGTCCGCCCATGTTCATCTTCGTCGGTGATTTCTGCGCGTATGCAATGTCCTTTACACAAGCGCACCATCGCCCATTTAGCTTTCTTACCGTAAGGGTGGTGAAGTTCAGGCGCGTCTATCCCGTACAGGCGAACCTGCGTGTTTTGGATTCTAATCGTGTCGCCATCCGTGACGTAAGCTGTGCCTGTGAGTATGCGCGGGAGATCGACCGCGTGTGCAGTCGTCGCGTCGAAGGTTTCAGCCCTTGATATCTCATCAACCTGCGACGGTCTTGGGCGCGCAGAAGAAGAAATACTGCGACCTCTCCTATAGGCTGAGGTATTTTCAACCGGATCCGGGAACCGATTGGATTGAGGGCGATAGTTTGGCCTAAATAGCGCTCTTAAAATAGATCTAAACATCTGAAGATGAGTACGGAGCGAAACTGTGTATGGCAAATCAATTTGCAACGGGCCACACGCAATATTCCGTTTTGCCAGAAGCCACCGACCTGCTTCCGGGATCTTCCCGGGCCTGCCTTCGTTTCCACACATACCTACAAAGTCGAAAAGAGGGGAGCAATAAGCCCCCCCTCTGTCTCGATCAAAGCCGACTACTGGCCTTTCCTGTACTTCACCACCAGAGGCTTGTAGTTTTTGAGCTTTTTGTTGTCGCGCAGGAAGTCTTCGAACAACTGGTCCACTCGGCCCCTGAGATTGACGACCTCCCCTGTACGCGAAGCCTGCCAGCTTCGCAGCTTATCCACGATGCGCTGACGAACAGCTACACCGTCGCGGACACCGAATGCGATAGCCTCAATTGGTGTCTTCGCATCGACTTCAAGTCGGCGAAGGTGATGAAACTCCTCAACCCGCCTGGCTGGCTTGAGGCACGCTTTGCCTTGTACGAGACGCTTGAAGTTCACTTCCTTTCCTTCGAACGGCGGCTTGATCATGTAGCGCCCCAATCGACCAAAGCTGCCTTCGAGGTGGCGGACCTTCTGTGAATGAATGGGCAGTCTTGTGATGCTGGATTTGAACCGCTTGCTGTGGCGCTTGAGTTGGGCAGTTTGCTTCTTCGGCCCCCAGCAGAAGACATGAGTGTGCACGGCGAACATCTTCCCCTTTTGGCCTTCGGGAAAGTTGATGATCGGCTGTATCTCCACTATCCCGAAAGCGTTGTAGGTTGTGTAGTTGCGCAGGACATCTTGGGTGGCTTTCTTGCACGCATAGATTTCTGCTACCCCGTCCCTCTCGTTGAACATGAAGTGGTCGGAGACAAAGGTGATCCACTGAAAGTCAAGATCGGGGTTTTCCAACCACAAGTCGTAGAGGCGTAGCATCTCATCAATGATGAAGTGGCCAAACTTGTTGCGGGCCTTCAAATCACTGGCAGGTACAAAGTCGGCATGAAGGTTCTTCCGGCCAAGCAGAGCTTCGAAGTCTTTGATGTCTGTTGACTTGAACCTTCGGTTCTTGATGGATCTCATCCAGCGCTTCTGATGCTCTTTGCAGTGTTCGGTGTGGATCTGCTTGCTGTGCTCAAAATCTTTATCATACTTGTCCAGATTTTTGGGGACGTTGTTGATGGACAGTTTCTTAGTTTGGGTACTCTGGGGGTATTCTGGGGTATCTAAACCGTTGGATTTGGTGGTTGGTTGGGTGGGGGATCTACTGGGACAAGGGCTGTTAGTTTTCAGCTTGGTTTTCTCCTGCTTTTTCTGGGTCCGTTTTTTCCGTTTTTGGGGCTGTTTCTTCGTGGCCATCTCTGGTCTCCATTTTGAGAGGTTTTGGATCCCACGCGGCAAAGCTTCACACCCCCACTTCCGCAGCATTGCGAAAGCCGTGATGCGCTCTTCACCGCGCAGGTCGTTAAGTTGTGTTGGGATTTTGAGTTCTATCGCGCGCGGGGCGCGAATGGTCGTGTGAGATAATCAAGTCCACACGAGGCCGTTGTTGTTTACCAGCTGTTAGCTGTCGCCTTGCCCCTGCTTGCTCGACAAGGAAGGCGGCACGCGGCTTTCTCCCGTGAACTTCCGCGTAGACTGTTTCACATAGTCGACCAAGGCATCCTTCGGGTATCGAATGGAGCGGCCAAACTGCATCCAAACAGGGCCAGTTCCTTTATCCCGGCACTTCCTGAGCCAATTCACGGACATGTTGAGGTAAGCCGCTGTTTGCTTCTCCGACAAGAAGCTGGGAGGCACTGATCCTTTAGGGTTGGTGACTTGAGGTGTAAGGTCATAATGCATCTAGTTCTCCTTTTTTTTCTGCACATGCTCTCTCGCAGCGTTCACACGAGAACCGTACCTTGTTGGCTCTTGTTGTGGCGCTACTCCGCGTTCCGGAGTGGCATTAGAATACACAGAAATAGCAATATTTCCATATGCTTGGAGGGTTTGGTGACTTGGTCAAAACGCTGAATCGGCTAATTCTCAAAAGCGCTGCGGAACCCGGCCGCAACCCACTTTGATGCAACGAGAGGCCATTCTCTTTGAAATTCGTATCCCTGTAGGGATACAGTGTGGAAGGTGTGAGAAAATTAATTTTTTAGCCTTGCGGCAGAAAGTAGGAAAAATGGCACCCAAAGAGCGAATCAGACCAGTAGCACGAACAGAGGAAAACCTTGCCCTGAGCGCGGAGGGCGAAGTCGTGAGGGAGCTAGCTCACACAAAAGGCAAGCTAAGATCGGACTTCCTGTATTTGGACAACTTAGCTCCCAGGAAGTTTCAGCGAATTTTTGAGCAATCCCAAGGAGACGAAATTCCATACAATCGACCAGCCAACGTTTTGAAGCGTTGTGTCTATACCTTGGGACGACAACTGATTGATTTAGACAAGCAACGTATTCTTGCCGACTACTTGCAAGAGACCTCAAAAACCTACAACGCACCACCCGCGAGCATCGCAACCCCAGACGTTGAGCAGAACCCCTTCCATTGGTTCTATCTTCTACTTCTTGGTGAAAACCGGCTAAAAAAGGGTTCGCGACGCATTGTGACCAGAGATCAGATCTCAAAGTCGTCGCGACAGTTGGTCTATGCCCGCAAGAACGACGTTCCGCCTGAGTACGTGATCGGCTTCATCTTGCAGATTGGGGGGGACCCAATATTGGACCTATACAACAAGAGAAGCCGATACGGTTGGAAGACGGCAAAGAGGGCTGACAAAAACAAGCCGAAGCCAGAGACCTCTAATACTCGCTCGCCAGAAACACCGTCATGACGCGCGTGGTCAGCTGCGGGTTTGCAGGGTCTTCTGATCCCGCGCTCATGTCTCTGTTGTAATAGTCGATCTTCCAGAAGATGCGCTGATCATTGTAGGTGATATCGCCAAAGTCATGCTCGCCGTAGGGATCGTTGTCGGCTGTGAAATCATCGAAGCTGGCGACGGCAAGCATGATGTCGCGAACAGCCTGCGGTCCCATGTTGATGATGCTGGGTGTCGCTACATGCGTGCCACTGAGTTCGAACCTGCGGAAACGGTCATTCAGGTCGCGTATTCTCTCTGACTGCGCTTTAGGCATAGGGCTATCGTTCGTGTGATCGGTCATATCCACGGTCCATATGTTTGTGATGTGTGGGAAAGTGCAGGCCCAATCTCCGGGCCTGCTGGCTGGATGTGCTCGGGATTACAGTTCGCTATCGAGCAACAACGTCATGAACCGAGTGGTCTTGGCTGGATCGGTGGAATCTGATGACAGATCGTCGAACTCTTTGTTGTAGTAGTTGATCTCCCAGTAGATCGTGCGGTTGTTAACCAGAAACTCGCCGCTGTCGTGATCGCTGCCGGTCTCGCAGCTGCGCTCACCTTCAGGGCCACCGAGACGTTTCAGGATGTTCTCAACTTCTGTGCGGCCGAGCATGTAGATACCCAGAGAGATTGAAATGATTCCGCCTTTGCGGGTGTTCCGCAGGTGATCATTCAAAACGCGGTTCTTCTGTTGCGCTGACATGCTCGCTGTCAACTTGGGGGACTCCGACTGTTCGTGTGCCGCCATGGTACACTCCTTGAAAGCTGTGGAATTTGGGAAGATGTGCGTTCAGCGGCTTGGCCGTGATGCGCATGACGCCTTGTGACACAGTTCCACTGCGCACAATGCTGTCGAAAACAGTGTGCCAGAAACTCAACTAAATGTCAAATTATCACCTTAAATCAGCAATTTAGGTCTTGTTTGACAGTGTTTCAGAGTGGGGTGTTTGCAGCGAGGTGAGTGAATTCGGCAACTCGGATTCACGCATTCGATTGAATGTGGACGACAGGTGCTGTGGGTGAAAGGTGACTCACAGCAACCATAACTTTTGGTCGCAACAAAAGCTGGCAGAGAGCCCACTTTACCAAAAGCTGCGCCTCGCTCGAATGGAAGCGAAGCGCAGATAGCGACGTTTGCAAAGTTTTGCACCAGTGCCCGGGCCGACGACGGGGACAGCCCAAAGCCGCCGTCGATCACCTCCACTTAATGCTGCAACGCGGCTCGTGATGGTGGATATCCGTCGACCTCGACGTTATAGATTATTCTGCTTCAACCGAACACGATTGAGGAAAGCCTTAGCAAGCCCGTTTCCTACATCCTTAATCTCGTGATGAAGCCGTTCTAATCGCTCAATTGTGAATCTGTTTGCGGCGGTTAGCACATACCTGTCTACCAATTCTATCGCACGGCTCGTTCCTTGAGATTGCGCAGACTCGTCGGAAATACCCATCAATAGCAGCAAATAGTCTTCGGCACGAACGGCGTAGAGAGCGACATTGTCGCCAGCCTTCTTTGCCCAAAGGTCATGTTGGCAACGGTTGCGATCATCACGCAAGGTATCCAGCCGTTCAAGCAGCTCACCAATCGCCTTAAGCTCATCATCGGTAAGCGTGTGGCCCACGGCCTTCCGAGTCTTCTCGATGATTTGACACGCAGGTTTTTGGCTCAAACGTCTTCGCTCGTCTTCTGGCTTGGTTCCCATCAACAGTGCGAAAAAACAGCTCAGATGTGCCTCTGCTTGCGCCCACTCAGATGCGACCTTGCCGATGTGTTCTGCGAAGTCTGGCACTTGCCGAACAACATACGCGCCGGTCTCTAAAACGAGCTCTCCATTTTCGGAACGGACAAGAGCCCCAAATTTTTCGTTTTCCATTCTGACGATAGTTCTCCTGTGCACTCGGCTACCGGCCTGTAGCTGCCTTTCGTTTGAAGCGGAAGCGTTGCATTGTGGTTGTCCTGAAACGGACATCGGTTGATCGCACGGCAACTTTAGTTCAAAGACGCCCGCCGCAGCCTCGCTGGGTAATCATTCTGATGCATATTTTAGCAATAAATCATCGCAGTGCGGTTGGATGGCGGAATGGGTGCTGACCAATGCTTCCAGCGTTAAAACCCAACTGTCGATACGCCGATGGGCGGAGCGCGTGTCGTCCCAACCGAATGCTTCGATCATCGCCAGGTCGACCTTCCTAGCCGTGGAGGTCGTACGTTCGTACTGATCTTCCGTGATCAGCCCCGCCTGAAAACAATAGTCGCTGGTGGTCCAATCTCGCAGGTAAGAGACCAGTTCAAGTTCAGCTTCGATAGGCATTCCTGCGCGGGCAGTAGTGGCTATGCATATTGCGGTCATGGTTAGTGAGTTTCTCAAGTTCATTAAAATTCTCGTTATGTCAAAAGCGTTACGCGAAAGTGCCTTGTTCATTTTATCATTCGATGCAGTTAGAGTTAACGATGACGTCTACCAGATCAAATCTAAGAAGAACTTTGCTTGCGACCCCAAGCGGTCATTCGCCACAGGGTCGAATCGTCCACAACGTAGCGCTTTCATAAGGCTGGTAAAATTAAAGGTATGTTACACTAGGCAGGGATCTGACGATTTAAAGTTGAAAGCGGCGGATCACTTTTCAAATCATTGAGAAGGGGTATGACCGGCATCAGTGGATTTGACCAAATTTGAGACTTGTCGCAAATTTGTGAATTCAGGTTTACCAATTAGTTTACCGTTCTCAGTATTCCTTGGACCCATGCATTGTCTCGGTATCCATCAAGCATTCGGCGAGCAAATGAGGAAAGTTCAGATTCTTGGCATATCAACGTTGCTAGCTTTCGAATGTTATCTTTGAATGAGGCGTCTATGTCAGGATCTCCCATTTCAGTCTTCGGGAACTGACGGATCGTGACGTTAACTATTCGTGTTATTTCAGCAGCGAGAGCCAAACGTTTGTCGACCAAATCTTGGTGATCTAAATGGTACAGTCTTATAGATTCCGCGGCTCTGCGGTGACGATTTGAGTGTTCTTCTTTCGTATAGGCTGGGATAGGGCGACCGTCGTCGCCAAAATCTATGAGGGCGGGTTCGTCGGGTTTATAAGGATCCAGAAGAACGGGCGCTTCATTGCATTCCTCCTCGCAGCAAGTGGCTCGCATGTCTTCTACCAGCAAGGGAAAATACTCTCCCTTGCCTCCGGTCCTCCCGTTTTCGATGTCTTTGCGTCGGCTGTTGCAATACGTGCACGCAAACCGATAATTAAATGGATCGAATGCAGACCAAGGATAGTGTTTTTTGGGCCTAAAGTGGTCGACAGCATTGTCTGACCTGACCTGCGTTACCTCGCAATAAAAGCACTTGTCGTGGGAGATCTTTTTTAGGTGAGGTTTGCATTCTTGCCAAACACTTGCATGGCTGTCTACTTCAGAAGGCCCGGCATCACGTGCAGCTTGAGCCCTTTCCTCCCAGCCCTCGGGCAATTCTAACAAATCCTTATTCAGAACTCTCATCATTGCCTCCGTCATTCGTGGGCGACAGCGCTTCATTTACTAGACGTTCAGCCTTCTCTGTATCATTCGGAGAGCTCGAGATTTCAACGTCGCGTTCCTCGTCAGAACTCAGCATCTGACGGAGCCTCTTAGCTTCTTTTGGGTCGCGAACCTGATAACGGAACCCGTAAGCGTCAAGTTCATCGGTCAGCTCTCTGAGCCGCTTCAAGCTCTCGGAACTCAACTCCTCTTGCGAGCTGAGTTTGCGTTTCTCCTCTAGAAGGCCCTGTGTATATGTGTCCAAAGCTGCATTGAGGTCGAACAACTCACTTGTGATGACACCAGCATATCCCATGCCGCGAGGATGCGTGTCGGGTTCAAAGGCCATAATGGCATGTGTCTCAGGATCCCGCTTGAGAATTTGGACCTGCTCTTTGACGAGTTCAGCCACGGCAATCGGATTGTGCGTCGCCAATAGAACATGGCTGTTGGGCTGCTCTCCAGTGTCGTCCATGAGAAAGTCGCGGATATGTTGGATATACTCTACGCTCCAGCGTGGATTGAGATGTGTGTCCGGCTCGTCCAGAAGGAACAAACTCTCTTCTGCTGAAGTGAATTGCAACAAGCCAAGAACGGTCAGCAATTGCTGTTCGCCTTCGCTTAGTTCGCGGAAGGTCACAGACCCATCGTTCTTCTTCAGTTTGACCCGAATGCGGACTTCGTCGATCAGATCCGAAACATGTGTGCTCTCGAGATCGCGGAAGAACTCTGCTGGTGTCTTGCCTTCCGCCAACTGGCGCAGCGCGTCGATGTCTTTCGCGAAAAGGTAGAGGTATTCCTTTGTTCGCTTCCTACGCACATCGTAAAATTCACGACGCTTTATCCGAATTGGTGCAAGGGAAATGTCGTAGAGTTTAGCGAGAAAGTCGCGTACGATACCGCGAGAGTTCCAGAACCGGGTGTCACCTTCTTTCGACTTCCAGTAGGGCTGTTTGAGCACGAACAGAACCGACTCAATGCCACCGTCTTCCAATCCCAATTGTTTTTCAAGGAATGCTGTGGTCTGCTCTTTATTGTTCACAATGAAGGACAGGAGCACAAAGTTGCTGTGTACGGGTTCTGCGAAGAACATGCGCTTGGGGCCGGGATCTTCGCCGGAAACCAACTTTCGATCATAGCTTTCAAGGTAGGCCCGGAAGAGCTCGCTCATCCGGCGGCTTTCACCTGAATAATATCCGAACAGAAAGCGCGGCAAATATTGGGAGTCCTCACCAACCAATTTTGCGCGGTTGATAGTGGTCCCACCGATCATCTCAAAATCGGCACCTACATCAAAAGGATCCGGTTGGTCTTCAATAGAGATGGCCTTTGCCCGGTAGGGCTCCTCAATTCGTTCGGGATCCGCATCAATGAATACCCAATGATCGCCGATCTGATATGCTATACGATACCTTAGCGAGGGCAGGCGCTCACCCATGATCAGATCGCGGAAGATAACGGTGACCGCTTCGAGAACGTTGGATTTACCTGTACCATTTCGCCCGATCACAACTGTTATCAGGTGCTTTTGTGCGAAATCGATCGTAAGATCTTTCAGGTTCTTGTAGCTATCGAGCCAAAGCCAATCAATGCGCATTAATTCGCTTCTACGTCAGCCAAACGCAGCCAGTCTTCGTCGTCTCTCCGCTCGACCTCGATAGCGGAACTTTCGACATATTTTTTGAGCTGGTGGTAAAAGGCCTCGATGTCATCAGAAGATGTGCCGTCACCAAGGCCAAGGCCCCGTGCTGCTTTGGTAGTAGAAATCCAGGATTTCTGCTGTTTCAGAACGTCCAACAGATCGGTCAGTTTAGCTCTCCTTGGTTCCGAGATGCGCGCAGGCTTGGTTTTGCGCGCTTCTGTTACGGTTTTTTCGCGCTCTTTCTTCTCGACCTTAATCCTCTCAAGCACGACTGAAGCGGGTTCATCAATCGGGTCTTGAGGAACAAGTTCACCCGCGAAGGCTTTAGCTAAGATGCGTCGACCCAGGCGGTCGGTGAGATTTAAGGCCTTCTCGGCCTCGGCCGCAAGGCGTTCAACCATTCCGAACGCAGCTTCCACTCGCCGAACAATCTCGCGCTGCTCTTCCAAAGGGGCGAGTTTGATATTGAACGCCCGTATCTCGGGAAAATAGATCGTCGTGTGTGTGGTGCCTTTGCCAAAGTCGCGGATATCGTCGCCTTCAGACATCAATGCATACATCAGATACTTGGGTTCAAGCGCTTCATTGCAGCTCCAGGTCGCGAAATCCTGGCTAGTAGCCATCTCTCGGCCCATGATTGTGACGTATCCTACCGAGGCGGTGCGCGACAGCGCTACCGTTCCTTCAGGCAGAAGCCTGGCGGAAGAATTCGCCAGTCCTTCTTCATTGGTCTTCTGAACAGTGTCGTTGATCACCCGCCCATGATGGGTGTTAGCATCTGGTATGCTGATCCAGCGAACATCCCCACCCCACCACTCAGGGTGAGAACGGCTAGGTGTGTGTCCAGTTTCCTGACGCGCCACGCGTAGAAGCGGCACCCAACTCCAACCTTCAGGCAGCTCGGTGCCAGGATTGTTTACTGAGATACCCCCCTTCCCAGGGATGATCTCGTCTGTCGCCTGCCTCCCGCCGCGCCCTTGCTCAGGTGGTGCAGTTTTCTCGAGTCGCATGGAAACAGGATCCAGGTCGTTCTCTTCGCGGAAGCGGCCCGTTTGTTCACCACGGAAAACGGACCGCAGATAATTGAGCTTGTATCGCTCAGCCAAAGCCGGGATCGCTTGAAGATCAGCGTGAGCTTTGTTGAAGCGGACACTAAGGGTGTCGAGCTTCTTCACAATCCGCTTTTGTTCGGTCAGTGAGGGGAGTGGAATAGGCGTCTCTCCAAGCGTTCGAGACGAAAGATGTTTGACTGTAACGGCAGATGTATGATCATTAATCAGCTGAAGATAGCCGGGCAAGACGGCGTGGAGAAAACGAATGTCCATGAAGCGTAGATCAGGGGTCACCTTGCAAACACGCTGGTTTAAAAGTGCCCTTGGTCCAGTCCATAGCCTTGAGTTGAAGTCTCCATCCATACCGATGATCAGATCGCCAGGCTCTACCCAATAGCCATCTGGAACTTCACCGTCGTAGAGAGTTTTCACAGTTCCGGAGGTGACATCCCTGATACGTATCAATGGAACGCCGTTCGTTTCATTGAAAAAGGCCGACTTGAATGCAAATCCGTTCAGGACTTGCGCTACGTCCAATAGCGGTACGCGTTCCCAATGGTTCGCCTTTTGGATCAGAGCGCGGTCACTCTTCAGGACAAGCTCCGCAATATTTTCGCTGAAGCTCATTCTGTCGCCTCCGGCGTGGCGGCCTGAACCTGTTGCCAATCGTGATAGGTCTGCTTTGAGCTTTTCACTTGCCATTCAATCCAGCCGTTGCTGTCCAGTACGACCGCGGTCGCTGCTGATGGACTGTTGAAAGACCAGGTTTTCGCGAAGGCCGAGGCCCCGCTCACAAACAGCAGGTCCGTCCAGCTGTGAATAGTCGCCTTGCGCAGGCCGGTGGTTTTACCATCGACAAGGAACAGCTGGATCATGCGCCCGAATGTATCGCCTGCAATCATTCAGTAGCTTCCGACACCGGCGCGTCTTCCAGTTCCTCGCTGAGCGTTTCAATCTCATCCAGCGCAGCGCGAAGGTGTCCCATGATCGCGGCTGCAATCTCATCGGGATCGGTCATGTCATCTTCGGGATCGCCGCTTTCGTCACGCAGCCAGGTCCAATCGAGGTTCCCAGCACGTTCCGTAATCTGTTCATGCGTCAGTTTGCGCCAACGCCCATCCTCGCCCAGTTCCTTTCTTTCCGAACCGCCCAAATGGTCTTCACCAAAGAGCTTCTCAAACTCCTCAAAGTGTTTGTCTGTGATGACATTTGTCTTCCCGAAGGACGGCATGTTGGTACGAAGATCGTAGAACCATATATCCTGATTACCCTCTCCTCGGTTGCCATTGAAAAATAGCACATTTGTTTTTACGCCCGTGCTTGAGAATATGCCCGTTGGCAATCGAAGTATCGTGTGAAGTCTGCATCTCTCCAACAAGTCATGCCGGACGAGCTTTCCCACACCCGAATCAAACAGAACACTGTCTGGCAAAACCACTGCTGCTCGACCGTTTTCATCAAGTTTTGTGTATATGTGTTGGAGGAATAGAAGTTGTTTGTTGGCGCTTGGGTAAGGTAAATCGCTTCGTGCGTCACGCCTGCTGCCAGCTTTACTTCCAAACGGGGGATTGGCAAGAATTAGATCAGCTTGAGGAAGAGCTTTTCCGTCATCTGTGAGCGCGTCACCATATAGGATCTCAGCATCAAGATCATTCAGAAATGTACTCATCAAGCAAATACGACGAGTATTCTTTTCGATTTCTGCGCCGTGGTATTTGGGAGGGTTCTTAGAGTAGTCTGCCGCCGAATAACTTGAGCGCACGAACCGATCTGCCGCAACAAGAAAGCCTCCGCTACCAACTGCTGGGTCTTGAATTCTTTCTCCGATTTTCGGCTTCATTACCCGAACAATCGTGTTAACAACCGCGCGCGGCGTGAAGTATTGGCCAGCGCCAGAGCGAACATCTTGGGAAATCTTTTCGACTAGCCCTTCATAAACTTCACCGAACCGATCACTACTCACATCGTCCCAGGCAATATCATCAATTCCATCAATCACAGCGCGCAAGTTCTCCGAATGGGAAAAAACTGTGGTTGGAAATGTATAGATCGACCGAATGGTTTCGCTTTGGGCACTCGTCCCAAGATGCGTCAATGCCAACTGATAGAACTCAAGTAAGCCATCATCTTGGTGTTTTACCAGGTCGTTCCAACGGCAACCGGATGGGAGCAGATTTTCAGTTCCATTCTCCTCCGCGATTTTCAGAAAAAGTAGATAAGTCAACTCCGAAATATACTGATGGTAACTGACCCCATCGCCCCGGAGAATGTGGCATAGCTCCCAGACTTTCTGAACGACACTCTCGCGCTTCATTTTCACGTAGACCATTGATTTTTAAGTGTTTACTTCAAGCCCTTCTTCAAGGCATAGTCTGACGGTTTATTTATGAAAGCTCAATAGGCAATGCGTATTTGTTCCATTCTGGACGGCCACGTAGATCCTCGCCGCTCTGCCTTTTTCATGGTAAGACCGGTCTTTGGTCACATCCGCGGGGCGTTCAATGCTGCTCCATCTTCATAGCTAGGCGACCACGCCCTCGCCCCCCCAAAAAAAGAGTGAGGGCAGAGCTTCAAGCGAGTGATGAGCCCGCTTGGGGTCTTGCTGAGCAGTACAGCATAGCAGCCGGTACATACATTCGGGCTGACTGCAGCCATCTATGCCGGTACCAGTAAGGGCAGTTCAGTCCCAATTGTGTGAATTCATGTCCTGCGCAGCGAAGGTCAGGTCGAGTAGATTTCCGTTGTAGTCCACGTATCCGATCTGAGCGCGTAGTCGTCCCGTCTCTTATGGGCGGTTCCGTGACTGATCGCGCCGTTCGCCAGTTCCTCACCCCCAAAGATGTCGGCTCCCGTTCTGCGAGTGCTTGCTTTGAGCGCAAGTAACCAGTCAGCTCCGACCGCAACACTGTTTGTACTTACGGTTCGATCCAGAAGAACATGGATCATTTCGACCAAGCCGAGAGCCAGCTTTGAATGGCATGCTTGGAAGGTTTGCAGCCTCCGGCTGGGAGAGTTCAGGACGTGATTGGTGCAAGATCGTGGCCACACAGTTCGGGATCAGGTCGGGGGCTTCAAGGTTGATTTGATCGATCTCTTCATCCGTGAACTTACTCTGACCAGTGTAGATGTCGTGCAGCGCCATCAAAAAGATCATCGTAGTCCGCGTCTCTTCATCGGTATGATCGAGAAGGCGTTCCCAAGCTTCCGGCCTTAGGCCCATGGCACGAGCGAAACCATCAACCCAAGGTTCCCACAACGTTTCGTCGCTGTTCGGGTCAACCTCGTAGATTGGCTCGACCCAAAGCGAATGAGTCATAGCCTCTGCCACCGAATTGTAATGAGCCATTACCGCATTGATCGTTTCGTCGGCGGCCTTCTGGTTAGGGAAGTCTGGCTGGCCGGTCACGCCCCAAATATGAGGCAGCCATTCCGAGGGCGCGATAATGTCGCTGCAGGCAAGAATGCCGGTCACATAGCCGTCAAGTTCGCTAAGCGACATAGGCATGTTTTCGACAGGCAGGGCTTGTAGCAATACATTGAGGTGATCGAGCGCTTGATCTGATTGGCCCATGAAGCTTCTCCCGGCGATGCATGGACATTTCTAGCCACAGGTCTGCTAGTTCGCAACTAACGTAAATTCGGTGAGCCGTGCGCTGCCTCCACGCCCACCAAAAACCGGTAAGCCAATGATAAAGCCGCTTAATTTACCTGCTGCTCAAAACACGGAATACCACAGGGCACCACATTTTTTCATGCAAGGTGGTAGCTAGGTGGTTGCTATAAGCAAAAAATGAGAAACTGCGATTTCGCTAACCCATTGAAAAGAGTGGTGAGCCGTGCAGGATTCGAACCTGCGACCCACTGATTAAAAGTCAGTTGCTCTACCAACTGAGCTAACGGCCCACTCTCTGTTCAGAAGCTTTTGATCGCCTCTGCGGATCGCCCTTA
>Ga0208817_100152_pt1 | contig 26502 bp, 31 predicted proteins | sample Virmet3819_2500_FD_185741 | JGI IMG/M metagenome (GOLD analysis project Ga0208817, IMG submission 185741) | Marine viral communities from the Southern Atlantic ocean transect to study dissolved organic matter and carbon cycling - metaG... | ecosystem: Environmental > Aquatic > Marine > Oceanic ... | reverse complement strand
AGAAGGATGCGGTGGTCGCCCAAAGGGGCTCACCGAGTAGCCGTCACAAGGGCCGCAGTTCTCGATGGTCGGCTGACCGTCGCAAACAGAAAACGCGCCGCATGACCCCCATGTTCTGTCCACTCCCTCGGTTGGCCGGCAATGACGATGGATCTGACGGTGCTCGACAACGCCCAGATGATGGGCGCGGTGGCCGCCGGTGACGAGGTGACGCTCATGCTCGTTCAGAGCGAGGATGGGATGTACGCAATCGGCGCGATGATGCCGAACTGATCATGAATTCGCAGTTGCCGCGAAATCGGCAACTGCGGCGCGTACTTTGAGGGGTACACCGGGTTCAACCGGCGTGCTGCCTGTCGGCGAAAGGAAAGTGAATGATCCTGTCTTCGAAACAACTTGGTTTGATCGCTGCCGGCGGATCGGCCTTTCTTTTGCTGGCTGCCTTCTTGTTTCAGGCAGCGGGCTACGCACCATGCGCGATGTGCATTTGGCAGCGGTACCCTCACGCGATTGCCATCGCTATTGGCGTGCTTCTCTTGGTTGGTTTGCCCATCTTACTGCTACTGATGGCAGGCGCTGTCGCTGCGTTCGTGACAGCGAGCATCGGGATGTTTCATACCGGCGTCGAACGGGGTTGGTGGGAGGGTCCGACATCTTGCACAGGCTCTGGTATTGACATGTCAAACTTGTCAGCTGCGGACCTTCTGCCCTCTGCATCATCCGCACCATCAGCCTTGGTCATGTGCGACGAAGTCGCTTGGGAGTTCCTCAGCTTGTCTATGGCGAGTTGGAACGCGCTTTGGAGTTTCGTTCTGGCGGGGCTCTGGATCCTGGCTCTAGTCAAAGCTTGGCGCGCATCCCGCTTACATGAGAGCGCGACGGCAATCTAGCTCTGAAGACGCAGGATGACGGCTGCAATAGCCGTCAGACACACAGCGGCTAACAAAAAAGCGAGCAGAGCAACCGAAACCGCGCCGATACTTTTTGGAAACAAACCAATGAAAGGTCTCAGAATTGGGGACTTTCCGGCTGCCGTAACATAGAGCGGCAGTGCACTAACCAAAGTGGCATACAGGTAAACCCCGGATATGTTTTCAAACAAAGCGGACCGCGCCAGTGTGGGCGCAACCACTGAAAGAGCCGTCGCCCGACTGCCTCCAAATGAGCCGAACCAACCGGCGGAAAGCACGTAAATAAAGGCGTGGAGAACGAGAAATAGAGCGACGCGAATTACGACATCGAAGAAAATGAATATCGCCGGATCACGGCTATTGGTGCCTTTCTCATTCAACACCGCAAACAGGAAGAAGCCGACGTAGTTAACGATAAAGATAACTGGTAGCCCGTTTGTCAAAACCTGTCTGAGAAATCGCGACAGCGCCGGCCCACCGTCCATCAACGCTGAGGAAAATCCAGGCGTACGCATGACATAAATCAGCAAGACCGGTACTAGAGCGACCAAGCTAAAAGCCATGACATTTATCACAAACCGCAAGCCAGGCATGTTGGCTGAAAATAGGTTTTGCATATGAGCAGGCTGCCATGTCTGGAGGATACAGTCGATTTTCGGGACCAAAATCACCATTTTGCACGGGCGTACCTTAGTATCGCAGTTCAGAACGGCAGTTTCAGTGTACTTTCGTGCTAGTGATATGTTCGTCGCTGAAGTATCCTCTTTTCATCGACAGTTTTCTCAGTCCGAGAGCAGGCTCACCTGAAATCGAGGAAGTTTGATACGAGAAGGTCAATATCGCGTAGAATCTGAGTCTTCCTTTTCCAGCACAGATGCAGATTGTTTCCTAGATCAACTTGCGACCGACGGTTGATACAGTCGGATTGAACCGCCCCTTCCGTTCAGAAGGGGCGGTTTCGCGTTAAAACATCAGACGCGTCCCAAAAACAATAGAGGTAACGCCGTTTTCTTCTCCGCTTGCACGAATAAGATCAGCCGTCCCACCAAAGGACTTTTCGTAGTTAACCCCTATGTAAGGTGAGAAGGAACGATCAATCAAATCATAGCTCAGCCGCAGCCCAGCTTCGATTGTTGCACCACCCGAAGCTTGATCATAAGCAAGATCATCCTCAAGGGGAACCGTTACTTCGATGCTAGGCGTCAAGATGAGTCGATTGGTAATTAGACCCTCATACTCCGCCTCAAATCGAAAGAACGAATGATCGGACAAAAAGAAGTCAGCATCAACCTCTAGGAAACCAGGAGCAAGACCTTTAAGGCCTAGCACCGCATTATACCGATCCGGTAATCCGTCGGGTGTACTTGCCTGGACACCGACAACGCCGTCAAAGAAAGTCGAAATCGGGAACTGTAGCCGCAGCTGGTTTTCCAAGCCTTCGAAGTCGCCAGACCCTTCCACGATTTCAGCTTCGCTCCGCCAAACTAACTTCAACTCGTCTGTTCCAACGACGAAATCGAAATCCCAGACAAAGACGTTTTCGCCGTTGTCACCGTCTCGATATTCGAACTGCTCCGCCTGAAACCCGTAGATGAGCGGTTCGGCTTGAGCCGTCGAAGCGGCTGCAAGCATCATGCCTGCAGCGCTAGCTATCTTTATGTTTTGCATTGATCTTTTCCTTCGTATTCGAGGCACTTATGCCGGTCTGCCGCGCACCACGACTTTGCGGAACATGCCTGCATCGGCGTGGTATGAAAGGTGACAGTGGAACGCCCACTGCCCGGGTTCATCAACCTCGACATCCATGTCCACGGTCATGGCGGGGTTCACATTGACGGTATGTTTGATGGGGTTCCGAGACCCTTTGCCCATGTCCACGAGCGACCACATGCCGTGCAAGTGCATCGGGTGCGCCATCATCGTTTCGTTGATGAATCGCATGCGCACGCGTTCTCCGTAATTCAGGACAATCGGCTCCGCGTCACTATACTTCACATCGTTGATCGACCAGATGTAACGCTCCATGTTCCCGGTAAGGCGCAATTCGATGGTGCGCGATGGTTTTCTGTACTTGTATCTGGGCCGCGCGGCCGTCAGATCGGCATAGGACAGGAATTTCCCACCATTGTAGGCCTTGGGTATCAAACCACTACCATTGACATAGGTGGGGTCGACGCTGCTGGGTCCCGACATGCCGCCCATGTTGGAGTGATCCATTCCAGCCATGTTGGAATGGTCCATGCCGGCCATGTTGGAGTCGTTCATACCGGCCATGTTGGAGTGATCCATACCTTCCATGTTGGAGTGATCCATGCCGTCCATATCAGTTTTCTTCATGTCGGTCATGTTGGCGTGGTTCATACCGGTCATGTTCTGCATCACATGACCCTCCATGCCCATTCCACCCATCATACCGCCCATGTCGGCCATGGTGAGAAGCGGTTTCGGCCGCATCGTCGGCACAGCGCCTGCCATACCTTCTCTTGGTGCAAGAGTGCCCCGCACCATGCCGGTACGTCCCACCGATTCCGCGATAATGCTGTAAGCTTTGTTCTCACGCGGCTGCACGATGACATCGTATGTTTCGGCTACAGCAATACGGAGTTCGTCTACCTCGACCGGCTTAACATCATTCCCGTCCGCTTGGACCACGGTCATTTTGAGCCCCGGAATCCGCATGTCGAAATAGGTCATCGCGGACGCGTTGATGAAACGCAGTCGAACTTTCTCACCCGCACGGAACAAGCCGGTCCAGTTCTGCGACGTGCTCTGGCCATTGATTAACGCCGTGAACCCCTGAACGTCCTCGATATCGGTCGGCATCATGCGCATTCTGCCCCACATCCCGCGTTCCTGCAGGGCTGCTTGCAGACTGTCAGCGCGCGAGTCTTTTATGAGTGTTTGGAGCGTGCGCTGCGACCGATTGTAGTAGTCAGGCATTCGCTTGAGGTTGCGCATGATCCTGTTGCCGGGGTGCGGATGCTTGTCGGCCAGCTGGACGACATAATCACGATCTGCCCGCACCCGTTCACCTCCGCGAGGCTCGATCACAATGGCCCCGTACGCACCGTCCGGTTCTTGGAACCCGGAATGGCTGTGGAACCAATAGGTGCCAGCCTGGGTGATCGGAAACCGATAGGTGAAGGTCTCTCCCGGGGGGATCCCGTTGAAGCTGATCCCAGGTACGCCGTCTTGAGTAAACGGTAGGATCAACCCATGCCAGTGAATCGAGGTAGTTTCGTTTAGATTGTTTTTGACGTTGATCGTGACTTCTTCACCCTCCTTGAAGCGGAGGACGGTCGGGAACGGGCTATTGTTGTAGCCAACACCCTTCGTGCGGAAATCGCCTGTATCAATCCGCACCCGGTCAACGGTGATGTCATACGTACCCTTAGAAGTAATTTTCGGCGTTTGATGAGCTTGCAAAGCGGTTGGCATTGCGAGAGCTGCAGCTGCCGCCAGACCGAACTCGCGCCGCGAAAGGCCTGTAGAGATATGTTCCGATGTACTCAAAGCAGTGTCTGAGCGTGCAAGGAATTTTGCGCTAAAGAGCGGCATTTTCTTCTCCTTATAAGTGAGATTGTTAGAGTCTGTTAAATTGCAAGATCTGAGATCGGGCGACCGGTTTCTTCGGCGTTGCGAAAAAGCCTACCGGCAACCGCCCTCAAAGCATGCAGATGCAGGGACTAAGCGCTGTTCGCAGTTAACTACACGCACGAAGCAACCTGCAGATCGCAAGGGATTTCAGGAACGCGGAGGGGGCGACTTCACTTCCAGTGTGCGACTCTCGGCGCTCTGCGCCACAAGCTTCTGAGCATTAAAAGCTGTCACAAGACCTAGCGCATAAGGCGTCGGTGGCGTTGTGGAAATAATCGAACAGTGCGCCATCGAGCCAAAGCACGCAGTGTCATGACGCTCTTGCTGATCAGTAACCAGCGCAGCATGCCCTGAGTTATCTTCCGCGCAAATTTCCTGGAACGTTAGAGGCGAGTTCTCAACAGCAACAGACAGAGTTGGAGTGAGCGACAATACTAAAAGAGCGAGCGACAAGACGCAAATTATCTTGGTCATCCATTCCAGCCGCATAGGTCTCTTTCTTCAATCTTCTGAACGATAGCTATCGGTCGTGTTCGTCGGTGTAAACCTTACAAATTGATACATTTCAAACTGGCCTAGTAGTATTGATTTGTTTGGGATTTTTAGCTTTATCGACATGACGTGATCACGGCTCAAAGCCAAGCAAAGCACAGGATATCGAAGGTAAAAACGCCAGGGCCGTTCACACTGCCAACTTCAACAAAGCCGTCGGGCTCAACCCGATAGTCAGAGTGAAATCCTTCGGTGATTTTCAGCCAAACTCCAAAGCTTGCCTGTTTTGAAATCAAGAAAGCCTGGACTCTAGCAACCGATCTTCCACATCACAAAGGAGTAAACAAAACATGAAAATTCTCTCACTCGCAGCCGCTTTGGCAATTGCCGCAACAGCGTCATTGGCGGGCGGCGACCACGACATGTCGATGGGCACCGTTACGAACTTGGATCGCAAATCGAATGTTGTGACCATCAACCACGGCCCACTCGAAAACATCAACATGCCAGCGATGGAAATGGGTTATGCAGTTGCGAAGCCTTCGATGATGAAAGGTCTTCGTAAAGGTACTCAAATTCATTTTGTCGTTGAGCAAGTCAACGGAAAATACATCGTAACAGAGCTTATGAAGCAATAGACGTGATGTTTAGGTTCCAGGGCCGCTTCTCTGCCGGCCGAATTAAGGACACCCAATGAGTACGGCTCTGGAAATCGACGCGTTTACAATTTCTGGTCTTTTCGGCTGGACACATCATATTGCGGACCTGTTAGGATTCCACATCATTGAAAACCCTCCCCAGTGGCTGCATGTGGCGCTGCAGCTTATTCTAGTAATTGCGCCTCTCGCTACGCTATTAGGTTTCCTGATATTCCTTGCTCAGATTATCAGAAGTATAGCTCAAAACAGGCTATTTTCTATTGAAGATCGTAGGGAGTTTGCTCTTGTTCGCCGCTTGATAGGGCTGCGCTGGCATGAACAGGTTACCGTTATATTTCTTGGTTTGTTAGCACAACCAGTACTGTATGCGACACTTGAGTTGCCAAAACGTATTGTCAACGGTGCGATCGAATCAAACCATTTCCCCATTGATGTTTTTGACTCTCAATACACACAACTAGAGTTTCTTGGACTCTTGTCTGTCTTGTATCTTATTTCCCTGATCGTGAGCGGCGCGATCAAGTACTGTATTAACGTCAGGAAGGGGGAGATCGGAGAGCGAACGCTTTTGCGGCTGCGCCTGGTGCTTTACCGGGCGTGGCGACGCGCACCGGAAGGACAGCGCAGAACCGAAGTCATCCCACTATCGACGAGTGAAATTGAACCTATCGGCGGGTTTGCGGGAGATGTTCTGGCGACGCCTGTATTTCAAGGCGGCACCTTAGTCACTGTCCTGCTGTTCATGTTCATCCAAGACCCGATATTGGGAGCCGCAGCGATGACATTAGTACCTGTTCAACTGTTTATCATACCCATTTTGCAAAGATGGGTAAACAAACGGATGAGACTCCGCATTCGCGCTGTTCGCGCATTCGGAGACGTTCTCGGGGAGCAAACCGGTGATGTATCCAGCCGATACATCACTCGCAAAACACTCTCAGCGGCCCACAAGCTTAGAAACACGAGACTTGAATTGCAGCGCGCGAAGTATTTGCAAAAGGCAATCAGTAATTTTCTAATGTCTTTGACGCCTTTTCTGCTTTACTCGATTGGGGGCTGGCTTGTTATTGAAGGCCGTTTGTCACTTGGCGCCTTGGTGGCAGTCATTGCGGCCTTCAAAGATTTTTCCAGTCCTTTCCGGGAACTCATTCTGTACTATCAGAATTCGTCCGATGTCAGGCTGCGAGCAAGGGAGTATGAGAGTTTCTTGCTGCAATGCGGAAGAGTAACCCACGGGCTGAACTTGAAGCAACGGTATAGTCGCCCACAATTCTTTGAAATCGAAGGAACCCCATGATGCGCTTTACCCGGCATGTTTTGGTGATGGGACTAATTGGGTCGACGGTAGCTACTCTGCCTGCACACGCGGATGGCGTCGAGCAGTCCTTGGAAGGTCTTTATGGCATCTACATAAGCAAACTGTGTGTTACCAGCGGTCTTCAAGATGGCGACGCTGAGATTGAGATGGTCTTCGAGAACACTTCGGCCGAGATGGTGTTCCTGGATGGGGTCGCATCTGATGTATCTTCGGGCGGTGAGTTATACTTCAAAGATCTCGTAGGTTCGACGATCGCGCAGAATGGATTTGGCATTGATGAAGGGGAAATACTTGACGTCTCGAGTTCCCATATCGGCGCGCGATTAACTGATCTCAAACAAGATCTCAGCCCAGGCGACCATCCAACTGTTTTCTTAAATTTCAGGCACGGAACACTGGAGGTCTCGGCACATGTATTACCGAGAGGTCAATGCTGACCATGACCGGGGCATACAATCCTCCAAGTGGCGCAAACCGCAACTTCGATGTGATCCGGTGATCGCGAAGCTGAAGCATCTCACCCTCAGTAAACAATCCCCATGGAGATAAACAAATGAAAAAGACCACCCTTTTACTCTCACTAATCGCGGTCTCCGCCGCAAGTCTCGTTTGGGCGCATGGCAGCGCCACAGGTATCGTAAAAGAACGCATGGACGGCATGGTGGCTATGAGCAAGGCGACAAAGGCGATTACACCGATGATGCGCGGTAACGTCGAATATAACGCTGAAGCTATCCGAGACTACGCACGCACCATCGAGGAACATGCCGGTGAGGCAATGACGAAGCTTTTCCCAGAAGGGAGCGGTGGCATGCCCTCCGAGGCGAAAGACGATGTATGGACCGATTGGGAACAATTTGAAGTTCTTGCTATGCAACTGGAGAACCTTGGCAAAGGTCTCGCCCAAGCCGCCGAAAATGGTCTGGCGGCATCAGTGTCTGAGGAGGGGGCTAGTACCAATATGATGGGGACCGGCGGCATGATGGGGACCGGCGGCATGATGGGGCAAACGATGAATGGCATGATAGACATCGAGATGCTTGCGCAGATGCCAGCCGACGCAGTCTTTGCAAAAGTCGGTCAAGCATGTTCGGCGTGTCATACGAAATTCCGCGCCGAGTCCAACTAAGATGAGGCGCCTATCTATTGGCCTTGGATTGCTTGCCACCCTTGCGGTCATCGGCTTTGTTGGGCTCGCGGCTTGGCCAATTTCCCGAACTCCGTCGCCTTCACTGGCGGCTCTGGACGGCAATGTTCAGAATGGAGCCTATCTTGCGAGAGCATCCGGCTGCATCGCTTGCCATACCAACCCAGAGGGCGGCGCACCTCTGGCAGGTGGTGTAGCTCTGGAGACGCCATTTGGCACATTGTATTCGCCAAATCTAACTACAGATCTTGTTCACGGGATCGGGGGTTGGACAATCGACCAGTTCGCAGTCGCGGTAAGGCAGGGCATATCTCCGGAGGGAGAGCCCTATTATCCCGCATTTACCTATCCGTTCTATGCAGACTTCTCAGATCAGGACATCGCGGATCTCTGGGCGGCATTCCAAACTGTGCCACCGGTAGCGGAACCGTCTGTCGCGCCAAGTATGATGTTCCCGTTCAATCAGCGTGCTGGTCTAAAGTTGTGGCGCGCAGCATTTATGCACGACCCTGATACGGAACCTGTGGAGGGCAAAGGCGATAGTTGGAATCGTGGCAAATGGTTGGTCGAAGGAGCGACTCACTGCAGTGCTTGCCATACACCTCGCAACTTGGCTGGAGGGCGTAAAGAAGAAACTGAGAAGTTCGCTGGTTCAGACTTGATCCCAGGTGGAGGTAAAGCGCCTGCGATCGATACATCTTCGCTTAAAGAACAAGGATGGGATGCGGACAATTTGGCCTATGCATTGAAGACCGGTCTGACTCCATCCGGAGATGCTTTTGGCAACGCCATGGGAGAAGTCGTTTTACATGGAACCCAGTTTCTCAGTACCGCAGATCTTGCAGCCATGGCCGAGTACTTAATGGATCAACCAAGATAGTGAAACCAGCTGAGGTATTTGATGGGTCCAATAAAACTTAGTTTCTGCGTTGGTGTCCACGTATCAAGCCGAATTTGAAGTTAGCACTGCAAGAGACGTTGGACCCATTTAAACAGAGGGAGCAAGACTGTGGACAAGTCTACCAACCAGCCGCCCCGAAATACCAGTTCACAAAGCACTGGTCCGGAGGCGACGCTGTCAACGAACAGAGGAGCATTTCTCGGCTTCTTGATGAAGCGACTGGAGAACAGGTCCGACGCCGAGGATGTCTTGCAAGACTTCTGCATGCGGGTTCTTGCACGTAAAGAACAGTTACGCGAAGTGGATCGCATGGACGCGTGGTTATACGCCGTTTTACGCTCCGCGCTAAATGATCATTATCGGAAACTTGCTAGATCCAAGCGTCTCGAAGATGCGGTTTCGCGAGAGACTCAGTTTGCAACAGTCACCGAAGATCCTATCGAAGACATGAGTTTGATTTGTGAATGCGTCAAAGGTTTGGTCACAGAACTGCGACCGATCGATGCTGATCTAATCCGCCGCATCGATATTGAAGAAATCGAACGGAGTGTGGTTGCAAAAGACTTGGGGATCAAGCCAGGGACATTAAATGTTCGTCTTCACCGCGCCCGAGCTGCTTTGGGAGATGCGTTGTTGGCCCATTGTGGGCCATGCTGTCGCCACGGGTTCGAAGACTGTTCCTGCCCACCGGAGGGATGCGAACACCCGGTTGAGGAAACCGATTGCGAAGAGGATCCGCCCACCGAATAACACGGCGTTGTAAGACATTTCTTCAAAGCGCGTCCTCCACTAAGGGATATGTCAGGAGGAGATAAGGGTCGTGCCACCGTCATTCGAACCACGAGCGAAGAGTGAAAATAGCAGTACGGGTGAAACAGCTCATTTACTCACAGAACTACTATGCAAATGCAGCGACTCTTTAGAAGCTGATGTCGGTTCGATCGCGCGTGAGCTATTCCGAAGGGTGGAAATCGAAGACGAAGCTTTAGCGCTTGTAGCAAATTCTCTGGAACTCGATCACAACGACGCCCACGTAATCCTTGTGCTTGCGCGCCGCTGCGTAGCCGAGGCATTGGTTAACAGCATCCTTGGACCAGAGCCTCTGCGTCGTTGCGAAACTAAATTGTAAAAATGCGGGGCTAGAAGCCCAAACGTTTTTGTAAGATTTCATGCGCTACCTAAGCCTATCCTCGACTTTGGCATCAAGTCTTTCTGTAACGAACAGTTCGCTTCGACGTCTTCTCTATCGAAGACAACAAGGGCCTTTAGCTTAGAGGAGATTAACATGTTCGGAACTCTCATCACCTTCGCCTTGGTAGCATTAGTTTTTCTCATCGCCTGCGACCTGATAGCATCCATACATTGGAGAAACGTCTACGGTAGCGCAGTTCGAATTCCTGTTCCGATTTGGCAACAAGAAATGCTGGAAAGCCGTTCTTTGTCCGAGACTGGAACCTAACCTTCATGAGCTTGTCAACCTTAAGGCACAGACATAGAGGAAGCGTCCTTCCGAGATCTATAAGACACTTCCCAAGGCTACAACGATTAGAGACTCTGTGTATGGGCTTAGCGCGACTCTCTAGGGTCACAAGGCATCAACCAATCAATACCGAGAGACCAGCATCGGCAAACCGGTTTGAGTTCTTCATTTGGGAAAGCTTGCCACAACGTGGCTAAAACCATGGAACATCAAAAAGCTAAAGGTTTATTGAAACAAGATCACTCGGCTATGCTGGCTCTTTGGCTTCTAGACCGAGCGCTGCACAAGTTGATCCGACGGGGGACGCTTCACGTTCATCTGCCGGACGGTGAAGTGCGGGCCTACGGCAGCGGGATGCCAATGATTACCATTTCAATCCACGACTGGCCGACCTTGCGGCGGATTACGCTAAACCCCTACCTGGCCGTCGGAGAGGCGTGGATGGATGGCGCGCTCAGCGTGGAAACTGGAGATCTCTACAAGTTTCTTGCGCTTTGCCTGCGGAATGCCGACGAAGCTCCGATACATTGGTTGTGGCGGGCAAGCCATCGCATGCGCATGGCGATGAGACGGCTGGCGATGCACAACCCAATAAACCGGGCACGGCGTAACGTGGCACATCACTACGATCTGGGCGACGATCTCTATGACCTGTTCCTCGATCCCGAGCGCCAGTACTCTTGCGCCTATTTCGAGAATTCTCGTGACAGCCTCGAGGGAGCACAGAAACACAAGATGCGGCACATCGCGGCAAAGCTGCAGATAGAACCTGCGCAGAGAGTGCTGGATATCGGGTCAGGTTGGGGCGGGCTAGGAATGTATCTTGCGCGCACCTCGGGAGCGGATGTCACCGGTCTGACACTTTCCGCAGATCAACAAGCTCACGCCGCCGCGCGCGCCCTTCGCGAGGAACTCGCTGGCCGCGCCCGGTTCGAGTTGCGTGACTACCGCCACCAATCTGGCCGGTTTGACAGGATAGTGTCCGTCGGCATGTTCGAACATGTTGGCGCAGGACACTACAGAGAATACTTCGCCAAGCTTGCGGCACTGCTTGAAAAGGACGGTGTGGCACTGCTGCACACAATCGGCAGCAGTCGGGGGCCGCGCGCGCCTGATCCCTGGATCGCGAAATACATTTTTCCGGGGGGTTACATACCATCGCTTTCGGAGATTGTACCCGAGATCGAGCAGGCAGGCCTCGTTGTTACGGATATCGAAGTTCTCCGTCTGCACTATGCCGAAACGCTGAAAGCGTGGCGAGAGCGGTTTCTCGCGCGGCGAGACGAGGCGGCGTTGCTCTTTGACGAGCGCTTCTGCCGAATGTGGGAGTTTTATCTTGCGGCCTGCGAGGCCGGGTTCCGTCACAACCGTCTCGTGGTGTTTCAGATTCAGCTCGCACACCGGCTGGACGCTGTGCCGACAACGCGCAACTATATTGAAGTAGCAAAAAGCAAGCTGCCGGATCCGAGCAGCGAAACGAGTAGTGCGGAGAACAAACCTCATGCTCCCATTCACAAGGAAGTCGCCGCTGAATGACGGTCCGCAAGGCATCACTCATCATCCTGGTGATGTTCTTATGGGCGGTCTGCTTCCCGCTCATCGTCGCGGGCTTTGCCTATGCGCCGCATCTGACTTTCGCCACCCTGCGCGCCTTTCTCGCCGGAGCAGCGCTTGTCCTTATCGCACTCGTTCTTGGTCGACCTTGGCCAAAGGGCAGGCAGGCCTTTCTCGCCATTGCCGGCATCGGTCTCGGAGCTACCACACTTGGATTTCTGGGCATGTTCATGGCATCAGAATTTGTTTCTCCAGGGATCGCCACGGTGCTTGCAAATGCCCAGCCTCTGATGGCTGCCGCTCTTGCGGCTGTGGTACTGGATGAGCGCTTGGGATTTCGGGGGAAGGCTGGTCTTGGTTTGGGATTCATCGGCATAATCATGATTGCCGCACCGCAAATGGGACTTCCTGCGGCGGGCGGTTTTGGTTTAGGGGTTGCTTACATCCTTGTTGCGGCGATCGGCATCACAGTCAGTAATGTTCTAATCCGTGCGCTGGCAGACCAGGTTGATGTTCTGATGGCGATGGGTTTTCAGATGTTGATCGGCGGATTGCCCCTAATGCTGGGAGCGGTTTTGTTTGAGGATCCGTTTTCGGTAACCTTCTCGCCACAATTCATCCTAATCCTGCTCGCGATCAGCCTTTTGGGGTCGTCTTTCGCCTATTGGCTTTGGAGCGAAATCCTGAGGACCACGGAACTCAGCCACGCCAACGCTTTCGCCTTCCTCGTGCCGGGGTTCGGGCTGGCCATGGGTGCCACGTTTTTTGGCGAAACCATCGGATATCTTGCGGTACTTGGCATCCTGGTGACACTTGTCGGCGTCGCCCTGACGAATTCCGATCGCCCCGAAAGCAAGACCGCGCTTACTGATGATGCGGAAAAAGACTCTCCGGCGAAGTAGCGTGGGGAACGTGTAATGTATACGGATCCGAAGCGTCTTCCTCATGATGCGCCACGAGAGGCGCAAACTGACAATGGAGGCCTCGCCATGACCACAGCCACCGAAGTGCACCGTACTGCGCACATCCCCATTCAGGCTCTGGGTTGGAGTCTGGGAATTTTCTTCGCGATCACCTTCACGATCTGCGTGCTGTTCGACCTCGCTTTCCCGAGCCAGGAAATGTCTCGCCTCTGGATGCAGCTATTGCCATGGGTCAACGGGATCAGCTTGGGCAGCTACCTTTTAGGCGTTGCCGAAACACTCCTCTACGGTTGGTTTGTGGCGCTGATTTTTGGCCCGTTGTTCAACTTCCTCGCTAAACAGAATTGAAGATGGCCACAACCAGATCACGCAAGCCGCAGCTTAAAACCGTAGCTGAAACCCAAAAAGGCTCGGTTGTCGAGCATGGCGTATCGCCGGCCACAGAGCCTGTGACTCCGCAAGCCGCCAGCCCGGTCCACGCATCGTCGGCTTATCCTAGGGATTTGTTCGAACGCTGGGTGCTGTTCATGGACACGCTTCGCGAACGCGCAGACAACATGATTGAACACGAGCGTCGGGGCATGCCGCCGTTGCTCGACTTCAAGTATGAAACCGTTCTTGACGCACGTCGCTTCGAGCGCTCCGCGAATTACGCGCTCCTAAGGATCACCGAAATCGGCGAAGATTGCTGGGACGATTGCGTCGACATGGCCAAACCTCCGGTAGTCGTCGTTGACCCGCGTGCTGGTCATGGCCCGGGCATTGGCGGCTTCAAACGCGACAGCGAAGTTGGTATCGCCATGCACGAAGGCCACCCGGTCTATTTTGTCGTGTTCTATCCTGAACCCGAGCCGGGCCAGACCATTGCCGATGTACACCATGCTCTGCGCTTGTTCGTTGAGGAAATCGCACAGCGCCATCCCGACCATCCACCGGTTCTTTATGGCAATTGCCAGGCGGGCTGGGCGATCACGCTGCTCGCTGCCGATTGCAACGGGCTTGCGGGACCGATTGTCCTGAACGGCTCGCCGCTCTCCTACTGGGCCGGTGAGGCCGGTACCAACCCGATGCGTATGATGGGCGCGTTCGTCGGCGGTACATGGGCTGCGCATATGGCGGCGGACCTGGGCGACGGTCGTTTCGATGGCGCGTCGCTCGCGCAGAACTTCGAGAACCTGCAACCTGAAAAGGCAATCTGGGAGAAGTATGCGCATCTCTTCACCAACGTGGACGGCGAACGCGAACGATTCCTGGAGTTCGAACGCTGGTGGAACGGCTTCTACACACTGAGCCGTGAGGAAATCCTCGCGATCACCGCAAACCTGTTCATCGGAAATAAGCTCGAAAGCGGCGAGCTGCGCATCTGCGATGGCTGCACCGCCGATTTGCGACGCATCCAGAACCCGATCGTGATCTTCGCCTCGGAGGGCGACAACATCACGCCACCGGCCCAGGCGCTTGGCTGGATTCCGAAGGTCTATGGCGATACCGCCGCACTTAAAGCTGCCGGCCAGCGCATCGTCTACTTGATCAACCCGCATGTCGGGCATCTGGGTATCTTCGTTTCCGCTTCTGTCGCGCGCCTTGAACATTGCGCGATCCTCGAAAGCCTCGACGAGATTGAGGGGTTGGAACCGGGTCTCTACGAAATGCAGATCGACAACCCAACTGGCGATCCCGATTGCCGTAAACCGGCCTATTCGGTTCGCTTCAAACCGCGCGAGGTATCCGATTTAGGCGAAGTCCACCCCGAGGACGCACTTCGCAACGTTGCTCAGGTCTCCCGCATTGGCGAAGCGGCCTATGATTTGTTCGCTGGACCCTGGATCAGGGCGATGACGACGCCGTACTCCGCCGAAGCCCTTCGAAACATTCACCCCATGCGCTGGAGCCGATTGATGTTCTCGGCACGCTACAATCCATGGATGGCCGCGGTGGAAACCATGGCCGAGGCCATCCGCCCAGGGCGCCAGCCATTACCAAAAGACGACCCGTCTGTGGCGGTAGAGCGGGAAGCTTTTGAGCGGATAGGGTCCAGACTCGGCGCGCTGCGGCAAGCCCGCGATCACGCATTTGCAGCAGTGTTCAAGGCGATGTTCGTGCCCGGCGCAGGTTTCTCAGTGAGAGACAAGGACTGAGTGATGGCGTGGATCGCCGAAAACTGGCTCGTGCTTCTGCTCTTGGCAGGAATGATCGCGATGCATCTCTTTGGTCACGGCCATGGCAGTAAAGGCCATGGCGGACGCGCGCACCCGCTGACTGGAGATGCGCGACGGAGACAGCGCGAGGCAGCTCAGGACAAAACCGACCGGGACCCAGATGCGAAGGACGGCGACACGAAATGACCGATGCAGGTGTCCCCAGCTCTTCCTCCGTAACCTGCCCACGCTCGGGCAAGGATGCCGTCGCTGTCACACCTTGTTTTGCGGAATGCTGCGATCCGAGTGAATTGCTCGGCCTGTCGGGGCGCAAGGGACTTGTCATCGGAATTGCCAACGGACGCAGCCTAGCTTCGCCCGCGGCGATGCATTTTCGCCAAGCGGGAGCCGAACTAGCCATCGCCTATGGCAACAAGCGTACCCGGCCGCATGTGGAGCCACTTGCCCGGCGGCTGGAGGCACCGATCGTTCTGCCCCGCGATCTCGCGGTCCCGGACCAACTCGAAGCCGTTTGTGCGGGGATTTCGGAGCGGTGGGGACGGCTCGACTTCCTGCTCCATGCCATCAGCTCGGTTCCGCTGGCCGATCTGCACAGTCGCCTGATCGATTCCTTGGCCGAGGGTTTTGCCAAGGCGGAGACCGTCTCCGTGCATTCGCTGATCCGCATGGCACGGCTGGCCGAACCGCTGATGACGAAGGGCGACAGCATCCTCACCCTCAACTATCTTGGTGCAGAGCCGGTCGTCGAGAACTACAATGTCATGGTGCCGGTGAAAGCGGCATTAGAAGGCAGCGTGCGTTACCCCGCGCACGAACTCAGCCCGGGCGAAATCAGGGTGAACGCGATCTCTGCCGGTCCGACTCAAACCCGCACTGCGTTCGAGCTGACGAATTTCGGCGTTCTTTTATCTGCAAGCGCCAGCGTGGCGCCTTGGCGCTGCAGTATCTCAGGCGATGAGGTCAGCTCAGCGATTATGCTTCTGCGTCACTGGTGAGGTGCTTCACGTCGATGCAGGAGCGCATATCGAAGGGCCTATTGGGAAAATTAAAACTAGAAAACAGGACAAATCGGGAAAAATCGAATGAGAGCAAAAGATATTATGACAAACAATATTGTCTCAATTTCCGAAGAAGGAAGCATCGATCAAGCCGTGGAGTTGATGTTGAACAACCGTATCAGCGCGATTCTCGTTCTGGATGATGACCAAAGGCTTTTAGGTCTCATAAGCGAAGGCGACTTGATGCGGCGAATGCGCGATAGACAAGCGCGGCACCGCTCTTGGTGGTTGGAGCTATTATCCAACGAAGGGGCCGCATTGGACTACATAAAAACACGCAGTGCGCGTGTAGCTGACGTGATGACCCGCAATATGATCACGGTCGATGAAGATACGAAAGTGGAGGACATCGCTCTAACCCTTGAACGGAACCGCATAAAGCGTGTGCCCGTAACAAAGGATGGCGTCGCAGTTGGTATTGTATCTAGGGCAGACCTTATACAAGCCATTGCGCTGTCTAGAAACGGAAGGCTGCCTGTACCTAAACCGGAAGACGAAGTCCTGCGACGGCAGGTGTTAGCCGCCATTTCAACAGCACCAGGAGGATCGGTGAGCTCCGTTAATCTTCAAGTAGAGAACGGAAATGTGACTGTCTGGGGCACCGCGGAAGGCGAGGCTGTCAAGCAAGCGATCAGAGTCGCTGCTGAAAACACTGATGGCGTGCGTTCGGTCCAAGTCTATATGGATAAAGTGCCGGCTTGGATGTACGGAGTTTAGCTGTCTTTCAAGTTTTGCAAGTATAATACTGGAAGCCTCCCACTTGTGAATACACCAGTTCCATCTCATTTGCACTGTGATCTTGAGCGGTTTCAAATTGAGCGTGCATGTCATCATGGACGGTCTCATTGGCTGGAGAACTGTTAGGCCACCACCCTGAGACATTCATGAGTAGCAAGTCGGGTAACCATATCCGTACTCCGAATGTAGACACTGAATATCTAAACTCACGGCCAACCCCGGAAACCGTAACTTACGCGGGAAGACGGGATGACAATTGATCTAGATCAACAATTTTAATCCTCAGATATGTCAGATTTTTTATCTTAGGAGGACGGTATGTTGAGCCCATCTATAAACCAATTGCTGCGAAATAACGGCTTACAATTGGTGACAGTTGGATTGCTCATCTTCGCCATGCTGCTTAGCGGCGTCGGACATGTCGAGGCGGTTGGTGATCGACACACGCAAAAGCCTAGCATCGAGACACACCTGCTTGAATATTTTGAGCACTCCTCGCTTAACTTCGCTTCTCCCGAGCAGTGGCATTGCTCGGTTGGGGCGGGTTGCTATGTAGCAATCACGACAAACCACAGTAACCCAGCCTATTTTTTGCAAAGCGAAGGCATTAGGGTTACCACAGCCCGATACTCAATTCCAAAAAAGCCGATTTTTGACCTTTTTCGTCCGCCAAGAGAAAGGCGGACCTGAGTAGCTCACGCTCTTCAAGGGCAGTGAACACTTCTATTTTTCTTCGATGATCCCCAAGGGGTGCAATCTTGGTAACGATGCTGCGGATAAGGCGTCTACAGGATTGAAACCACCTAGCAGGATCTCCGTGATGGAAAAAGAAGAAAAGACATACACCGACTCAAACACCCCGAAGCCAGGCGAGACTGCCGCGTGCTGTTGTCGCAAGAGCACCAGCATGCAAAGCGAGATCGTCAGGTCACGCGGAAACACTTCGGGGACTGAAGACCGAGAAAGTGACGACGGTCGCACACACGCTAAAACGGTGGGCTTGCGATGAATTCTCACTCTCTTCGCGACCGACTGAACCAGTAGGAGATATCCAATGACAAAAATGACCACGATTGCCACCGCACTTGCCATTTCGCTCGCAACCCCAGGACTGCTGTTGGCCCAGGACCAACATGACCATAGCAGCGGTGGAGCTGCCAAGAGCGATGCACCTGAGCACGCCGGGGGCCAAATTGCCATGATGCAGAACATGATGGGTATGATGACGCACATGCACAATGCAATGATGGGCGGTCATGCTCAAGACAATGCAATGGATAAGGATCGATCCGTGATGAAGTTTATGATGGGGCCTGGCATGAGGGTCATGTCATCTCCAGAAACAGGCAGAGAAGTGATGCTTGCCAAGTTAAACGAATTTGATGCAAACAACGATGGTGTACTGTCGCTCGTTGAGTTCGAGGCACTTCATGCTGCGATGATCCGTGAGACAACGGTTGACAGGTTTCAGCACCTTGACGCAGACGGCGATGGAGCCATCACTGAAGCGGAAATTGCCGCTCCAATCGAGCGGATGAGGATGCCAAGTGCAGCTACAAAGCAGCACGGGCAAGTACCTCAGAACAATTGAGCCAAAGCATAGTCTCTGCGAGGCAAACGGGAAAGAGTGCCAACTTCCGATCATGGAAGTTGGCAAAGTGATCTCCCGGCTTGGGCACTACAAAGCGCCAAATTCGCCAAGCGGTACTGATTACGTCTTTCAAAAACAAATGGACTCTCGACAATGAACACACACCGAGAAACCGCAAACGCCGCGACGGAGGACAGCATCTTTGTTTGCCCGATGCACCTCGAAGTGCGTCAGAGAGAGCCCGGCGACTGCCCAAAATGCGGTATGCATCTGGTGCCCGAAGCGGAGATTGAAGAACACGGGCAAAGCGCGCACCATCACTCTGGCGCTAATGACATACTAGGTGCCGAGTACGATACGGTGCCACTGGAGTACGACGGCGTCGTGTACACCTGTCCAATGCATGCGCAAGTACGCCAGACAGATCCCGGTTCATGCCCGATATGCGGTATGGGTCTGGAACTGGAAAACGCAGCTATGGTGGAAGATGGCCCCAACCCCGAGCTCGACGATTTTTCTAGACGCTTCTGGGTCGGTGCCGTTCTTACGCTGCCGTTGCTTGTTTTGACGATGGGACCATATGTTGGTTTCCCTGAAGTCCGCCAGATATTCGGTGAGCGAACGACGCTTTGGATTGAATTGGTGTTGGGTACCCCAGTTGTATGGTGGTGCGGCTGGCCGTTTATGATACGGGGCTGGAATTCGTTTAAAACTCTGAATCTCAACATGTTTTCCCTAATCTCCATGGGGGTTTCGGCCGCATGGGTGTTCAGCGTGGTGGCTGTTCTTTCGCCGGAAGTTTTCCCTGATGGTTTCCGGGACAGCGAAGGCCACGTTGGTGTCTATTTTGAGGCGGCAGCAGTAATTGTAACACTCGTTTTGTTGGGTCAAGTTATGGAGTTGCGCGCGCGAGAGGGTACCGGCAAAGCGATACGGGCACTCCTCGATATGGCCGCCAAGACCGCGCGCATCCTAAACGCAGATGGCAGCGAGGCGGAGGTGCCTCTGGATGATGTAAAGGTCGGCGACAAGGTTAGGGTCCGACCCGGTGACAAAGTGCCCGTCGACGGTGTTGTGGCGGAAGGGCATTCGTCCATAGATGAAAGCATGATATCGGGAGAGCCAATCCCCGTCGAAAAGGTTGTGGGCGACACTGTCACCGGAGCAACCATAAATGGGACCGGATCGCTGGTTGTTGAAGCTACGCGCGTTGGGTCGGACACCGTGCTGTCCCAAATTGTAGAAATGGTCTCAAACGCTCAGAGGTCACGTGCACCGATCCAGAAATACGCGGATCGAGTGGCAGGATTGTTTGTGCCGGCTGTTATTGCGATTGCAGTCTTGGCCTACATCGGTTGGGCCATATGGGGACCCGCTCCGGCCCTGTCTTATGCTCTAGTCGCAGCCGTTGCGGTTTTGATAATCGCATGTCCGTGTGCGTTGGGTCTGGCGACCCCAATGTCAATCATGACGGCCACCGGCCGAGGTGCGCAAGCAGGCGTATTGATCAAGAACGCGGAAGCATTGGAACGGTTTGAAAAGGTCGACACTCTAATCGTGGACAAGACGGGTACGCTCACGATGGGTCAACCGCGCCTTGTTGCAGTTTTACCTGAGGCGGGACATGAGGAAGAAGAGGTACTGCGCCTCGCTGCTACCCTGGAAAAAGGATCCGAGCATCCTTTGGCAGAAGCCATCGTGGCCGGAGCCGACGAACGCGGGGTAGCTTTGGCCAAAGCCAGCGATTTCCAAGCTATCACCGGTAAGGGCGTAACGGGCGTGGTTGACGGATATACGGTGGCCCTCGGCAATCACAGACTGGTCAAAGACCTCGGGCTTGATGCCGGCGATCTGATCGAGACGGCCAATTCCCGAAGAGACGACGGTGAAACAGTGATGTTTGTAGTGGTGGACAACGCGCTTGCCGGGCTTGTGGCCGTGTCCGACCCGGTCAAAGAAACGACGCCCGATGCGCTTGAAGCTCTGCATAAATTGGGCTTTCGAATCATTATGGCCACGGGCGACAATGAACGCACTGCCAGAGCCGTAGCAACCAAGCTGGGCATCGATGAGATTCGAGCTGATGTTCTGCCGGAAGACAAGGCTGCAATTATCAAGGATCTACAGGGGCAAGGAAAGAAAGTCGCGATGGCCGGCGACGGTGTTAACGATGCTCCCGCACTGGCACAAGCAGACGTGGGCGTTGCTATGGGAACAGGCGCGGACGTAGCCATCGAAAGCGCCGGTATAACTTTGGTGCAAGGTAACCTTGACGGCATCGTCAGAGCACGTCGGTTGTCGCGAGCAACGATGCGAAACATTCGCCAAAATCTATTTTTCGCATTGATTTACAACGCGAGTGGTGTGCCGATCGCCGCCGGCCTTTTGTATCCGCTTTTTGGCATTTTGATCAGCCCAATGTTCGCGGCTTTCGCGATGAGCGCATCATCGATCTCGGTGGTGCTGAATTCACTCCGCCTACGTGGCGCTAAAATCTGAAAAGGAACAACACAATGCATGAACATATCGATCACGAAAATCAGAACGAAGCTGGCGGGGATGCTCATCCACCGTCCTTCTGGAAATCCCGCGCGGGGGTCTATTTGATCGTCGCACTTGTGCTCGGCGGTTTGCTGCTAGGTTTTGAGCATCGCGCGCATATCTTGGCCAGCAACTGGCTTCTTTGGCTTCCGCTACTGCTGTGTGTCGGCATGCACTTCTTCATGCATGGCGGACATGGTGGTCACCGGTCAGGAAATGACGAAAAATGACCGACCCGGGATCATCTTACGGCCTTTGGCTGCTCGTGTTCATCAATTCAGCGGTCTTCATCCTTTTCGCTTTCAGCTTCTTCAAGCCGCAAACATCGCGCGACTGGCGAAGCTTCGGAGCCTTCAGTGCCTTCATCGTCGCGCTTTTTGTCGAAATGTACGGGTTTCCGCTGACGATCTTCTTCCTGTCAGGTTGGCTCCAATCCAACTGGCCGGGGATTGACTGGTTCGCCCATGACAGCGGGCACCTGCCGGAAATGATGTTTGGCTGGAGTTCGAACCCACATTTCGGACCGTTCCATTTCCTCAGCTTGGTATTCATCGGTGGGGGCTTCTGGCTGATCTCGGTAGCTTGGCACCATCTCTGGGCCGCTCAGCGGGCCGGGCGACTGGCCGTCACCGGTCCGTACGCAAGGATGCGGCATCCGCAATACATAGGGTTCGTTCTCATCATGGCCGGGTTCCTGGTGCAATGGCCGACAATCCTGACGCTCGCAATGTTCCCTGTGCTGGTCTGGATGTATGCGCGACTTGCCAAGAGCGAGGAGGCCGACAGTCGGACCCGGTTTGGCGAGGCATGGGAGAGATATGCAGAGAATGTTCCCGCGTTTCTCCCTCGATTGCGTGAGGCTGCTGCGCAGTGAACGCGGTCGTCCAAGCCCGCAGTCTCGGGGCGCAGGCAAGCCAGCGACCAATCGGGAGAGCGAAGCAAGCTCGGTCTTCGCTGAAGACCGGGCGCCACTCCGCAGTCTGCGCCCTGATTGGAGGATGAGTTCGGCTTCGGAATTGGATGACGAGATTGCGAATTGATAGTACCAGAACCACACGGGCGACCGAGGTGAGGAATCTTGTAATCCTCGGCGGGTCCGGAGATGTTGGACAGCGGCTCATTAGGCTGTTTTCCGCTAACGGAGAATGGAAGATATGGGCCGTTTCCAGACGACGCCGACCGGCCGACTCTGCACATCCAAACCTTGTCGCGATGACACTGGACGTGGCGCATCACGGGGTGGCCCGTGCGCTTCCCGAGGACGCTATCGTCATCAATCTTACCGAAGCGACGCCTCCTAGACTGGTCGCGGAAATTCTCACCAGGGGCGGCACGTTTCTCGATACGTCCGCGACGCCGAACTATGTCGACGGTCTGGCCAAGGCTGCTGACGGGAAAAGCGGACGGCTGGTCACGGGCGTGGGGACAGTACCGGGTCTCAGCACATTGATGGGCGCAGATCTGACGAGGGATGCACGGGTGCGAACGGTGCGTGTTGGGCTTGAGCTAGGAATGGGCCGTCATTACGGGCAGGCGGCAGCTGAGTGGATCTTTCGGGCGCTTGGACAGCCTTATGACGACCCGGCCACCGGCCGGTCTATTCTTCCTGGCACGAACCCCTGGAAGTTCAGTTTCGCGCAGAACGAGGCGCCGCGGATGGCCCTAGATGTGGCGTTTCCAGATAAAGGCATTTTCCCCAACGGACGCGAAGGCTGTGTTCGCCATTACCTGGCCGGCGATCCGCCACTTGTCACACGGTTTTTTGCAGTGTCCAAATGGCTTGGGCTCGGACGTTGGATGGCTGGACATTCGCTGCGACTTGCAGAGTTTTCACACTGGCTGCCGCCAATCGGCCCGATAAGAACACGGATGGCGGCGGTTGCGTTCGATCGCGATGACAATGAGATTGGTTCGCACTTGTTCGAAGGCGGCGATCAGGCAGATTTGACGGCTGCGATGATATTGTTGGCAGTTGAGGCATTACGTACCGGCGATGTGCGCCAGACCGGGGGCAATACTATCGTCGATCACCTCGAGCTCGCGCAAGCACTGAATGGTCTGCGTCGCCACTTTCCTGATGTGCAGACTAGTCACACGACTACCTAGCAAAGGCCGATTTAAGAAACGAAAGTGACGAGCAACGTTATGAATCACGACCACGATAGCAACGGCTACAAGAAGAATTCCATCACGCTGGGCGGCGCAGTTGCCATGGGGACCGGCGTCATGATCGGCGCGGGGATCTTTGCCCTGACAGGGCAGATCGCCGAGCTGGCCGGGCCGCTCTTTCCCATTGCCTTCATCATCGGTGCGATCGTCACCGGGTTCAGCTCATACAGCTACATCAAGATGTCCAACGCTTGGCCCTCGGCAGGGGGGATCGGGATGATCCTCCAAAAATGCTACGGACCGGGGGCCGTTGCAGCAGGTGCGGCGCTTCTAATGGCGCTCAGCATGGTGATCGCGGAAAGCCTCGTCGCCAGGACCTTTGCCACCTATCTTTTGCGCCCTTTCAATATCGAGGGCGGGCCGCTGGTGCCCGTCCTGGCTGTTGGGGTAATCCTTTTCGCCTTCCTCGTAAACATCGCGGGCAACCGTTCAATCGGGCTGTTCTCGATGGTCATGGCCGCAATCAAGATCGGCGGTATCGCGCTCTTCGGCATCGCCGCCCTGTGGTCGAGCGGGTTTGAATTCGCTGCCGCGTCGCAGGACGCTGTGGATTTCGGCCCGATGGGTTTCGTCGCCTCGGTCGCGCTTGCCATTCTTGCGTTCAAGGGGTTCACGACGATCACCAACAGCGGCGCCGAGATCACCGATCCCAACCGCAACGTAGGGCGCGCGATCATGATTTCGATTGCGCTTTGCGTCGTCGTCTACCTGCTTGTGGCTTTCGGTGTCGGCTCTAGCCTCACCATCGACGGGATCATCGCCGCCAAGGACTATTCGCTGGCCGAGGCAGCGGAACCGGCACTGGGGCAGGTGGGCTTCCTGCTGACGGTTCTTCTGGCAATCGTCGCAACGGCATCTGCCGTGCTGGCCAGCGTCTTTGCTGTTTCGCGGATGCTTGCGATGCTGACGGATATGAAGATGATCCCGCATAGCCATTTCGGCATGTCCGGACCGATCCAGCGGCATACACTGGTCTACACGGTGGTGATCGCATCCTTTCTCGCCGTGTTCTTCGATCTGAGCCGCATCGCCTCGCTGGGCGCCTTCTTCTACCTTATCATGGACATGGTTGTACATTGGGGTGTCTGGCGCTTCCGCCGGACGGAAATCGGCGCTTCTGGCGTCGTCATTCTTACGGCGCTCGGGTTCGATGCAATTGTTCTCGTCGCGTTCACCGCCATGAAGCTGCAGAGCGATCCGGCCATCGTCGCCTATGCGGCCCTCGCGATCCTCGGCGTCTTTCTGTTCGAACGCGCCTACCTGTCGCGTTGGCTGGCACCTCAAGATGGGCCCGGCCACAGTTGACGGATCATGTCACACAATCGGTTCGCGATGGGCAGCGCGCGGGGTTCGCCATGCTCGTCGGTCTTGCTCTGGGTATGGTGGCCGCGAACTCGCCGCTGGCGGACATCTACGCGATTGTGCATCACCTGCCTCTGCGGGTTGGGGCGGGCACCTGGGCAATCGAAGCCCCTCTGATCGAGTGGATCAATCAGGGCCTTCTGACGGTCTTCTTCTTTCTCATCGGCCTTCATACAAATCACGAGCTGACCCGTGGGGCGCTGTCCGAACCCGGTGCGGCCATGCTTCCGGCAAGTGCGGCACTAGGGGGCATGATCGTGCCGGCAGCGATCTATTTTGGTGTCAACGCCGGAGATACTGTCGCCCTTCGTGGGTGGGCGATCCCGATTGCGACAGACATTGTTCTGGTCCTTGGTCTCCTTTCTCTGTTCTCAGGTCGGGTTGGTCCTGCGATCATCGCATTTGCGACGGCCGCCGCGATATTCGATGATCTTGGGTCAGTGGCTGTCATCGCTCTGTTCTACGGACAGTTCGATCAACTTTGGCCGCTTTGGATGGTGGCTGGCGGCCTGGCGGGTCTGTTCATACTCAATCGAACCCGAAAGGCATCGCTTGCGTCCTACATGGCCTTCGGCTGCATTCTATGGGCGGGACTGATCATGACGGGCCTTGAAGGGGCGGTTGCAGGGGCAATCGTCGGATTGTCTCTGCCGCTGTCGTCGTTTCCGTCAAACGCAGCCATTCGGACCGAGCGACGCATTTCGCCGTTTGCTCTGTTCTTTGTCGTGCCAATCTTCGCCTTCTTCAACGGCGGTGTCGTGCTGGATTTTGTTCCCGCTGACCCACAGGCAAAGTCAGTGGCCATCGGTATTGCAATGGCTTTGATTGTCGGAAAGCCCTTGGGACTTCTTGGCGGAACAGTCCTGGCGCTTCGCCTGCGTATCGGTTCACTCCCGCCCGACACCTCGATGCGTGATGTATTCGGGGTCTCATTGCTGGCCGGTGTCGGGTTCACCATGAGCTTGTTCATCATTGGCGCAGCCTTCGAAGCAACCCCGATCGCCGGAACGGCAAAACTTGCAGTTTTGAGCAGTTCAGCTGTCGCCGCATCGCTCGGCATCATTGCATTGAAAATCCGCTGATCGGTTGAGCCCCTGGCAACGGATGCCTCATTGCTCGTCATTCTGCTCGACGCAAGGCTCCCAGTCCCACAGGCGGTTCATGGTCGCAAACAGGAAGGACGCAGACCAGGCGATCAGCAAGAGCCCGTTCAGTGCCTCGACACCGGTGAGAAACCGCAGATGTCCGGTCGGGACGATGTCTCCGATCCCGAGCGAAGTGTATATGACTGCTGAATAGTAGAGGTAGTCAAGCGCATCATTCACTCCTTCGCCTTCAAAAGATCCGATTTCGAGCACCTCTGCGGCGATCCAAAATCCACTGGCGAAGAGTGCTATTTGAAACAGATGAGTGATGAACAGCAGAGTTACAATCGATAGAACCCGAGTAGACGGCCGCATTGGGATAGACGTCATTCTCCCGGAACAGAAACTCAGCAATACCAAATGAACACAGGCGGTAGCCAGGAAAAGCGTTACGGAAATCAGAACAGAATACATCATTGTACAGTACCTTAGGTTTCAGCGGATGCTTCGATCAATAACCTTTGGTGATAGTGTCCTGCGGTTACTAACTGTTGTCCCGAACAGGTTAACCTTTATGTGCGACCATAATGCGGTGGGAACGTGAGATTGAGGTTACTACTTATACAACATAAACTTCATTATGCGTCTTTATACTTCCTGTTGCGATAGTTGTTGATTGTCACTGAGAACTGACCCGGTAGCCCCATAAATTGTCACTGAGAATTGACCCATGTGAACACACTGCCCCGACGGTTTTGGTTGGGGGTATTTGGAGTGATCGACATGGGATTTTTGAGTGTCATCAGACGCTGGGCAT
>Ga0208817_100145_pt1 | contig 28112 bp, 26 predicted proteins | sample Virmet3819_2500_FD_185741 | JGI IMG/M metagenome (GOLD analysis project Ga0208817, IMG submission 185741) | Marine viral communities from the Southern Atlantic ocean transect to study dissolved organic matter and carbon cycling - metaG... | ecosystem: Environmental > Aquatic > Marine > Oceanic ... | reverse complement strand
CGCTAGTGCGCCGCTTCCTTCCCGAGAGGGAGGGCGAGGCCCGATGGCGGAGTGGTTACGCAGAGGACTGCAAATCCTTGCACGCCGGTTCGATTCCGGCTCGGGCCTCCACTTCCTGTCCTTTCGGCGCAGAAGTTGCTCAGTTTTGGACATGAGCAGTTTCCGGACAAATTGAGACAAAGACGTCTGCCTCCCGCCGTTGGCGTTTGGCAATAACTCAGAAGCTTTTGCCTCCGCATCGGACGTCATTCTGTCGGCGATGCACGCTGCGCCCAGCTTTTAGTTGTCTGTCGAAATACTCGCCGTCTTACTACCGATTGCGGTGGGCAATTTCCCCCGAGCTAAATTTCACCCGAGCTAAATTTCCCCCGAGCTAAGGGGATGAGGCCCCATGCACATGGCTTCGTCGGGCTCGGAAATAAGAATTTAGCAGGGTTGGGCTGCTTTGCGACGCAGTCTCGATTAATCTACGCGCGATGACCGCTCGCTAATATTTGTTATGCGTGTTTTGGGAATAAGATCTTACGACCTCCCTTACGGGTCAAGCGCATATCCCTATCGCAATAGTGGGATTGTTGGCTGGGGACCGGACGCTTATCCTAGCACGTTAGGGCCTCCGGCAAAAAACAATATAAAAGCTGGTCAGCTATTGAAATCCTCTCTTTTCAGTAACAAATGCGGAAAGAGGGGAATCTAAGATGCCGACTAAAGCTGCAGAAGACTTTCTCGCCGCCTTGGCAGACGAGTTGGCCATCAGTGATGCGCGCTATGATCAGGCCTGCCGTAGCTACGAGTCCCTGGGAGACTGGTTGCACCGGCCAGAATCGAGCGTTCGTCAATATGACCCGCAAGTTTATGTGCAAGGATCGTTCCGTCTTGGAACGGCTATTCGACCTTCGAACGATGGAGAGGAATACGATGTCGATTCCGTATGCGTTCTTCGGGATCTCGACACTGGCGACTTGAGTCAGGCAGATTTAAAGGCCTCCGTCGGTGATGAGATCAAAGACTACCGCAGCGCGAAAGGCATCCAAAAGCCGGTGAATGAGGGCAACCGCTGTTGGGTGCTAACCTATGCAGATGAAGCCCAGTTTCACATGGACATCGTCCCTGCAATTCCGAACTCCGCTCAACGGCGCATTCTGCTCGAAGCCGGAGGTTTCGATACACGTTGGGCCGATTCAGCAATTGTAATTACGGATCGGCGTCTTCCGAACTACGAAGACGTGACCGACGAATGGCCTACATCGAATCCGAAAGGTTACGCTGAGTGGTTTCAAGAGCGGATGGGCCCAATCTTTGAAGAGCGCCGTCAAATACTTGCCGAGACAATCAGTGCGAGCGTCGAAGAAATACCTATCTACAGGGTTAGGACTCCTCTTCAATCGGCTATCATGATACTTAAGCGTCATCGCGACGGTATGTTTGAAGGCCGCTATGACGATCGACCAATATCCATCATCATTACTACACTCGCTGCGCATGCATATGAGGGCGAAGCAAAGGTCGCTGATGCTCTCTTTGCGATTTTGTCGAAGATGGATAATTCCATCGAAGACAACGGGGAAATTCGGATAATTCGCAACCCATCCGACCCCTTGGAAAACTTCGCGGACAAATGGCCACTCTATCCGGAGCGAGAGGATGCCTTTTTCGAGTGGCTCGACCAAGCGCGGCAAGATTTTGCCCATCTCGCCAAACAAGTTGAACGAAGGCAACTGGTTGAAAGCGTCAAACCCCGGATCGGCGTCGTTGCTAGCAGAGCTGCGGAACGGATGAATCCTCCTAGCAGCATGTTGCGCCCCGCAGCCGCCGCGGCTGGCATCGGAGCCGCAGCATCAGGTGCTCCCGCATTTCCAAATACGCGACGTGAACCCACCTCTCCGAAGGGTTTTGCTTGATCTGGTGGGCTGAGCAGCCCGGTCGGGCGCGTGACGAGCAAGTCGCGATCGGTGAGCTCGCGGAGCTCCACACTTGGCTCACCATCGTAAAGACTCGTCTTAACGAGCAGTTCTCTCTCGTATTCGATTTCAATCTCGAGATAGACGACAAGGTAATCCCATTAAGCCTCCGATATCCAGAACTCTTTCCGGACGCGGCCCCGTCGGTCTTCTCTCGGGATGGGCAACGGCTATCCGGTCATCAGTATGGCCCTCAAGGCGAGCTTTGCTTAGAGTATCGACCAGACAATTGGACGACGGATATTACTGGCGCGATGATGATTGAAAGCGCGCATCGCCTTCTCTCAACCGAACAAGAGACTGGCCGGCCCGCACCTTCAGATCATCAAATCTCGCGCTCCCAACGTTACCGTCATTCCACGTTGCGATTCTTCTATTCCGCAGAGACTCTCGCCGGTCTCTCGAAGATCGAGCTAGGGAATTTCGCAGAGGCCGAGATCCATGAGCAGGTAACCGCTCAAACCTTTGTTGCGGAACTTTATTCGATTGGCCCCGCAGTGGCCCCGATCTGGGAGAGCTCAGCGAAAAGGGGAGGGGAAACTCGTCCGATAGCGAGTGTAGCAATACGCATCCCTGAAAAACTGAATCGGCCCTGCAAAGACCTAGCGGAACTTCGTGCGCTGCTTTGGTCTAATGGTTTTGGAAACTTTGCAACCGAACTTGTGAACGACACCGAAATGAAACTCGTTGTCTTGTTCGATGGCGAACGCCCGCATGTAGGCATCGTGTTCTCTGGGGATGACGAGCGGAAGCTGATTAAATACGAAGCGATCTTCACCGAGCCAGACCACCAGCGCCTCGACTCTGAATATCACAATTTGAAAAGCGCGAAGGTGGCGATCGTAGGGTGTGGGTCGGTAGGATCGAAGATCGCGGTTCAGCTCGCACGCTCTGAAGTGACGAACTTCGTTCTGATTGACGGCGACATTCTCGCTTCTGGAAATCTTGTTCGCAACGAGTTGGACTGGCGTTCGGTCGGAGTTCACAAGGCGCCAGCCCTCGGTTCGCGTTTAAATGAAATCAACCCGAACTGTGTCGTTGACGCAAGGACCAATCCAGTCGGGGGGCAAGAGAGCGGCGCATCTGCATCAGCGACCATTGCAGCTTTAGCAGCGTGCGATCTCATCATCGATGCGACCGCTGAACCAAATGTTTTCAATTTTTGCGGGGCGATCGCGCGCAGGTTCGAAAGGCCACTTTTCTGGGCTCAGGTCTTCGGAGGGGGTGCCGGGGGGGTTGTAGCGAGGCTCCGCCCAGGGATTGAACCACCCCCACTAGTAGCGCGACAACGCATCGAGGCGTGGTATCGAGATCAAGGTGTCCCTTGGCCAGACGATGGTCCGTCAAAGCCCTATTCGGACCATGCAGACGATGGAAGGCCCCTCGTGGCTGATGACGCCGATGTTACAGTCATAGCGTCCCACCTATCTCGTTTCATCATCGATTACTTGTCTCGTCCGGAGGCCTCGCAGTTTCCATATTCGACCTACGTCATCGGCTTGAAGGAGAAATGGATTTTCTCTGCTCCCTTTGACGTTCGCCCAGTCGATCTGGGCGAAGGCGACCAATGGGGTGAAAAGACGAATGCCGCTGATAAGGAGGCCCTTGAAGCTTTTCTTTCTGAACTTTTGGCGAGCGATGACGATGAGGGTTGAGATAGGTTCGTCCATCAGGTGGAAGCTGCGTAGTTCGCTGCGTCGCTCCGGCAGACGCGAGATTGGTGGAGTGATCATGGGCGAGCAACTCAGCCCTGGGCATTTCAGGATCGTAGATCTTACTGTCGATAATGAAACGGGCGGTCGAGCGCATTTCGTTCGTAGCCCTGAGCTTCACTCACAAGCCCTGCATGATTTTTTCGAACGAACGGGCAATGAATATGACCGGTTCAATTATTTGGGAGAATGGCACTCCCATCCAAGATTCCCGGTGAATCCGAGCATTCAAGATGCCGGATCGATGTTCGAACTTGTGCACGGAGAAAGGCAGATTGATTTCGCGGTCCTATTGATCGTCCGGCTGGATTGGTGGTGGAAACTGAGCGCATCTTGCACTCTTTTTCAGCGCGGCCGTGATGCAGCGCCGGCCGAAATCCAAGGGGTGTGATCTTGACCAAGTATTTTTTGCGTTCGCTGATCGACTGGCTCTTCCGTCGCCGATCCATCGGGTTGAGGTTGACCAGAATTGGCGCTGGTCTCTTCGTTGTGGCCTTGGTCGGGCTTTCGGTCGGCGTTACCATTCCGACCAAAGACGGGCCCTTTATCTTCAGCTGGGACAGCTCAGGGGGAGCAGCCGTTCTTACTTGGGCTGTCTTTCTTGTCGCTACAGCGCTCATCCTTATCGGACTGGTCCTCATCGCGCGTGATGTCCGGCTGGAAAATCGTAAAAAAGTAATCGTGATTGAGGCTCGAGGCTTGCGAGATTGGGCCGGCGAGCCATTGGAGAACGCAATATCTCCTGCAGTGAAGGGGCGTCGCGACGCGTTTACCGTCGACGTTCGGCAAAGGATCGTAGATGGGCAAATCGTAAGTCCGGATAGGGCCCTCGAGAGTTTGTCCGGCCTCCCTGATGACATCGCGCGCCGCCTAAGCGGCGTCGACCGATCTGACGTAACCTTCGCCTTAGGAGGATTGGCGCCAGTTCCTTTGCTTTTTTTGTTGGGCGTCATCGTAGATGACGAACACAAAACCATCCTGATGGACTGGGACCGCAAGTCGCAGATGTGGCGCGCCTTAGATGATGAGGACGATGGGAAAAGGTTTGCGATCACGGGCATGAGTGAGGTTTGCAAGACAGACTCTCGCGCCGTTCTGGCTGTTTCGGCATCTTATGACGTCCTTGACGCTGACATAAGATTGGTAGAGCCCAGTGCGCCGATCATAAGATTAGACTTGGCGGATCGATCGACAGAATCGCACTGGTCAGAGAAAAAGCAGCAGGCTCTAGGCCAGCAATTTTTGGATACCATTATGGGCCTAGCAAGAGATGGTATTTCAGAAGTTTCACTTTTTCTTGCAGCACCCGCAAGCCTATCAATTCGGCTGGGAACCCTCTATGATAAGCGCAATCTGCCGAAATTACTGGTCAACCAGTATGAGAATGCTGACCCAGTGAAATTTCCCTGGGCAGTAGTCATGCCGGTTGCAGGGCGTTGTCGGCCCGAACTATTACAGCGCTAGGCGCCGCTGTAGAAGGGCTGGCGCGTTGGGGATTCTTACCGGTAACGGCTGTATGCATCGCGGCGCGTAACACGGGGCCCCATGGCTCGAGCGCCTTTATCATGCGCGTAAACTTCGATCTCGAGCCATGACTGTTCGGCAACGAAATCGGCTTCGAAGACCTCACGCCACCAGACCTGCTCTTTAGGGTCCCAGCGATAACCGCGCATCCGCAGCAAATCCTTTGTCCAAAATGCTGATCCCACAGCCTCCAAAAGATAGCTGTAGGATGAGGCCTTATCGTCGAGCTCGAAGAGCAAGGGCCGGCCATCTGTCCGCTCGTGCCTTAGCAGCTGAATAACAGCGTCGACGTCACCCTGTGCCCTATGCGCGTCGTAGAACCAGCCGGCTTGCGCGCACAGCCAACCGAGAGAGCGGCCCTCGAACCCTGCGCTGACCCAATCAATCTCCTGACAAGAGCAGGCCCATTGCTTCCTAGGCAGGTCGGTCAGTCGTTTCTCAACCATGGGGCGGTCGAAAGACGCGTTATGAGCAATCACCAGATCAGCTGAAGCTATTATCTGGGTTGCTAGATAGTCGTCGATCTGATGCCCACGGAGGTCTTGGTTGGTGATGCCGGTAATGCGGATAATGTCATCGCTAAGGGGGACGCAGGGGTCTTCACGCCAGCACCATGAGCGTCCGATCTCCACGATTTGCCCACCGGGATCAAACCTGAAACGGCGAACAGCAAGCTCGATCACGCTATCAGTCTCTTGATTAAGTCCCGTTGTCTCGACGTCAATCACCGCTGCCACGCGAGAGGGGGCGTCCGGATCACCAGCACCCGTTTCGCCAATACGCAGGTCGACGCGACGGAGTTGACGGATATCGGAGTTCGCCGGATCAGGCATGAACCGGCTCCCGATGTTTAGCTGACCGCTTATTCCCGACCAGCCTGTCTATGGATGCAGGATCTGCGTCGAGAGCAAGCCCAAGCCCATGCACTAGGATCGCCTTCGAACAGGGCAGTCGTTCCAGGCAAGCCTCAATCGGAGCAAGACCTCCAAACAGTTCCAGCGGCGAAATCATCCAGCTGACCGGATCATCGGACAGGCCCTCTCGCTGCATTCGCGCACCAGCCTCGGCAGCAACGCACACGATGCGCACCAAAGAGACCCGCTGAACTGTAATGATACCCCCGCTATTTTCCTCGAGAGGATCGAGTTCCCAACCTGTGGGAGTGGGCAAAGGATTGTCGAATTCAAAGTCTGCGGCATCGCTCATCGCACCGCTCCTCATATTGCGCGCCGGACATTCCGGCACCTCGCAAATCCGACATAACCAGTTAATTCAATAATTCAATAGGTATTGAGATATTGAATTAACTTGTCGGTAGGGATTGCTAGCGCTATCAGCAGGAGAATGGAAAAAATGGAAATCGTCGCGCAACTCAGTGCCCTTGCTCAGCCTACAAGGCTGGAGATTTTTCTGGCCATTACGAGAGCAGCCGACGGTATCACATCAAGTGAGGTTGCCGAGCAAGCGGACACAATGCCCAATAATGCCTCGGTCCACTTATCGGTATTACGAAACGCGGGGCTAGTCTCATCGACCAAGGAAGGCCGCTCAGTTACTTACCGAGCAGAACGGACTGCATTGCGGACACTGGCAGCATTTCTGTTTGATGCGGCCAAATAACATAGGTGATGGTGTAGCCTCTTACTATGCATTGATTGACGTCTTTGACGCGGGCGCTTAATCGCAACCTCCTGAAAAGGAGGGGTAATGCGCTACGCAAGTTACGTGTTATATCGCTACGCGATTTTCGACGGGGCCGATGATCTAGTCGAACACGAGAGGCACAGGAAGATTGTCCGAAGTGCGCGCGGAGAAGGGGCGCCGTATCGGTCGAGGGACCCCGGCGCGGGTGACCTCAACAACTACATTATGAGATATAAATCCAAAACGATTGAAGGTGAGAAGGCTTCTGTCTTTGATGTAGGATATAAGATTGCAAGCCGTGTCGAGAATCGCTGGGATGAAACAACCGACGAATTTGATCTTGTGAAAACGACTGCAAACGATGTCGTTTTCACGAGGGTCATTCTCATACCGAAACTAGGGCTAGCGGCGGTAAAGGACGGGTCAGGCGATCGCCTCCCCGCGCGGTCAGGAATTGGCCGAACGCGTTCCATTATCGAGTTCGTAACCGATTACACCTTCGATTATGCGAAAACCGCGGAATTTGACGATGTAGAGCGGGCCATGAAGCTCTATCGCGTCGTCGAATTTGATTTCAAAGTTCGGCCGTTTAACCCGCACCCGAAAAACCCCGGCGACCGCCTTCATGAGCTGATGCAGATCGCCAAAGTTGGTAGTTTGCGAGGTCACGCCGAGCCGTCCGCTGCCGGAGGGATGAAGAAAGAAGAGGAAGGCCTACTTGATGAAGTGGTAGGCTTGTCCAAATCGGGCTATGGTCGTTTCAACCTGAAAGCTGAAACCAATACAGGCGCAAAAATCGCCTTTGGTCAGACTAGATTCACCGGTGATCGCGAAAAAGATGAAGCAGCGTCACAGCGTCCGCGAGAGTTAAAGGTTTCGGTTCCGAGAGATGACGTTGAGAGCCGTGAGGAGGCGCAAGTGGTTAAGGTAATAAAGGAGCTTTTCGGTGGCGGCTAAGCGCCAAGGGCCGGACGCCTTTTCGATTTTTCTCGATGAGGTAAAGGCTGACTGGCAAGGCGGTGGCGCTTTGCGAGTTGTGCCGTGGTTGCTGCTGCTCGCCTGCGCGGCAGGTTATGCTGGTGGTCGCTTTCTGCCAACGGATCTTACTGGCTCCGACAACCGGGATGTGACCTCCGCGCTATACGCGGGCGTGTTGGCATTCAATGCGATAACACTGGCGCTTACCTGGTCTTCGATCGGCAAGGTATATCAGACTCTCGCTGATCCCGCGTTTTCTCGCTTCTTGCGGGCCGGAGATGCATTGAACAGCTATCTCTTCTACATTTCACTTCTTCATGTCGTGCAGATGATTGCGGCTTTGGTTTCCTTTGCAGCGCTAATCGGTTCGATCCTCCCAATCGGCGCGATGGCGGCGCGAGTTCTGTTTGGCATGGTGATCGCTTCGACCCTTTATGCCCTTCGATGGGCTGCTGGCTCGGTCACCATTGTGCAGGACGTCGCCTACCATCACGCTTCGTTTTCAGAATTGAGTGAACAAGAGAAGGAAAACCTTCGGGCGCATCTCCGTGAGGTAGCGAAGTGAAGCTATGGGAATCGCGTAATGAGAACAGGAACACTATTCCCACCAAACTCGACGAATTTCAATTTCGAGCCACGAATGTTCGACTCGAATGAAGGATCGACGTATCCGATTGCCTATGCTCGCAATTGAAAGACTGTGATTTCTGGAGCCTCTGAAACCTTCTGCCAATGACTTCGACCCCCAAAAATTTTGAGATGCTCGGGGTTCACGTAGGCTAAGAATATTTTTCGAGTTTGGCTGCTAATCTCGTTTTCAATTCGACTAATGAATTCATCCAAAATTTTTAGTGAGAATGGATTATAGAGATAGAGCAACAAGGGGCCAGGCGGCAATCGAAAGTCCCTTGCATCGCCATGCCAAAATTCGGGTCGCACTGACGGCTTAGCTCGCTCGACAAAGAGACGCGTATTGGTCAACGCGATATCGTAAAGATCTTCCGAGTATTCGACGCCGATACATCGGTAGAACGGGACGAATGATGCTTCTAGCACGATGCGACCCTTACCCGCTCCGACGTCTACGAAGGTAAATTCGGTTGGGTCCAGATTGATGATATTTAACAATTTTTGCAGGATATCCGGGGCACTCACCTCATACTGATTGAAATTCGCAGCTTCATCTGGCGGGAAATCAAGATCTCGCCGCTTTACAACGTTCGTTGTTTCAGTGCCCCACTGACGATCGAAAGCCCCAAGCTGCCATCGCGCGCGCCGTTCGATTGGTCGGAGCCCTTGGATCGCTCCCACGACCGTTTTGATTGTCACGATGAGGATCTCGAACAAGGACCGCCCGACGAAATACCTGCGAATTTGCTGCCAGATCATTGCAGTTGCCCACGCGTCATTTTGCATTGCCATCTCAACCACTGCATCAGACGCGCCCAGGCCAATTGCGGTGCAACTCGTCGATCACGAAATCGTGCGAGTGTCCGCGGCCGCCATGTTCGATCACATGCGGATGGTCAGACGGAAGCTCAGGGTGCTCGTGCGCAATCTGTCCTGGATCAATCTTGGGCCAACGCCACAGAGCCGAGGTTGCGCCGATTGCCGCAATTGCTGCTAGCGCTAGGAATGCACCGCCCATACCCGAGCTAGCGCCAATTAGCCCTGCCACAGGATAGGCAACAAGCCAGCAAACATGGCTGAGGGCGAATTGGGCTGCGAACAGCGCCGGCCTGTCCCCTTCGTTCGAAGAGCGACGCAAAAGGCGGCCGCCAGGGGTGACGCTCAGCGAAAACGTCACGCCCAAGACCAACCAGCCGACGAGCAGGAACGGCCAGGCGATCTCCCCGGCCGCTCCAAGTGTCATCGTTGCGAAGACCGACAGCGTGGCAGCTAGCGAAAACGCACCGGTGATCATCACCGAGCGGTCTGAGATCGACCGTAGAACCCGAGGAAGCATCAGCGCCGCCAGCATCGACCCCCCTCCATAGGCAGCGAGTGCTAGCGCGACGTCTTCCTGTGAGCGGCCCATTCCCTTCACAATGACTACGGTGTTCACGATTACCATGGCGCTCCCCGCCGCAGCTGCCAGCGTCACTGTTAACAGTCCGATCAATCGCGGTGTCTTGAGGTAAATCCGCGCGCCACGCGTGGTTTTGCTCCAGACGCTCTCGACAATCGGCTTCGCAGCCTCGCGATGTGGTAGAACGGAGCTGACTACGAGCATCGCGGAAATCACGAAGCCGACCGAAGTGCCCGCGAAGAGCCAATGGAAGCTGATCACCGTCAGTAGAGCGGCGGCGAGTATCGGGCTAAACAGGCTTTCCAGATCGTAGGCGAGACGCGAGAGCGACAGCGCAGTTGTATATTCTTCCTCGTTCGGAAGAATGTCCGGGATAGTCGCCTGGAAGGTCGGGGTGAACGCCGCCGAGGCCGACTGAAGCAAGAAGATCAGTAGGTAGATTTGCCATACTGCATCGACAAAAGGCAGCGCCATCGCAACGACAGCGCGGACCACATCCATCGTTACCAGTAGGGCCTTCCGCGGCAAGCGATCGGCATAGGCACCGACGACCGGTGCGATCGCGATGTAAGCGACCATCTTGATTGCCAACGCCGTGCCAAGCACGGCACCCGCATCACCTTCGGCAGTTTCGTAAGCAAGTAGACCTAATGCAACCGTCGCGAGACCTGTCCCCACTAGCGCGATGACCTGCGCCGCAAACAGGTGCCGATAGGTTCTATTGGTCAAAACACTCAGCATTTCGAATTCTCCATGGGCCTAGACCGCCAAGGCCGAGAATCGATTCCGCCCAAACTGAAGTTGGCCACAATCACTTCGGTCACGAGGGCGAGGAGCGGGGCTCGCATAATCCTGGACGACAAAAGCCAGCGGACCGCCGAGCACGGGAACCCAGAGAAAAGCAGGGCCGAGCGGCCGGATCGAGGTAAGCGGGCCTCCGCTTTGTGTGCCGATGCGAACGGAAGGGGAGCGCCCCTGAACAGCGCGCAATTTGCAGCAAGAACGAATTGAGTGCCAAACCCAGAACGGTTCCCGAAGTTGCCGCTAAGAGGAGCACAGAACGTTCGTAGCTCCCGAAGATCAGCAAGGAGGACAAAGCGCCTTCCGACTGGGTCGGAAGGACCGTCGCGGCGACGAACGCCGCCGCGAACAGCCCTCCGTGAGAAGCGTGCTCAAGGCCTGTCACGGCCCCATCCAAGAGCATCACACCACGCGTTTGATATCGGTGTAGGCCCCTTCTGTTCGCAACGTTACCGTGACCGTTGCGCCCGAACGATTGCGCCAGAACCAGCCATGACTTCCATCGAAGGCAGCTACCAAAGTGCCAGCCTCGCCGGTTGATTCCCGGCCCTTTGCGTAACCATGGTATTTGATACCGGGCGCATCGGCATGGGTGTCGTAATTGACATGACCGCCTGAAACAGACCACTCGTATCGAAGAGCTGCTTCGTCAGCCATTGACGCTTTCACTTCAGCCCCTTCTCCGGGAGAGAGCGTCACTCTTATGACATCCTGTCGTTCGGTCGCCTGGGCCTCAGGGGGTTTGGGATCGGATATCGAACGGACTTTGTCTATCGCAGCTGTTTGCTTATCGGCCGCCGCTTCGGCGGCGAGTTGCTGCTTGATTTCGCCCATTTCGGCAAAGCCGAGGACCCGACCAACTCCAGTGGGATCGATCGCGTATTCAGACGGAAGCACTACGGTTACGAGGAGCGTGCTCGCCGCGATAGCAGCAACAGCAGTAGCTTTCAGTAGCTGCCGCGTGGTGGGTAGATCATCATTCGAAGGGCGTTGGGAATTGAACATTTCACATACTCCAGGATGCAGGAATTAGGCGACGGCAAAGCCGACGAGCTGGTAGCCGACGAGCATGAAGCCAGCGGCCATGAGAACGGTGTTGGCTGCGAAGGCATGGCGCATGAAACTTCCAGTCCGGCGCCAGAACCCCATGAGGATGAGGATCATGCCGAGCGCGAGAAGCTGTCCGATTTCTACGCCCACGTTGAATGCGAGGAGATTGGGAACGAGGCCATCTTCCGCGATATCGAACTCGATAATTTTCGTGGCCAGACCGAAGCCATGAAAGAAGCCGAAGACTAGTGTTGCGGCCTTGGTGCTGGGCTGGAAACCGAACCAGCGCTGAAAGGCGCCGAGGTTGTCCATTGCCTTGTAGACCACGGAAAGGCCGATGATGGCGTCAATGAGATATGCGTTGGCAGAGATACCGGTCAGGACGCCGAAGAGCAGGGTAGCCGAATGGCCGAATGCGAAGAGCGTCACATAGATTCCGACATCCTTCAGTCGGAAAAGAAAGAAGATCACACCAAAGAGGAAAAGAAGGTGATCGTATCCGGTCACCATGTGCTTAGCGCCGAGATAAATGAACGGCAGGATAAGTGCGCCGCTGCTTTCCTGGATATAGCCCTTGTCACCTTCCGCGACGTTGTGGGCTAAAGCCTCGGCTCCGGAAGCGAGGAATATCAGCAGAACAGCCAACAGCGCGAACAGGCGCGTCAGTGTCTGGGCCGGAAGTTTCTTCGTCAATTGCATCATCTATTTCTCCGATTGCAGGTGAGGGCCGCCTGCGGGATCGCTCCACGCGGACGGCCCGACCGTCTTCAGCCTGCAGTTTGAATACTGGGGGGTGTTTCGGTGTCATCGGCTGCTGACATCGCCGCTCGATCGCCACGGACCGCCCGGTAAAGGGCGGGCAGGACGAGCAAGGTCAGGGCCGTCGCCGACACGATGCCGCCGATCACCACCGTCGCGAGCGGCCGCTGCACCTCCGAACCGAGTCCGACATTCAGGGCCATCGGGACGAACCCGAGACTGGCGACCAGGGCCGTCATAAGGACGGGCCTCAGCCTGGCCATGGCGCCTTCCTTAATGGCGATCTCGAGCGGCTTACCCTCATCCATCAGCTGACGAATGAAGGTCAGCATCACCACGCCATTCAGCACTGCAATACCCGAAAGGGCGATGAAGCCGACGCCTGCGGAGATCGAGAACGGAATCCCTCTCAACATGAGCGCAGCAACACCTCCGGTCAGGGCCAGCGGCACGCCTGAAAAGACGACCAGAGCGTCCTTCACTGAGCGGAACAGAGCGACCAGTAGGCCGAAGATCAGCAGCAAGGCTATCGGGACGACGATCTGCAGCCGCGCACTTGCGGACTCCAGCTGTTCGAAGGTTCCCCCGTAGTCGATCCAATAGCCCTCCGGGAGATCGACTTCAGCGTCGATCCGTTGCTGTGCCTCGGCAATGAAGGACCCGAGATCTCTGCCTCGCACGTTGCTGGTGACGACGGCTCGACGCTTACCGGATTCGCGGCTGATCTGATTTGGGCCCTGAACGTTCTCGATCGTCGCGACCTCCGTCAACGGGACCGATCCACCACTTGGGAGAGCAATGGGAAGACGTTCGAGAACCTGCCGATCCTGGCGCATCTCTTCGGGCAACCGGACGACGATATCGAAACGCCTGTCACCTTCGAACATCTGGCCAGCCTCCGCGCCGCCGATCGCGGTCGATACGACGGTCTGGACATCATCGACGTTCAAACCGAGCTGGGTCAGACGCACACGATCAGGAAGCACCTGGATGAACGGCAACCCTGTCACCTGCTCGGTCTGGGCATCCTGAGATCCCTCGATCGAAGAGACCACTCCCTCGACTTCGGCCGCTACGGCGGCAAGCTGGTCAAGATCGTCCCCGAAGACCTTGATCGCGACATCGGAACGAACGCCTGCGATCAGTTCGTTGAAGCGCATCTGGATCGGCTGGAGGAACTCGTATCGCGAGCCCGGCACCTGCTGGACCGCTTCGTTCATCTCAGCGACGAGCTGCTCCTTGGGCTTCCTGGGGTTGGGCCAGTCCTCCCTAGGCTTCATGATGACGAAGGTGTCCGCTACTGATGGCGGCACGGGATCGGTCGCGACATCCGCCGTGCCGATCTTTGCAAATACCTGATCGACCTCCGGGAAGGTGCGGATCCGGTTCTCCAACGCGGTCTGCATGGCGACGGCCTGGCTGAGGCTCGTCCCGGGGATACGAAGTGCGTGGAGCGCGATATCTCCTTCATCCAGATTCGGGATGAACTCCGATCCCATCCGGCTGGCCCCGAACCCGGTAAGGACCACCAAAGCAACCGCTCCAGCGAGCACAACCTTGCGTGAACGCAATGCGAAATCGAGCATCGGCTGATAACCCGACTTCGCAGCCCTCATGACCCGCGTCTCCTTCTCGTCAACTTTGCCCGTCACGAAAGTCGCGACTGCGGCTGGGACGAAGGTCAGGGAGAGGACCATGGCGGCTGTGAGCGCCATTACGACCGTGATGGCCATCGGGTGGAACGTTTTACCCTCGACCCCTTCCAGGGCGAAGATCGGAACGTAGACGATGGTGATGATCAGGATGCCGAAGAGGCTCGGCTTGATCACCTCCGCCGATGCGCGGGCCGCCAGCTTGAAGCGCTCATCGCGATTCAGCAGTCTTCCGAGAGAATGCTGGGCCTCGCCAAAGCGCCGCAGGCAGTTCTCCACTATGATGACCGCACCATCTACGATCAGGCCGAAGTCCAAGGCGCCCAGGCTCATGAGATTGCCGGAAACGTTGTTCTCGACCATCCCCGTAATCATCAGGAGGAAGGATAGCGGAATCACGGCAGCTGTGATGAGCGCAGCCCGGAAGTTGCCCAAGAGGACGAACAGAACGACGATCACCAAAAGCGCACCTTCGGCGAGGTTCTTCTCGACCGTGGATACGGTAGCCTCGACCAGTTCGGAGCGGTCGTATACGGTGTTGGCCACGACGCCGCCGGGAAGCGAGCGATTCACTTCCTCTAGCCTTTCGGCCACCGCAATGCTGACATCACGGGCATTCTCACCGACAAGCATGTATATCGTGCCGAGGACGACCTCGCGACCATCCTTCGTGGCTGCGCCATTGCGGATCTCGGATCCGATCTCGACGTCCGCCACATCAGCGATCCGAATGGGAACGCCGTCACGATAGTCGACGATGATTCCGGACAGGTCGCGTTCGCCCTCGGCCTGCCCAGGAACACGGATCAGGTATTGAGAACCGGACCTCTCGACATAGCCAGCGCCGACATTGGCGTTGTTGTTTTCGAGGGCATCGATCACATCCTCCACGGTCAGGCCGAACCCGGCCATCCTTTCGGGAAGAGGCGCGACCACATACTCCTTGCGGTAACCGCCGATCGAGTTGACCTCGGTCACGCCCGGAACCGTTCGCAGCTGCGGCCTGACAACCCAATCGTGAAGCGTCCGCAGGTCCTGCGCGGTGTAGGGCGACCCATCGGGCTTGATCGCACCTTGCTCGGCCTCCACGGTATACATGAAGATCTCACCAAGGCCGGTGGCGATCGGGCCGAGCTCAGGCTCAACCGCTTCCGGCAGGGTCGAGCGGACCCCTTGAAGACGTTCGTTGACCAACTGCCGGGCGAAATAGATATCCGTCCCGTCCTCGAAGACGACCGTGACCTGGCTGAGTCCGTAACGAGAAACAGATCGGGTGTATGAAAGGCCCGGAAGCCCCGCGATCGCGGTTTCTACCGGATAAGTAATCCGTTGCTCGGCCTCGAGCGGAGAGAATCCCGGAGCGGACGTGTTGATCTGCACCTGGACATTGGTGATGTCTGGCACGGCGTCGATCTTGAGCCGGCCGAAACTGTAGATGCCCACGGCGGCGCAAATCAATACCGCCGCAAGCACTGCGAAACGCTGTCTGATCGACAGCTCGACTATCTTCTCTAACATTGAATTGCGCTCCTCAGTGATCGTGGCTCGCGCCCGACTTCTCGATGTCGGCCTTGATCACGTAGCTGTTCTCGGATGCGTAGACGGTGCCCGCTTCGATGCCGCCGAGGACCTCGGTCCACTCAGGACCCTCCTGGCCAAGCTCAAGCATCCGAACCTCGTAGGTCTCGCCGATTTTGGCGAAAACGACCCGAAAATCGCGGAACTGCTGAATGGCATCCGTCCGAACGGCGAGAGGAACCCTCCGCTGATCGACCGAGACCAAGCCCCTGACTGCCATACCGGGTCGCCAGAAGCCGTCCCTGTTCGGCAATGGCGCCCGGGCGGTGACCGCCTGACTGCTGACTTCCGCCAGAGGCAGGAAATCCCGGATGCGGGAGCTCTGTGCACGTTGGCCTTCTAGGCCGCGTATCTGCAGCGTCTGTCCGGGTCGCACCCGCTCGATGTCGCGTGGAAAGATCGGGAACGTGGCGACAGTGCGCGAAGGGTCGGAGATGACGAAAAGCGGATCGCTGCCTGCGATGTCGCCGACATTGGAATCCCGCTGGGTGATGACCCCCGAGATCGGTGCATAAATCGAATAGGTTTGCAGCGATGAGCTGCTTTCCACTCGCGCAAGCAACGCACCACGCGACACGCGATCGCCGAGATTGGCATGCAGTGAGACCACCGAGCCGGGGAACTTCGCGCCTACTTCGGCACTCCCCGAAGGATCGAGTTCGACACGACCGATGATCTCGATAGTTTCACCAATCTGCTGCGGCCCGACTGTCTCGGTCCGAATTCCGGCCCCACGTGCTGCCTCGTCGGCAATTTGGACACGGCCTTCATAGGACTCGAACGCCCACCGATGGGATGCATCGCCTTGTTTAGCCACAAGCACCACATCAAAGCTGTGCGGTTCGATGAGAACACCTTGGCCACGCAGGTAATCCTGTTCCGGCTCGAACTCGAAGGTAGTCTTTTCGCCGTCCAGACGGGTGATCATGACCCGGGCACGGACCATTTTGGGATCGATTGGTTTGTCATCACGGAAGGCGTAGAGACGATACTCGGGCGGGACACCGTCCTCGAATACCGTGACTTCGATGGCGAAATCGCCATCTCGGAGCATTCGGCCGTTATGAGGCCCGCGCTCGTAATCGCCTTCCGCCGCGGCCTGTTCCTCGGTGGACCCCGTATTGTCTTCAGATTGCCCGCAGGCGTTAAGTGTTGCTGCGCACAGGGCAGCAAGGAAGAGATGCGTCTTGCGCATGATTAGTATCCCCCAACAATGTCGATGAAGCGGCCGGTCAATCGATCGTAATCGACCTTGGCCTGATGGTATTCCGTCAAAGCGTCGACGAACCGAACCCGGGCGTCGTGCAATGCCGTCTGAGCGAGCGACACATCGAGGAAAGTGAAACCCCCGCGATTGTAGCCGGCCCTCACCTCCCGAAGCGCTTGTTCAGCTCCAGGAACGACCTTCTCCTGTATCGCTTCAGCCTCATGACGGGCCTCTTCGACGCGCTCAGCGGCCAATGCGATCTTTCGTCGACGTTCGAACCGCTCCACGCCCAGGTCGGCTTCGACCTGCCGCTGCTCTGCTGCTGCGCGATCAATATTGGCACGGTTCAGAGCGCGATTAGGAAGGGGCAACGAAAACCCGGCTACCAGAGCAACATCCCCGTTGCCGTAGACACGTGGTCCAGCGAAGACGGTGGGATCGGTGCGAGAGTTGGCCTGCTGAAGTCGATAGTTCGCGTCTGCACGACTACGCCGCGCATCGAATACCGCGAGATCGACGGGCGTCAGATAGACCGGACCGACTACGACCCCTGATGGATCGAGAAAGCCGGTAGTCACAACGTCCATTCCTTCGGGATCACCGCCGGTCAGTAGTGCCAATCGTGCTATGGCTGCTGAGTAGGCGTGCTCGGCCAAACTGAGGTCGACACGAGCCTCGGCGAGCTGCGTGCCGGCGCGTGTGCCGGCAAACAGAGGATCGCGTGCTTCGTCGACCCTTCGCTGGACTTCCTTGGCGAGCGTCTCGGCAATCTCGACCCTGCTCTTGGCCAGCTCAAGGGCCAGCGCGGCGGATTGGGCCTCGACATACAGCTCCTGAACCTCGCGCGCGAGATCCAGGCGCCTGACCAAGGCCTCGGCTTCGGCCACTTCGATGTCGCCGCTAGCCACGCCGACACGGGCAGCGCGCTTGCCGCCACGCTCAACGCGCTGGTTGTAGGTTCCGTCGACCTGCCACTGTGAGAAGCCGGGCGTCCCGATGTTCTCGACTGTCCCATCAATGGACGGTGCAGGCCGGGTATCGGCAGCTGCTCTGGCCGCATCCAGAACATCGAGGCGTGCGGCGACCGCTTCGCCTTCGGGTGAGTGAGCGACCGCGTTCTGGACGGCCTCTTCTAGGGTGAACGTTTGGGCTGATGCCGCGTTCGCCCACAGCAACGTGGCCGCCAAAAGGGCGGCACGCGTGGACACGTGCATGATAAATTACTCCTGATCATCTGAACGAAAAGCAGCCCAAAAATTGGGCTGAATTCAGAGATCAGGCTGAAGGCGGTTGTGTCAGAGGGGCCGACGGATAGCCGACGAGGGGGGCAAATTCGCCAGGACGCAGAAGAACCCGCGAAAGCGTGCCATTCGGCACAAGCCCGGCGTCATCTGGCAAAGCAATAGAGCCATGCGAGTGAGACGCAGCGTGTGGAACGAGTTCATCAGAAGCATATGCGTCTGCTGGCTGTTCAACCTCGACTACATTTGCTGACCTAACATCATGCGCATGCGAAGCACTTACCGCGTCATGTGCGTGGGCTGCCTCGAAATGCGGAATCGCTCCTGGTAGGCCGCCATGAGAGACGACCAGCAATAAAAACAGAAACAGGAAGCGAACCTGACGCATTGCGCGCCCGATAGACGATTGTGTTCTGGAGGGCAAGTCCCAGGTGGCGCCCGTTAATAACCTCACTGCACAGAATTCTCGCGAAGTCGTGCGCGCCTCGGATGCGTGCCGATGGCCGCGCAACAGCGGGCCAAAAGCTGACGGTCTCAAAAACTCAGAAGGGGATACATATGGCTTAGAAGAAAGTTTAGAACAAACAATGAACAAGGATCAGCCTTATTCCGTGGATCTGTCCGGGATTGAACCGGAGCGCCGAGGCGAGGTCCGACGAAGATTAAATGCGCTGGCGGAATACGAGCTATCGCCCGGTCGAGAGAACGCGGAAAGGCTCGCCGCGAGCCTAGGCTTGGGGGCGGCTCAATTCTATAATTTGGCCCGAGCATGGAGAACTCTAAGGGATCCCGCAGCAATTGCTGGCGGATCACGACCACGCAATCGCCAAGTCCAAATCGAGGCTATTCAGGCAAAGCTGCTTGATGATGCAATGAGCTCCCTGCCGGACGGTATGCCCGAGCAGCTAATCCACAAGGCAGAACAGCAGGCGAGGACTGGTGGCATCACAATGCCATCGAGTGACAAAATGAAGCGCTATATTCACGCCAACCGTATTCGAAAGCTGCCTACGCAATTGGCCAAGCTCGGAGACTGGATTGTCGATCATACCGTGGTCGAAATTCCCGTAGTGAATAGAGAGACGGCACCTCAACGTCCACTCGCGACGGCAGTAATCGATTCCCGGTTAAACTCAATCATAGCGGTTGATCTGTCGCTTGGCCTGCCATCAGTTCCAAAAATCGCAGCTGTTCTAATACGCGCGATTGGGCTTCACAGTGATGAAAATGTTGGCTTTCCAAAGATAGCGGTGGGCCTGCCCTTTTTGAACGATCAGCGTTGGGCGGAACTTGTCACGAGCGTTGCGGCCGCCGGCAGCTCCGTTGTCGAATATACGCCAGGGGCGTATGAACACGGCCGCTGTGTCGAAGCGCTTCTTGGTCTTCGCCATGAAGGAATTCGTCTAAGGCCCCGGTTGGTCCTCGCACCGCCGACGCGCCGCGTTTCTCCTGCAAATGGAATGTTTAACCCAGTCAGCCTTGTCGAGGCTGAAAGGCTCCTGCGTAAAAGGTTTGGGATTTCGGACAAGCCAGGCTCAAAACTCTCAGAGCAATCTGATGGGGTATTGCATGCGCTTCTGGCCAATCTCCGAGAAATCGCAAAACACTAGATGTCGGGAAGAGAAGCGAGAAACTCAGCTAACGCGAAGAGCAGTGCTTCTAAATTTTCGTTGGGACGGTCGGCTCGCAACAATCCGGCCTTCTCGAGTGCGAGCAAAATTGGCTCATTATGCCGCAGCGCCTCTCGCTGCCAAAACGCGCTCGCCTCAATCGGGTCGAGATCAGCGACCTTTCTGCTCCGGGCGAACTTCTCTCGTTGAACCGACAGTGTTTTTCGAGGCGCTAAGGGTATCCGCCCGATCTTCGGGCCGACAGTTTGAACGATTTGCTGCCCATAAGCGTATGTGCCTGGCGCTCGTATCTCCAATGAACGGCTTGCCGCCAGAAGAGACGCAGGTGGGTTTATAGCGTCACGACTTGGAGGGAGTATCAGATCTAGGTCAGGATAGCCGGTGTAATCATAGCTCAACCCCGGACGCATATCCTCGACAAAAGCAAGTGCTATTCTGGTGGCCACCAATTGAAGTTCGGCCGCATCATCGATAGTCCCGAAGCAGTCACCGAGGATCAGGCCACTAGCTGTGTCCATCACGATGGCGACCACTGCGAGCTCTTCGTCCCCCTCAATGACGATCGGAATCGCGGTCAGGTCGAGTATGATCCGCTTAGCAAAGTTCTTTTGCAGAAACTGAGGGTCGAGGGCCAGACGCCGCCGCTCGTGCCGGATCAACCTTTCGGCCCACTGTAGTCTAGTCTGCTGAGTCGAGCCCCCAATGGTAGCGTCATCGCCAGCTTCATTGAGCAATCGGCGAGCAGTTAGGGAATTTCCCGACGCGAGATCGGCGCTTCGTAATATATTCCGGGCCAAACGCCGTATTGGCGCATCTTCGGGCGTTTCGAGGGAGCGAGCGGCGCGTCTTTCGTAAGGAATTACTCCTTCAATGGACTGCTCACGCCATGCCTTACGGAGATTGTAAAAAGCTGCCCGACCAAGCCCGATACTAGCTGCCAGAGGCTCCCAAGGCTCCCCATTCTCCGCCCGCCAAACAGCTTCTAGGCGCTTGAGCACGACCTCGCGTTTGGACGGTAAAAGTCCATTAAAAACTATCTGTTCGCGATCTGTCATCCCGTTCGGCCAAATAAGCGAGATGAGGTCTTCTGAGGTCTGTGCGTTTCGGGTCATGCCGCGCATATTTACCCGAACACATAACGGAATCCAGTGATATATCCTTGACCCGACTGGCATCTAGTCATAAATGCGTTGTCTATCCATAAACGCGTTATGCTGAGGTGTGCGATGAGGGTGATGCGAAAGTTGTTCCTCCTGTTCCGGAGCGGTTTGGATAAAGCCTCTTCTTTGGAGCCGAGCCTAGACTACGACATCCGTGGATTGGCCACTGCGCCACCTCCCGCAAAGTCGGATCTTTCGACCATTCGTAAGCAGCTCCGCGCGGCAGTGATTGAGGAGGAAGTAGCATGGCTGGCTGCCCTCTCAGAGAAAGATCCACGCCTCGACTACGGAACGATCTATGCCCTTATCGTTCGGCTGCACGAGAGGAGGCTCTGATGAGCGCCGGCTCGTTCGAACATTTTATCGATCCCGAAGCCAGTGCAGCATTTAAGCTTCGTTCCCCAAATCCTATGCCGTGGGCCCTCAGGTCTTCGCCATGGCGACGCTCCAAGGCCGGTGCCGGGCGCATGAGGACCATGGTCTTCCAAGAACCACCGGTCTCATACAGCTTAGGCAAGTGGCTCGCGGCGAATTGGGTTTCTTGGCTTACTCTGATCATCAAACTCCTTCGAAGGAGTGTTTAAGGTCGTGGCCTCCAAGTCAAAGACCGCACCAATTCGCTTCGTTCCGGAGCGGCTGGAGAACCCGCCTAGGCGATCAACGCTCGATAGGAGTGGCGTCGATACCGAACGCAAGACTATTCCACCTACCGCCAAAATCGAGATCCTTGAGCAGGGCGGTTATCGCCGTCCAGTGATCACGAGAGGAGGGGCGCATGCCCGCGGCCGTTTTCGCTCTCGAAAAACGGGCCTGACACAGGTCTTTGAAGGCAACGGTGAGCCATGGTTCGCAATGCGGAACGAGGTCGACGCACAAGTCCTCGATTTTCAATGTCACCCGTTCAGGATGTATGTGATCGTTAAAGGAAAGCGTAGGACCTATCGACCCGATGCGATCCGGCTCCTCTCCAGCGGGCGCATTCAACTCGTGGAAGTGAAGAGGACCGAGAAAGACCTTGAGGATCCCGACTACCGCGATTTGATGGATCAAGTCCAAGAGATCGTAAGTGAGTGTGGGTGGGAATTCCAAGTCATCTACCGGCAAGACATCCTTCCCAACGAGCATAGCCGGGAAAACATCGAGACCCTCTACGGCCGTGTGTTCGGAAAGCTGTCTTCACAGGATTTGAATACATGCCGTGCTGCGCAGGCAGATGCACGCAGCATACGGTGGGCAGACTTACGCGAGCGCTTTGCCGCTTCCGATCCTCGTGATGGTGATTGGATGATTGAAACCGCTTGCGCACAAGGGCTTTTCTGGTTCGATCTGGATGCCGAACGCACTGATGGCACTTTGCTTTATCCGGTTACCCCTAAGCACCGTCACGGGACGATCAGGTTTTGATCGATGCCTAATCTCGCAATCACTACACTTCCATGGGACTTGGTTCCCGGAGATCCTTTTCTTTCAGACGATGGCGTAGCTTACGCGTTTGAGCGAGTGGACCCCGACGGCGTGGTCTACCTACGTGCCCGGATAAACAGTGGACACGGTGATCTCCTTGTAACCGGTTCTGATGGAATGCCTCGCCGACCAATATGCGAAGAGCTTCTCGAGCTGATTTCCGAAGGCATGCTTACTAGAGTGGTTCCACGACCACTGGACATCAATGCTCAAGATCGCCGGAAAATCGACGCGAATGGAGAACAGGCGCGGGCTCTCGATGAAGTCTGCGACTTTCGCATCCAGATGCTACGCGCGCTCGACGACGCTCTTCAACATGACAACCAGTCGCGCAGCGATAGGCAGCTCGAAGCCTTCATCGCCAAATGTCTGCGAAAGAAGGAGATCGGACGACTCCCGGGCGCTTGGAAATGTAGCCCAGCTACCCTTCGTCATTGGTGGAGGACGAGGGGAACAGAAGGCTCCCGCCGGACGAGCGACGGCATATCCAGCACGGGTCGATCTCCGAAGGCGCGAAAGATCAACCACCCAGTTGAGATCATCGCATATTGGTCATCAAAAGCAGTCGCCTCCCGAGCCCCAACTTTGCAGATCATCCGCGAATATCGGGCGGAATTAGATGACATTAACAATGGGCGGCCACTGCACCGCTTTCGCGCTGAAATCGGAGAAGGTGGTGTCTGGTCGATTACGCGGGAGACCGTGGTCTACGAGAAGCCCACGTCACCATATCTTCCGATGTCACAGGATGCCTTCTACTCGCTGGTCAGGACAATGCGCTCTAAGAAGAGCTATGCAATCGAGACCAGCGCCAAGGGAGCTCGACAACGATACGAAGGCGGAGGCGTTAGCGAAACACCATCTCGTATCGGAGTTCTCGGCCAGATCGATGACACACCTGTTCCCAACCTGTTTTTAGTAGACGACGACACCTCTATACCTTTGGGCGGCGCTACGCTCACCCTGATGATCGACACCGTATCGCGGTTGCTCATTGGCTGGGATCTGAGTTGGGAGCACGCTTCCACAAATACAGTCCTGCGGACCGTGCTTCATTCCAATCGGCCAAAATATTTTCCAGCTACCTTATCGCATTTTGTCGAAGAGCACACCGAAACGGAGCTCGAGAAAATAAGGAAGCAAGCGTTGACCTGGGGTTATCGCGTTTCTCGGCTGCTTGGAGACAATTTGACCGGATATCACAGCCGTGAAGTCGAAGATGCTCTGCTGGATGCCACAATCTCTCACGAATTCACCGAGAAACACCGGCCCCGTGCCAAGCCGCATGTTGAGCGCGTTCTCGGAACCTTGCAGCAGATGCTGTTTAAACGTCTTCCAGACTCTCGCTTCGACTCTGAGCTGGCGCAGCGTTTTGGCTATGACCCGGATGTCCAAGTTCTTTGCACGCTCAAAAAGGCGCGTGAGCTGCTCGACATGGCCTGCATAATTTACAACACAACCCGGCATGACGGCTTGGACGGAAAGCAGCCATCGCTAGTCCATCAGGAGCATTTATGCCGCTACAGGGTTCCCGGCATTGTTGATGAGGCCATCCTAAAGCGTGCTTTGATGCGCGGGCAAAAGGACGTCGAGGTAGACAATAGCGGTGTTCGCGTTTTCGGGCAGCGCTATTCAGAAGCGGGGAAGACTTCAAAGCTAATCGAAGACCATGAACGATGCATCCGCAAACGCTGCAATCACGGAGGACCCGATCAGAAGCGCTTCGTGCGCAGTCATAAGCGGAAAATGGCCTTCAAGGTCCGTATCAAATACGACCCGGATGATCTGGGCGCGATCTTGGTTTGGAACCCTCATGTTCTTCCCCAAGGAGAATGGGTCAAACTGCGGTGCGTGAATCAATCCATGATTGGACGCCCTCAATGGCTTCATGAGCGCATACTAGAACTCGCCAAACAAGCCGCAGATCGTCACCTAGATAAGACCACGGAGGATCGCCTCCATGCAGCTCTCCAGCGAGAAATTACCAATGTCACTGACCGGTCGAGCGAACGCAACATTCGCGATCACGCAAAGGCGATGGATACGCCCCACGTGGCCAAATCCTTACAGAATTGGATCGAGGTTCGGAATGAGGATTGGAGTGTAAATCGCTCCAGCCCTGAGGAACGATATTCGGGCGACTTGGCAGAATATGAGGCCGAGGAATCCGCACTCTCTCCGATCGATGTTGATCTAACCCCGAGAAAGGACGGGCTGAATGCTAGCCCGCGTCCGCGCAGGCGGAGATCGGCAAACACTGAAGATCGGCAATCAGAAAAACGCCGCGTGTCCGTCGCTAAGAAACGTGATGAGACTTCGGAAAATAAGCCGTCGCAAACCAAACGCCGTCGATATGGCGGTCTCGCGTGGAAGGACATCGTATGACCCCAGAAAAAGGGATCCCGCCTGAGCACCGCCCACAGCTTAGCTCAATCTCTCTTCCCGACCTTCCAGAAAAGGACGAGAAGAGTAGCATCAGCCCCACAATTTCAGCCGCATTCGGTAAACTTTCGAATGTCCGCGCCTCCGTGGAAACGGTGGTTAAGAAGCAAGCCGCTTTGCAACGGATCGTGCTGCCTTACCCTCGCATGCTCGAATGTATGTGGGCTTTCGAAAACATGTTGCAGCTGGGCCTTGAAACCAAGGGGCAGCCGCAGCTGGGCATGCGGGTGTTCTTCGAAACGGGCACGGGGAAAACAACCTCAGCTAGGCAACACGCGCTGCTGAAGCAGGCCACTGCTGCAACTGGCACCATTCCGGTGCTGTTGGCTAGCCTCAGCACGAAGGGCACCGCCAAACAGCTTTACGTTTCAATTATGTCGGCGCTTGGCGATGGATTTGCCATGGCTGGAACGGAAACGACGTTACGCCTGCGGACCATGAAAGCTTTGCGCGAGAAGGGAGTTCAGCTGCTCATCCTGGACGAGGCGCATCATCCCGGCCGTTCCGGTTTCAGCGGTGACATCACTGCCGAGTTGAAGCTCATGCTCGATATGGGGGAGTTGCCTATCGTTCTGCTCGGCACAGATGATGCCGTGCCCATTATAGGAGCCGATAAGGAGCTTGCTGGTCGGTTAATGGCGCCGTGTCGGCTCGGCTCGCTCGACTGGGCAATTGAAGACGAGAGGGGGCTTTGGACCGAATTTCTCGCTTCGCTCGACCAAGAAATGGTGCGGGAGGGCATCAGCAGGGAACTCGTGGGCATTGCTGATCATGATGTAGCTGAAGCGCTCAATACAACATGCGGGGGGGTGATCGGCAGGATTATGCGGATCATGCTTACCGCAATTCCGTTGGCGGCCAACGATGGCCGGGATAGCATAGATTTAGAGGACGTTGCCGAGGCCGTCGATCGATGGTCTATCGAGCACGGCTTCGCCACCGAGAACCCGTTGAATGTTCTATTAGGATGACAAATCCTCGGATAGCTTGCTCGAGAGCCCCCACGATACGAACCCTCAGCACGCCCCTTAGTCCTTTCCCCGGGGAATCTCTCAGGGGCTTCGTCGCCCGGGCGTGCTCCGCAAACTGGCTTCCCAACTCTTGGGGCCTTTTAAAGCATCTCGGACTACGCAACCGTAATGTGGTGAACATATCGGAAAGTCCATACATCGATCTCACGGCACTCGCTTCAGCGACAGGCGCTCAGGAGAGGGAAGTCCAGTGTCGTTTCTATCCCGATCTTGGCCTCAACCACGGAGAGTTTTTCGGTGTTCCCCTTAACCGGCAGCGCATAGACTATCGTCGCCGTCGGTTCGCACCCGGCAAACTGGCATCAGACGCATGGCATCTTGCTGTCTGGGAGCTGCGCGACTTACCGTTCTGTCTGGCGAGCTGGGAGATGTTACAAGACACTTGCCCCTGTCCTTTCGAGGAGCCAACGCGGCAGCGTTGGACCCGCACCCTTACGCGGGTCAATGAATGCGACCGATGTGGTGAGTCTTTGGCTCGATTAACCTCCCACGTTATTCCTCACGGGGAACGAGAGGGTCTAGGATTGCTAAGAAATTTGCTTGCTCCCGCGTTGGGTGAGGCTCGCGATCTCTCGGCGCTACCTACGCAAGTTCGAGCCGTCTGTATGGGAAGAATCTTCGAGAACATTATCCAACTTTCGCAAATCGCAAGAGGGCACCTCATCCCAGGGCTGCCTCCGGAATTTGCGTATGGTGTGACGCGCTTGAGGGCAGGCTGCATCGCACTTCGCGATTGGCCAAACGGCTTTCACAGTGAATGGATTGATCCCAACGCAACTGAATCTGCAATAGGCGCGCGTAGACATGCGTATCTGGCGTTAGGAACGAAAGCCGATACTTCACTCGTCGAGCTAAAGCTTCAGCTGAAAGAGAAGCGAGAAAGACGACAGAGGGGGCTTTCCACGGCGGGTAAGCCCGGCAAAGACACTTCGTCCAGAAGGGCAACCAGAACGAAAGAGCAAAAGGAAAATAGGAGGCGGCGAGAGGCAGCTACCCGTGCTTCAAATGCCAAAGCGAAAGCCTTGCTGCCCATCGGTCTGAGGCCGGCAAGTGAACTCGCTCGCTTGGATCCAGACACGCTCCTAGCCGCGCGAGAGGCCGGGTTGGTGACGCATCGCGAACGTCAACACGGGAAGCGAACTTTACCGGCATTCGATCGACACGAGGTTTTGATCTTAGCTGAGGGCTGGAAGAACCGGATCTCGGCAAGCGCTTTAGCTTTTGAATTCGGCATCTCTCTCTTTGGCGTAGAGCAACTCGCAGCCATGGGAGCCTTACCGCCCGACGCTCCCCACCTCGAGAACGAAGGCCCACATTTCACACGCGCTTCGGTCGATAAATTGATTGGCAAGTTGGTGGAGCTCGCACGCGAAAGTATCGATGAGGGCATCATGCTCGCAGACGCACTCCGACATACTCATCTGCGGCCCAAAAGCTGGGGCCCCGCGATTGCCCTCTTACTGGGCAATAAGATTCCATTCGCTCTAGGGCAGACGAAACCGTTCCGCATGGATCGCTTAATCATCAACCGCAATGACATCGAGAAACTCGGGGCTCTGACATTCGAGAGGGCTGATTTTCCCGATAAGGTGTTCTCTGAGACTATGGTGCAAAGAGACGTTTGCGAATGCTTCAATTTGTTCGAAAAGTATGGCCAACACCTGCTGTTTCTTCCGCATTCAGGCGAGATGCCGAGGCTCTACAAAAGAGACGCCGTTGAGGCTTTCTGGTCGAAAGCAATCCATACCTACGAAATAGCAAGACTTACTGCCAGTCAGCCGCTCAAGGTTACACGTCGTTTAGCAGAAGCCCAAGCCGTGCCCTTGGCATGGAAGTTTTTCGACCGAAGAGCCATAGGCAAGATCTTCGCGATCTAACTCGGCTCGCTTGCCGATCCTTGCAACGCTATCCCCCATTTTCCCGTTAGTAGATCGAACAGTTGTATGTCTCGCGAAACCCTCTCTGGTTTGCGAGCGGAGGATGTCTGGACAAATTTGAGCAAAGCAATGCACAAAACGGGTTGCGATTGAGCAGGCTTATGTGCAAACGGCCCACCAACAGGATATCCAAAGGCAACCGATTCCTGCGTTCTAGTTGAGCAGGTTTTGCTCAGAAAGGACATTCCCGCGCAACCCGCGAAAGTGCCGCTTTAGCTCAGTTGGTAGAGCACATCATTCGTAATGATGGGGTCACAGGTTCGAGTCCTGTAAGCGGCACCATTCACGGCCGAGGCCGAAAAGCGCCCAGC
>Ga0208817_100141_pt1 | contig 28462 bp, 29 predicted proteins | sample Virmet3819_2500_FD_185741 | JGI IMG/M metagenome (GOLD analysis project Ga0208817, IMG submission 185741) | Marine viral communities from the Southern Atlantic ocean transect to study dissolved organic matter and carbon cycling - metaG... | ecosystem: Environmental > Aquatic > Marine > Oceanic ... | reverse complement strand
CCGTAAATCGCAGTCCAAGCGGCGAACACCACCCGGTGCCGCTGCAAGATGGGGCCTTAGCTCAGCTGGGAGAGCGCCTGCATGGCATGCAGGAGGTCAGCGGTTCGATCCCGCTAGGCTCCACCATCTCGCCTTTTGACGTTGAAATTTCCGCTAACATCTTGAAAGGAAAGGCGGATTCAGCGGTTCGATAACCCGAATCCAGCGAGTACCGCAGAGGCTCTGCAAAGGCCAGTCTGAGCACTGTTCTTTTGAAGGCCAAGCTACCATTTTCGTAAAGATTCCAAGGGTTTCCCAAAAACTCAAGCGCTGGTTCGATAAACTCCTCTAGCCTGCCTTTCGGCGGCACGATTCCAGTCGCTTTCTCGGTCAGCAACAGCTTCTCGCGCTCCAGCTTGGCAATCTTGCCTTCATAGGCCTTGATGACGCTGGCGTTGTCAGCCTCAACGATCCGCTCCAAGAGCGTTTCGATCTGCTTTTCGGCATCGCGAAGCTGCTTTGTGACATCTTCCTTCTCCCGATGCGCTTGGGTCAGGCGCATATTCCATGCGTCCTTGAACATCGCTTTGGCAACCGTGAAGACCGTGCGTGTGGGCTGAAGGCTTCTCAGGATTTCGGCGAATCCGTCCTCAACCTTGTCGCGGGGGATCGATTTACGCTCGTTCTCACAGCCCCGCGTATCGCACAGATAATAGGGGTAGTGCTTCGAGCGACCTTTCGACCAGCAGGAAGTCATCGGCTGGCCGCAGTCATCACACAGAACGAAGCCGCGCAGGGGGAAGTCTTCACTGATATCTTTACGGGCGGGAGCCTTCGCCTTGCCCTTCACGCGCTCTTGGATGCGCTCGAACGTCTCAAGGCTGATAATCGGCTCGTGTTGTCCCTTGCGTGCCGACACGCCCCATTTGGGCGCTTCCACATACCCCGCATAGGTTTGATGCGACAGAATGCGCTGGACGCGCTGCCAGCGGACTTCGCCCGCTGGCGTATCCTTCGGGAAGGCAGGCTTGGATTCAAGGAAGCGCTTCACTTCGGCCTGCGTTTGCAGATGCCCTGAAGCAAAGCCTTCAAGAGCTTCTGCAATGATGGACGCAATGGGCTCATCGCGCACGAGAATCTTGCCGTGCCCGCGATCAGAGACGTATTTGTACCCTACGGGCGGGGAGAAGACCGAATAGCCTTTCTCGACCCGCGCCTTCATTTTCTGGATCACCTGACGGCGGTTTTGCTCACGCTCAAGCTCGCCTTGGGCGGCAAAGATCGTCTCGACAAACTTGCCTTCGGGCGAGTCATCCAGCTTGAAGTTCAGGCATTCGATACGCGCACCGCGCGTCTGGAATTCGCGGCGCAGCTTGATGTGAAATTCAGTGTCGCGCGCAAAGCGCTTCAAGTCATCAAAGATGATGACGTAATTCTTGTTAGGCTGCGCATCGAGATAGCTCAGCAGCGCAACCATCCCAGGACGGTTCATAAAGTCGCCGCCGCCCGAGGCGTCATCGGGGAAGACAGCTTCGACCTCGTAGCCGTGCAAATCCGCGTACTGGCGGCAGCGGTGCTCCTGACTGTCCAGGCCGCTACCTTCCAGCTTCTGCTTGGTGGAGGACACGCGGCAGTAGATGACTGCCTTTGTGACCTCCTGATTTTTATGATTATTCTTGTTCATCTATCCTCCAGCCTGCCCTTAGGGGCTGAATCCTCTGGTGTTATCGTTGTTTTCAGGTTCCTCTGACGATACCGCATCGAATGCGGCTTTGGCACCCTGACTGCCGATCTCTGGGGTTTGTCCACAGACTTCTTGCAGCGGATGAACCCCGAAACCCAGCTCGACGAAGGACACCATGATTGCCCACATGGCTTGCAGAAACTCTTCTTTCTGCGCCTCAGTCATACCCGACCCATCCAAGTACGCCTGGTATTTTTCGACATCGACGGTCAGGGTCGATTTTGGGTGCGTAGCGCCGTTATCGAGAACGTCACCGCGCCCCGAGTTGTTAAAATTGTTCTTCATCGTCATCTCCCGACTTGGAGATGGGTATTTCTCAATACCCATTTTAATTTTATCAGAATTTATCTAAAAACCGCAAATTTCTGCGGTTTTTAGAAGGGTAGTTCGTCATCGTAGTACCCCTTCGAATTCTGGAATTCGTCGATGTATTGATCCCAATCCCGACGTGCTTCTTCTTCAAGGTCGCTGATCATCTCTTCGTGTTTTGAATAGAGATCAGCATTCATGCACATTTCCGCTTTCAGGATCGCGTGGATGAATAAGTGAAGAGCGTATTCATCCTTGTTCGTGTGGCCGAAATACTCAGCAACCCGTTCGAGCTTGTTCCAGTAGTAGTCATCAATATTGCGGGCGAATGTGTAGTTGCTCATCACAGAACTCCTTCGATCAGCTTGTTGAAATCCAGCGGCAGGAACGTCACGAGCTTGCAGCGCTCGCCGTATGCAGGCCGTTCTTCGCGGCGGCCTTGGATGCCGTAGTAGGCGCACCAGGCAACCGAATTGCAGGAGCCGAAGCCGCGCATCGAATGCCTGCACTGGTAGTCCCAGCCGACATGAGGCGTGCCGACGAAGACGAGAAAGCCAGCGATGCCCGTTAGAACGATCATGCGCGGGCGTAGCAGCACGGCTTTGATCGTCCCGCCGATACGGCGGCGCACCCGCTTGATTGCCCCTTCAGGGCGTTTGGTCGGCGTGCCGCCCACAACTTTGACTTCAAACTTGCTCATTGCTTCCCCTCACTTTTGTCTTCGAACTGGTAGCTCAGCCGCACCAGCGGCTTCACATTCGGGTAGTCACCTTCGACGGGGTTCACCGCCGCCCATTCTCGCCACGGCGAGAAGAACCAGAACGGCATCCGTTCCCCGAGGATCGGGTTCACGTTCTTGATCAGCAGCAATTGCTGATCAGGACGGAGCTGCATGATCTCTTCAGGCCGCATGAGCGGCTGACCCGTCTCGGACAGGCTTTCGCCGATTTCATCGGTCTCGAAGCGCCCGAGATTGAAATTCGTGGTCTTGACGGTCTTCTGGCCAAGTTCGCGCGACAGGGATTGCGCAAGCTCAGGGCTATTGACTGCAAAATACTGGCGCACTTCGGCCTGCGACTGGATCGTCTTGGCCGTATGCGGCCCGTAAAGGCGCACCAGTTCGGCCATTTCCTGCACGATCATCCAGACCCGCACACCCAGCCCAGGCAGGGCAGTCAGGCTTTCGGCAAGCCCTGCGAGCTTGCCGATATTGGCAAACTCATCGAGCATGAACAGAACTTCGCCCTTGTCTTTCGAGCGTGCGACCGCCGTGATCGCCTGATTGATGATCAGGCCGAGCGCCGCGCCGTGAGAGGCGATGCGATCAGGCGGAAACGCCAGATACAGTGTGACGTTGCCTGTCTTCAGATCGGCCAGCGAAATGTCCGAGGCGCTGACCGCATCGGCGAGATAGCCGCCAGGCTCATAGATAGAGAGATGCTGAAGCGCGCCTGCGCGGAAGTCACCGAACAGATCGGGGTTGTCTTCCATCTGATGGGCGAGATCATCGCCAAGATCGGCAAGGATACCGCCCAGAACGTCTTCACGGCGCATCGCGTCAACCGTGCGCTGAAGGCGCAGCGGGTTCGCGATGATCCGCCACATCTCGGGCAGCGTGCAGCGCTTCGGCGCACAGACGGCGAGATACAGCAGGACGGCACGCATGATGCCCCGCGAGCCTTCGCGGAAATACTGGTTCCGCGTATCTTCGGGCTCGGGATAGAGCTGCATGACGATGACCTTCACTTCATCGGTCAGGCCGCGCTGCAAAGCGGGATCACCCGCGATGGCGATCAGGTTTTCAAGCGGGTTGATGCGGTCTTGTTGCAGCCCATGGAGCCCCCACGGGTTGAAGACCGCCACATCCTGGCCGAGCCGTTCGCGGCGATGCGCCGCCGTCATCCCCGCAAGTTCCCCCTTGGGATCGGTGACGACCATCGAGCCAGGATAATGTTCTGCGTTCGGCGTCACGATGCCGACGCCCTTGCCCTGTCGGGCAGGTGCGACCAGCAGCAGATGCGCCTTGCCGCGATAGAAAAGAGGCCGACCATTCAGGAGGCCGAGATACAGCCCCTTGGGATCGAGCAGGCCTTTGTCCTCGCACTCTTCGAGCGTGGCAAAGACCGCACCGCCAAAAGTACCGGAAGTCTGTTGGCTGGCTTTGCGCTTAACGCGCTGTGCCCAGCCCTTGTAGTACCCGCCGAGGCCGCCAAGCATGGCAATCCCGCCGATAACCTTGAACATTCCTGTATAGAGATCGTCGGCAGCGTCACCCGCGACCATGTACTGCCCCCAGAGATGGGCAAGGCCGTAGAACGACGCGCCGAGCAGCAGGGCTGCGGTCGGTGATCCGCCATTGGAATTTGTGCCGTTGTTCATCTTGGCTCTCGCGGGTTCAGGAATTCGCGGAAGGGACGAGGCAGCTACCGCCGCCCCGCCCGAGGGCAATCACTTGCTGTTCTTGCCCTTGTTCACGGCGGCATCGATTTCCTGCTTCGTCTTACAGGGCAGACCGTGGGTCGGAACGGTGCCGCCGTTCTTGCCGACTTCGTAGGCTTTCTGTTCGTGGGGTTTCACAGTATCAGCTCCTTTCAGTTCAACTTGGCAGCGAGCCCACTGGCCGCTGTCCCGACTGATGTGGACGCTGCGAAAGATCGAAAAACCTCGGAAAAGTAACTTCTTGCACCGCATATTCTGTGCAAAGGTCAGCACAGATGCGGGGATTTGCAGGAAGCGTTTACGATGCCGTGGCAGGAGACAGACGAGCACAACCAAAAGCTCTTCGACGCCCTGTCTGAGCTTGCCTGCGAGAAAGGAGCGTTGGAGCGGCTTGCGGGCGCGATCAATGCTGATGACCGCGCCCAGGCTTCAGACCGCGCGCGGCAGGGAAGCAAACACAAGCCGCGCAAGACGCTGATAGCGGAATCAACCCTTGCACGCTGGCAGGAAGAAGGCCTTGGCCGCGTGAGCAATGCGCAATCTCACAAGAAGCGTATTGTCTTCGAATTCCTTGAGCGCTCCGCTGATTTTCGGACGGAGCTGTTCAGACCCTTGAGCGGCTTGCCCGCAGGGCTGGCTGAATTCGCAGCCGAGCACCGCGATCATATCGCAGGTGCATTTTCTCCTGATCTGGCAGAGCTGGACGGAACATATCGGGTGTTTCGGCCTGCACGGCTGGTTTCGGGTCTGCGCTATGCCCGCGTGAAGATATCGCGGCTGCAAATACAGACCTCGGTCGGCGTGACGCGCTTTACGGAATTGCAGCGCTTCAAAGACCCCGATTCACCGAATTTTCCCGTTGATCGTACAGATGACGGTCTCGTTCTCTCGATGACAGGAAATATCCTGTTCATTGGCAGGAGCCGTGACGGCTTTCATTCTGGAATCCACATGGCTTCATTTGCGCATCCGCGCCTTGGCACAGGCGCTCCGATCAGGCGTCTTGTTGGTGTAACGCTCGACAATGAGCACGGAGCGGGGCACAAAGGCGAAAGGTTTCTTGCCAGCCGCGCGTCCGAGACATGGGACGAGATCGAGATGGGCGTTTTCAAGCCCCCGCACGAGCGCTTGGCGCACGACATACTGGAGGCGCTGGACTTCGCCGAACTTGAAGCCCGCGCCGCAGCGGCATTGAATTCGAGGTGGACATGAAAGTTCTGTTTGTTTGTACCGCCAATAAGCTCCGCAGCCCGACCGCCGAGGACGTGTTCAGGGATTTCCCTGTCATCGAAGCCGTGTCGGCGGGCACGGACGCTGAAGCGTCGCGCCCATTGACCAAGGAGCTTGTCGCCAGTGCCGACCTGATCTTCGTGATGGAGAACCACCACCGCGAGCGGATCAGGAGGAAGTATAAGCAGCGCCCAGCAGACAGCAGGATCGTCACCCTGCACATCCCCGATGAGTACGAGCGGGGCGACCCTGAGCTTGTGGCGCTCTTGAAGGACAAGGTTGAGCCGCGCTTGGCAGATATTCTGGCGGAGTAGCTATCCACAGGATGTTTGCCAGACAGCCGCATTTTTGCTGCGATCTGCGCTGTGCTGAGGCATCATGCAGTATGCAAAATGACCACGATAGGATTGATACCGCGACCAAGCTTGTGAACGCGGCGATGAACGAGATCATTGATCTCAGCATCGACCGACAAACCCAGCTTCTTGCCTTGGCAGAGCTGAGCTACCGTATTCAGGGCGCTGTGCAGTGGATGAGCGAGAATACGTCTCGCGATCCTGCCGTTGAGCCAGCACCTTCGAACCTGATGGCGAAAGAGTTCACGGCCATAGCGCGCCTATGTAGTACAAACGGGGCGCATATTGGTGCGCCGCAATAATCCTTGTAGTACAAAGTAGTACAAAGCCCTAAGACCGCCGTTAGGCGAAACCGCAAGATGTGTTTTGTAGTACAAAACCATCTTGGCAAGGGGGCTCGCTGCGCGCCCCCGTTGCATCCCCCAGGCCGTGGCTCTGTTAGGGGATTGACCCCAGCCAGAGCCAGCAGAACGTATCGCCGTTCCATCACTCGCGGGAGACTTCGCTCTCCCTGCACCCATCGACTTGGAGGGCGTTCCTGCCCCCAAGACCCCTGACAACTCCATTGAGGCCATTCCATGGAGACCGAAGAAGGGAGCATTCGCGCTACCCTTCCTTGGAACCTTCCCATCGACCAAAGAGGCTTCGAGCCCCTTGGAACCCTGACCAACCCTGCGCGGATTGGATGCCGCCATCTTGCCGAAGATGGATCACTCTCGGGGGTCTATCACCACCCCCAAACCCAGCTCGTCAGACTTGGAGAATGCCCTCTCCACCGACACCGAACCATGCCCAACCGACCGCCCGTTTGACCCCCGCCGCGCCGAGCACGATGGCCACACCGCACCGTTTCCGACGCTAGCGGTTGTTGCGTGTATGCCCGTAACACTCTACACTTTGTGCCACAGATCGGCGGCAACAAGCCGAGAATCGCGAGGACGCCAGCAGTGAACCCCCATCCGCACACCCATCCAGATGCCTTAATCACCCGTCCATTTGTTCTTGTTATGTTCTAGCCCCGAATGTAACAGTAGCTGTAGCATCATCATTTCAACATCAGGGAACGAGAACACCATGGATACGGTCTCTTCATCATCCGTCCTCACCGCCGACCCCGAGTCCTCAGCGTCTCCCCGCTCTACCGACAGCGCCTCAGCCACATACGGATATTCATCATCGTCAGGTCACTTCGCAGGCTTGATGCATGGCGACTCTGCAACCATGCTGAAGAGCCTGCCTAGCGATGTTTTCAACGTCGCCGTGACTTCACCGCCGTATTTCTGGGTGAGGGATTACGGGTATGATGAGCAGCTAGGCCACGAGGAATCTGTCGAGGCCTATATCGATGCCTTGATGGGCGTGTTTGATGAGGTGAAACGCACCCTGCATCCTGAAGGTGTTTTCTTTCTGAATATCGGCGACACCTATTACTCGGGCAATGGCCAGCCCCATGGTAGCGACCCGAAATGCTCGTCCCGCAATTTCCTTCGCACTAAAGTTCGCCCTGTTGATGTCGGTGGCTGGGATATCCCGAAAAAGAGCATGATTGGCGTGCCTTGGAAGGTCGCCTTTGCGATGCAGCAACGTGGCTGGACGTTGCGCAGCTCGATCATCTGGAACCGTTGCAACGCCTTCGTTGAGCCGACCGCACGTGATCGGCCGTATCGACAGTACGAATTTGTGTTCATGTTCTCTAAGAGCCGTTTCTATAGCTTTGACCGTTCAAAGCTGGTCGAAGAGGATGTCTGGAACATCCCTATCGAGCGCAATCGCCGCGCCAAGCACAATGCGGCATTTCCTTCGGAACTGGTACGGCGCTGCATTGAGGTTGGCAGCCCGCCTAACGGCCATGTGCTTGATCCGTTTGTTGGCAGCGGCACGACTGTCCTGACTTCGATTGCCAATCACCGCAATGTCGTCGGTATCGACATGAGTGATGACTATATTGATTATGTGCAAGGTGCGATCGAAGGCGAGGGCTATAGAGCCGCACCTTGGGATAACGTCAGCACCAAGCTGCTAAAGCCCTCCGCGCTTTGGGATGGTTGGGCGGGCAATCGTCAGAATTTTCGGAAGCCAGGAAGATCAAAGTAAGAGCAGGCTGTGCAATATTTCGATATCCCCACGATCAAGGCATCGATTGAAGCCTTGCAGGATATCAGTCAGAAATGGCTGATATCCGCGTTTGTTTTTGCGGCAAATGATGTCGGCACCAACGAGCTTGTTGATATTTCCAAGAAACTCGGCACCGACCAGCTTTTGAACAAATACTTCGACGCTGGCCTCATTGGCATACCGCCGTTCGAGAACAAGACGAACCTTCTTCGGCCACGGCTGAAAGGGGTTAGCTGGAAGTCGGGTGCCTATCCTGGCGACTACATTATTCGTCAGGGTACGAAAATGTGGGCGAACTTGCTGTCCAGCCGTGGCTACAATGAAATGCGGCTACAAGGCGAGATTGAGGGCAGCGGAACGATCCTGAAAATCACGGACGCTTTTCAGCCATCCTTCGAAGCCGAAATTCCTGACACTTTTCAATTCGAAGATTTTCTCGTGTGGCTGTTTGCCTTCACGGGTTTCCCTGATGAAATTTCTGACTGGCAGGGGCTATATGATCACCTGGTCAAAGACCAGCTTGGCCTTCAGGACTTCAAAGACCCCTATAAAGGCCGTTTCAAGCTGACCCCTGGTCGGGCATGGCCGCAAACCTTGACCGTTCGCCCGTCTGACGATGATTTCATTCTCGAACTTGCGCCCAAGCTTGCAGAAGAGCTTGCCGCGCCGCCGCCCGCCGCCGTTGCCCCAGCCGATCCAGCCAAGAAAGAGCTGATAAGTGCTGATGATGCGGTACTCGCTGCGATCCTCAACGCCATCGCAAAGAAGACGAGTCATTCCTTCCTTCTCGCAGGGCCGCCCGGAACGGGGAAGACGAAGAAGGCACACGATATCGCCGACTACCTGACGGATGCCGACGAGAGCCGCGTTCTCTTTCTTCAGTTCCATCCTGCATTCGGTTACGACGATTTTGTGGAAGGCTTCCGTCCTGTCGAAGCCAAAGGGGAAGACGGAGCGGTCAAAGGCGTTACCTATAAGCTCGATCCGCGTCATTTTCTGACGTTCTCTGACCGCGCCAAGAAGGATGCGGACAACCACTACGTTTTGGTCATCGATGAACTGAATCGCGGGGATGTTGCCCGCATCTTCGGCGAGCTTCTGACCTATCTGGAGCTTGATTACCGCGACAAGGAATTCACGCTCGCGATTTCTGGCGACAAGACCAAGCTGCCGCGCAATCTGATCGTGCTGGCAACGGCGAACCCGTTTGACCGCTCCGTTACCGATCTGGATGATGCGCTCTTGCGCCGCTTTATCGTCATCACCCTTGAGCCTGACAAAGCGTTCTTGCAGAAATACCTCAAAGATAACGGCGTTGAGGATCGGGTGCTGAACCGTACCCTTCGCCTGTTCGACATTCTCAACGAGTCTTTCCCCGCAGGTTTTGGGCATACGAACTTCTTGAATGTCCGCACGATAGATGACCTTGCCGAAGTGTGGGACGGTCGCGTCAAGCTGGGTTTGCAGCGCACGCTTTTCCATGATCGGCAGAAGTTCAAGGCGATCAGGGAAGACGTGGAACAGTTGCTGAAGGTTGACGAACAGGCTGAAGCTGAAGGCGATGATACCGCCGAAGACGAAGCCTGATCGGGGCATCGAGCATGGCACTCGATGATATCCGCATCGTTGAAATCCAGGAACGCGGTCATCGCTTCTTTCCGCGCGGCGATCTGATCGACGGCAACGGACGGTCTCTTGTACTGCCCGAGACACGCGAGTTGAAGGCGCTGGAATTCAAGGATGTGGCCGATGGCCTCAATCTCATGGCGCTTGGTCTGATCGGCTACCTGCCGCTGACCAGCGCCATTACCCTTAACATCGTACCCAAGTTTCCGATCCAGAATCTTTGGACGATGCTTGAGATTGGCGGCGAGACATACGACCGCATTCTTCCGACCATTCGGCGTTACCAGACGACCGACAAGCCAGCGCCCATCCAGCTTCTTGCCCGAAGCTTCTGCCATTATCTGCGCGAAGCGTTATCCGCAGGGTTGGAACGCAGCTACTACCCTAGAACCGTCAATGGCTTCTATAAGCCCCGCGTTGAATTCGGTCAGACGATCAGTCGATATCTTTCACGCGGCAACCCCGTTGATACGGTTTCGAGCGTCTTCGAGTTCGGTCTCGACAGCCCCGTAAATCGCGTCGTCAAAGCCGCCTGCCTGCGTTTCGCGCGGATCATACCACACACCAAGGAGTGGGAAGATGAACGTCTTCTGATCCAGATTGCTCTGGATACCTTGCAGCGCGTGAAAGAGCGCGAACCTACAGGACATGATTTTTCTCTGGATGAGGGCGTGTCGCTACGACTGCGCGGCAATTACGAAGGCCTGCTGCGCGTCTATCAGCTTTTGCTGACAGGTGGCGGCATCGCCTTCACCTTCGAGCCAAGCGGAAAAGAGTTGCCTTCGTTCCTGTTCGATCTTGAAGACATCTTCGAGCGCTTCATCCGTCAGACATTCGTTGATGCCTTGCGGGAAGACAAGATCGCCGTTCTGGACGGCAACAAGCATCAGGGCAAGCTCTTTGAAGACAGTAAGGTTTTCCCCACGAAATCGGATCTGATCTTCAGGCGCGGAAAAAAGAATGTGATCTGCTTGGGCGAGGTCAAATACAAGCCGAAGATTAAGGAGAATGACCGCTACCAGATTATCAGTCATGTGACGGCCGCCAAAGCGCCTGTCGGCATCTTGTTTTCCCCCGCTAATGACGGGGAAAGCCAGCGTCTGGATCGGCTCGGCCGCTTGGCAACGGGCGCTCTGTTCTATCATTATCGCGTGGACATCAGGGGCGACATCAAGAAAGCCCAGGCGCAGATGGTCAAAGATATTGCGCCGCTTCTGCCCAAACCCGCCGAGGCTGCGGCGACACCTTAGAGCGCCGCCTTCGCCTAGTTCCTGTTCATCCCTTGGTCGCCGCGTGTCAGCAAGACGCGCTTCCAGAAGGTTTCGCGGGCTATCACCACATCGTCGGGCGTGCGGGCAGTGCGCTGTTCCAGCAGAGCGAAGCGGAAATGTTCGCGGCAGTACGGAAGCCCTTTGTCTCGCACGAGCATTGTCAGCTCAATGTTTCCGCCGTGACCAGTATCGATGTACTGACGCCAGCGTGACCAGATGCCGAGGTCGCCATAGGCCGAGCCGATATACCGCCGACCCGTGTGAACATCGGTGATGAGGTAGACGCCTTTGATGTTTTCCAGCGCCGCCCGCCAGTCCAGGCGCTCGTTGCGAATGAGCGTTTCCAGTTCTTCAAAGGACAGGTCGATGTCATCGAAGCCTGGGAAGGTGCGCCCCGAGTAGGGCTCTCGCAGGATTTCCTGAACTTCGAAGCCTTCGTAGTGGCGCTCCATGACAGGGCGCGTTGTGCGGTCGCGATACACATAGGAGAGCTTGAGGCGGCCGATCATGTTTGCGCCTATGTCGGTCAGCTCGACTTCATAGCGGTCAGGGTGACGGTCAAGGACGTGGTAGACGCCGCCGAACAGCCAACTGTCCTGTTCGTGGTAGAACTGAATGAGTGAGAAGATCAGCGGTCGGTTGAAGTCATCGCGGCCAGGTCTGTATTCCTGCCAGCCCTGCCACTCGCGGCGATCTCGCGCGAAAACTTCCAGCGGTTGGATGTGCTGGTTCCAGCGTGCGAAGTGAATCTTGTAGTCACGAAGATTCTCAATCGGCCATATGTCGCGAAGCAGAATAGGCATTTTCCGATGATGCCGTAGTCCTGCGCCGATGGCTACCAAGAGCTTGATTGATGGGTGTCTTCACTGTGGGAAGTATTTGTGCGTTACCTTGCGTATAGCCGACTCCCGCAGAGTGGCTCATTTCGTGCTTCGCGCGCCGAAATGGAAGCGACAACACGCTCCCGCTTCAGAAAAAAGCGCCGCCGATAACACGGCGGCGCCTCCAACTCTGTGATTGGTTGGACTGTCAAGTTACAGGCGCTGGAACTATTAGTCAATTTTTCAATGTGTTGCCAAATTACAACACTGCGGGATAAAAATGCAACATACATATTCACAAACCAGAATATGTAGTGTAATTATTGAATCGTCTATTTCAGACAATTGTTCAACCAAGACTAAATTTATTGGAGATATAAATGAGAAAACTTCTTTTGGGGACTGCTGCCGTTGCTATGGGTTTAGCTATGTCAGCACCAGCAAACGCTCAAGTTTCATTGGACCTGGGCGGTCACTTTAAAGGCTATGTAACTTGGGTAGACCAAGATACAGACGCTACAACAGACGAACGCAGCCTTGATATTCTGCGCGAAACTGAAATTCACTTCACTGGCGAAACAACTCTAGACAACGGTCTGACAGTTGGTTTCCACGCTGAAGCTGACGTTGATGATGGTGAATTCGCACAAGACGAATCTTACCTGTACATGTCAGGCACATGGGGTCGTGTAAACTTCGGTTCTGAAGACGGTGCTGCTTACCTGATGCAGGTTGCTGCTCCTTCTGCAGATTCAAACATTGATGGCATTCGTCAGTATGTTCAGCCAGTTAACTACAGCTTAACAACATTTGGTATCGCCAATGCTGCATTAGTTACAGCGATCAATGCTGAAGGCTTTGACTACGATAACGATCTGTCTGGCGATAACGACAAGATCACTTACATGACGCCAGTTTTCAACGGTTTCCAAGCGGGCGTTTCATACACACCTGATGCTGGCAACACAACAGGCTCTAGATCATTGAACGGTGTGAACCGAGACGATCAGAACGACACTTTCGGCGAAGCCTATGAAGGTGCTGTGCGTTATGAAGGTCAGTTTGAAGAAGTCGGTTTTGCTCTGGGCGCAGGTTACACTCACGTTGAGAACGAAAAAGACAACAACACTGGCGTTGATGACTTCCAAGAGTGGAACGTTGGTCTGGATATGGACTGGGGTGCTTTCGGTATCGGTGTAGTGTATACAGAAAACAACAACGGTCGTGATACTAACGATGAGAACGAAACTTGGGTAGTCGGTGCTGACTATACAACTGGCCCTTACAAGCTGGGCGTTTCTTGGTACAACAACGAAACTGATGTAGTTGCTGCCAACACTATTGAAACAGATCGTTTCTCTGGTGGTGTTGTGTACACATACGGCCCTGGCATGACTTTCCGTGGCTCATTAGGCTACGTCGAGCATGACATTACTGGCGCTGCTGATGTTGAAGCGACTTACGCTCTGATCGGTACACAAGTAAACTTCTAATCGAATTATATTCGAAACTATTTTGAGGGGTGCGGATTTCCGCGCCCCTCTTTTTTATAGCCAAGCTTTATCCATGTCATGATTGAATTATCTAGTTCTTATGCTGGCGCACCCCTCTGGGTCGGGCTGTCGTAAACCGAGCCCGCCTATAGCGGTCTCGGCCATGCGGCTTCCATCCCTTGCGCTGACTTAATGCCAGCCCTAGCGGGCTGACTTTCTCTTCTTTGTTTTGGGGTCTGCGACCCCCTTCGCCGTCAAGACCAAGCCCTTCGCATGGGCTTCGGGCGCAGTCAGCGGTCTCCCCATCCTTCCGCGCTTCGCTTGTGCAGGATGGGCGATCCCCCACCGCTGTCTGCGGTCTGTGACGGTCTCCCCCCTCTCTTCGCCAGAGGGGCAGATCGGTTTCATGCGCAACCGATCAAAGGAGAAAAGGAAGTGAAACAAGACGTTTATCAGAAAGTCACAGACAAGATCATCGCTGATCTGGAGCAGGGCGATCTCACATGGCTGAAGCCGTGGAGCGCTGGCAACATGGATGGACGTGTGACCAAACCCCTGCGCCACAACGGCCTAGCCTATAGCGGCATCAACGTTCTGATGCTGTGGGGCGCGGCGATGGAAGCGGGCTATTGCTCCCCGTACTGGATGACCTACCGCCAAGCCCAAGAGCTGGGCGCAAACGTCAGGAAGGGCGAGCGCGGCAATTCCGTTGTCTATGCCAACACCATCACCAAGCTAGAGGAGCAGGACAACGGCACGGAGGAAGAACGCACAATCCCGTTTATGAAGGCTTACACCGTCTTTAACGTTGAACAGATCGAAGGCTTGCCCGAGCACTACTACGTCAAGCCCGAGCCTGTCATAGACCCTGCGCAGCGCATCACCCATGCGGAAGACTTCTTCGCGGCGACAGGTGCAGACGTTCGGCACGGCGGCAATCAGGCTTTCTACAGCGGCGGCAGCGATCATGTGCAGATGCCTGTCTTCGAATGCTTCCGCAGCCCCGAGGCATACTATGCGACTTTGGCGCATGAGCTGACGCACTGGACGAAGCACCCCAAGCGCCTTGACCGAGAACTCGGGCGCAAGAAATGGGGCGATGAAGGCTACGCCCGCGAAGAGCTGGTTGCCGAACTCGGCGCGGCGTTCCTGTGTGCCGATCTTGGCCTGACCCCCGAGGCTGGCACAGATCATGCCGCTTATATCCAGAGCTGGCTGAAGGTGTTGAAGGATGACAAACGGGCGATCTTCTCGGCAGCCGCACACGCCCAGAAGGCAGCAGACTTCCTGCATGGCTTCCAAGCCCAGACCGAAACAGCAGAAGGAGTCGCCGCGTAAGCGGCGGCTCCGCCACGGCGGAGGGCAAGACAATGGAACAACATACAATCGTATGGCGCGGGGTTCAGGTCGAGATAACATTCACGCCCGAAGCGTTCGGCATGGTCGATCACATCGAACTGCGCACCGAAGGCAAAGCGCCGTTGCCCGTCACCGAGACAGGCACTCGCACTTCACGCACAAGGGAACGGTGACGGAATATGGCGGCGCAGTCGCCTTCGTCACCGCATGGCTCGACCACGAGGCCGAGCGCATAGGCTGGCGCGGAGCGCAGCTTTCCTTGTTCTAAAAATTTCGCCCGCCCCACATGGGGCGGGCGGCAACTTAGGAGGAAGCTTCATTTTTGCCGAGAGCATCAGACAAAGCCTGTAATTCAGCGATGAAACGGTCAAGTTGAGCCTTTGAAAGCGTTGTGCCGTAGTAGCCGTCGCAAACCTCGCACATCCGTACGCCATGTTTGGTCAGCGCAACATCGATGACCCCAGCTCCATTTTCGCCCAGGCATTCGATGATCGTCTCGAACTTCTCTTCGAGTATCTCATCATGCCACTCGTAGTCGCCCGACATATTTGTGGACATGCTTCACCCCTTCCGTTCGCTGCCTTGACCCTACCACTCAACGCCCGAGGCGCAGCCTTGCTTGTTCCAGGCGGTCAGAAAAATTCGCGGCTGACCTCACGGCCAGCCGCATCAGGATTTAGAGACCTGGCGCACGGGTCGCCAGCTCATCTTCGATAGTTCGCATCGTCACAAGCGCTTCGCGCTGTTCCTGCGAGCCGCGCGGGGCGGCAGTGAAGGCGATGAACGCTTCTTTGCGCAGACCGTACAATTCAGGCGTGCTTAGCGTTGCTGCTTCAAATCGAGTGACAAGTTTCATGTCATCCTCCTTTGGCTTCAAGGAGGCTCCGAACCATTCAGAGCCTTTCGGCTCGGACACACATCATCATCGGCCAGTGAAGGCGCTGATGGTTCGGCACTGACGCTAGAACGTCATAGGCGGATGCGCAGGAAGCGCGTCTGCGGTTTGTTGCTGTTATCGCCCAAAGCACCACAGGATTGATCTCGGTTGATCGGAAAGAAGCGGGCATCGGGTTTGCCAGTCGTCACAGTGCGCTCGCCAGGGCAGCTCCAGCTTTTCCAGATGCGGATTATCGCCAGAAGATGCGCGAGACACGAAGCAGGGCATGACGGATGCGGCTGGCCTCATGGGACTATGTGGGGGGCAGTCGCCGTTTTTCTGACGGCGTAGCTCTCACCCCTTTGAACGGGGCGGGCTTGCATCAGGACACCCAATAATCGCTCTGCGATTTCCTTGGCCGAACGCGGCACGGCCTTCAATGGTTCTGCCCGCACCACCTAGCTGCGCCAGCCGTGTTGACCATGAATCCCGAGCCTTTGCCTTCGGCCTGACGGGAGGGCGTTGGCAAGCCACCCCAAACAAAGGAGATGAGATCATGGCACGAGAAAAAACGAAGACTACCCCAGCCCTAAACGCACCCGACTTTCTGGCTTGGCACGTCACGCAGAGAGGCGAGAAGTCCTTCTGGAACAAAGTCGGCGCAGCCTGGGCACACAAGGACGGACAGGGCTACACGCTTCAGCTTGAGACTTGCCCGATCAACGGACGGATCGTCCTGCGAGCTCCGCTCGAAGATACCCCACCGCAAAACGAAGGGCGCTCCTAGAGCGCCCTTCGGCCATTCAGAACGATGTGCCTTACGGCTCGAACCCGCGCCTGCGATGCGGGCGCGGTGCGCGTGCGCGCTTGCGGCCTTCTTCTTCGCGTGTCTTCTCGCACTTGCGCGTGGGCGTGTGATCGGGGTCATGCCGATCATCGCGCATATAGTGTGCCACGTCCTCACGCAGACGTAGCAGCTCTTCTTGAGCAGCTTCCCGCTGCGCACGGATATCACGCTGGATGGCTTGCCGCTCTTCGATCTGCTTGAAGATCAGCGCGTCCGTCTCGGCGCGGTCGCGGTGCAGCGCTTCCAGTGCCTCATTTGCATTCTGCGCTCTGACCTTGGCATATTTGCCCGTTAAGCGATGCCAGATGCCCGAGAACCCCTTTGGCAGACGTTCCGCCCGCTTGCGGGTTTCGGCTTGCCAGCGTTTCTCATGGGCTTCGGAGAGCAGGCGGCGCTCTTCCTGATGCCGCCCGACAATATCCGCCTTGCGGAAGTCTATCTGCAAAGACCGCCGCGCCGCGTCCCGTTCGGCCTGCTTGATGAATTCTTGCAGCTTGGCCGTCATACCGCCCGCGATATCGGCCTTCACTTGATCGACCGAGCGGAGGGATTGCGGATCACCGAGTTTGGCTTCTACATCCTTTGCCTTTACGCCGCTGTAGCGGGCAACGGCATAGACCTCGCCGCGATAATCGACCGCGACAAAGCCGCGCCGATCACCCTTGGCGAGCCAGAACCCGCGCTCTTTGAGTGCTTGTTCGAAGGCTGCGCGGTTGTCTGATGTTTCCCAGACATTCCTGAAGACCGCCTTCAGCTCTTTCGCGTCAAGGCCAGCCCGTTGCGCTTGCTGCCATTCTTCCCGCGAGAAGGTGAAGGGATCGCGCAATCGCCGATCTTCCAGGCCGCGCGGCATCGCCCAACCGTGGTCTATGTAGAGCTGGCGCGACACATCGCGCAGCTTGATTTTGTAATGGTTCAGGTTCAGCGCTCGCATCCGCTCGCTGTCGATCCGCGACCAGACCGCGTGTGCGTGTCGCCGCCCGTCCTTCTCATGGAAGACGATGGCGCGGGGCTGGCCTTCCAGCCCAAGCTTGGCTTCGACTTGCTCGATGGCCTTTTCAAAGTCCTCAATGGACGCATTCGCGCCCTCGGGCGGGTTGAAGCTCATCGAGAACAGATGCTTTTCACAGCGCGTTCCCCGCGCAATGGCATCGGCTTCGCCGAATGCCTCGACAAGATCATCACTGATGAAGCCGCGCACATCATGCAGTTCAACATGGTCGTTGTCCCGCATAGCCAGCAGGTAGCGGGCGAGCTGCGGGGCATTGCCGCGCTCTTTGGCTTTCAAGATCATGGCTCGCTCCCTGGCACTTTGCCGAGAGCAGCCAAGAGTTCCGCGCGCATTTCCGAGATTTCGCGGCAGGCTTCTTTGATCTCCGCTTCGGTTTCGGGTGTGACAGGCAAGGAGCCCGAGTTCACCGCTTTGGCGAGCTGGTTCATGTTCTGGGACAGGCGAGACTGGCCAAGCGCCCCAGCCATACGGCCAAGGGCTTCCTTGTCCTGAACAGGGCTATTGCCGCGCTTCTTGCGCGGTGCAGCATCAACGCCGAAAAGACGCTCTCGGATGTAGGCGGCAAGGGTCTTGCTTCCCCGTTCGGCATCCAGCCGCGCACGTTCTTCATAGGTCAGACGCAGCGAAAACGGCGGCGGGTATTCTGCCTTCTTCGCCTCTGGCTTGGCTATCTCATTGAATTTATGGCGCGAATTTGTCATTTTCGCACCCCAGACTCTTAGAGTCTACAGATGCGAGATGGCGCTCCCACTCTTCAAGAGCCTGGAAAAGCTGGTTCGAGCTTTCTCCCGTTAGGCCCACCATATATCCTTTGAAAAGCACCAGATAGTTCTGCCTTTTTCGTCAGAAGCCTTGCCTCTGATCGGGCGGACGGGTGCTGTTTTCCCTACGAAAATCCATGCTGCTTTGATCCGCGCCTCTCGGCGTGTCGATCGCTTCGCAAGCCTCCCCCCTGTCAAACCCGAGGATGGCCCATGAGCGACCATTCACCGATGCCGTAGGGCGACCGATCTGGTTCTTCATCACCGCGGGTCAGGTCAGCGACTACACCGGTGCCAAGGCGTTGGTAAGCAGTCTGCCATCGGCTGACTGGCTACTTGGAGATCGAGGATACTATGCGGACTGGTTCTGTGACGCCTTAATAGAAAAGGGCATTAAGCCCTGCATCCCAGGACGGAAGTCGCGCGACAAACCTATCAAATACGACAAGCGGAGATACAAGAGGCGCAACCGGATCGAGATCATGTTCGGCAGGCTCAAGGATTGGCGGCGTGTCGCAACCCGATATGACAGGTGACCGAAAGTCTTCCTCTCCGCAATCGCGCTCGCAGCAATCGTCTTGTTCGGGCTCTAAAACAATGAGTCTGGAGCCTAATCCCCGTAGCGAACCTGAGATTAGTAGGTCACGTATGCTGGCCTATTGTTTCGCGTGCGAAACAATAGGTATGTAGTACTGACTTATATCTCTTTGGATGTCGATGCGCCCATACTAATCTTAGCCTGCTCACGTAGCGAGAGGCTACAAATTAAGCGGACGAACGGTGAGATATCGCTCAACTCGGTACGGCACCGTTTTCTCATTCGGGTGAGTGCAGATTACATGCTATGGTAGTTTCACCGCAAGGGAAGTCACCTTTGCATATTGTGTATTGACCTCTCAGGCTGCGTTCTGCAGTGCAGAGGAAAACAAGGTTCTAGTATTGAGGTAGATGAGGGAATGCTAAAACTTCTGGAGGCGCTCACGCGACAGCAGAAGGCGATGATTATTCTGGTTTTGGATCTGGGGCTTCTGCCAGCTGCTTTGTTCTTTGCCTTGATGCTTCAGAATATGCCTTCATCTTCTCTAATCATCGTAGGGAAGATGCTACCCTTGATGCCGTATATACTACTCGGTACGGGTGGACTCTCATACTGGTTGGGTATCCCGCGTGTTCAGCTGATAGCTTATGAGCGTCATGCCGTCGGGTTAACAGCACTTGTCGCGCTGTTCGCTGCGCTGAGCGCGGCAACGCTGAGCGCCATTTTTGGTCCTGAGCTACCAGCGGGATTGTTTGTTGTTTTCGGCCTGATTTATCTACTGATAATGGTAGCAGCTCGTGCTTTCCTGCTTCAGGTGGTCTTAGCAGTTTACCGTAGAGCTCGCCCGCGTGCGCGGGTGTTGATATACGGCGCGGGTAACACGGGTACTCAGCTGGCTCAAGCATTGAAGGCTCACGATGGGATCGATCCAGTAGCGTTCGTTGACGACAATAAATCGTTGCAAGGGCTCATGTTAATGGGGCTCCCAGTGTATGCGCCGTCGCGTATCTCGGAAGTTGTAGAGGCCAGACGAATCAAACGTGTTTTGTTGGCGATGCCTTCTTTGAGTTCGCCTAAACAGGCCCGTATAATTCATCGTTTGCAAAACTTTGGGCTGGAGGTGCAGGCGCTGCCTTCCTTTGCCCAGCTGATTGGCGAAGAGGCTTTGGTGGAAAAGCTGACCCCGGTGGCCCCGCAGAGTTTTTTGAGCCGGGATGCCTGCGATATGCCGCTTCAGGCCAGTGCCGGGTCCTATGCCGGACGGGTGGTTCTGGTGTCCGGTGCAGGAGGGTCGATCGGATCGGAACTCAGCCGTCAGGTTCTAGCCTGCCGCCCCACCAAACTGGTGCTTTATGAGCTGTCGGAACTGGCGCTTTACACCATCCACCAAGAACTCAGCCAGCAGCTTGAGGGCGCGGGGATTGAACTGGTCCCGGTCCTGGGGTCGGTCACCGATCCGCGTCAGGTGCGCCGGGTGCTGGAGCGCCATAAGGTGCAGGTGGTGCTGCATGCGGCTGCTTACAAACATGTGCCGTTGGTGGAAACCAACCCGCTGCCGGGGCTTGCGAACAATGTCTTTGGCACCCAGACGCTGGCCTCTGCGGCGGCGGAATTTGGGGTGGAACGTTTCATTCTGGTGTCCTCGGATAAGGCGGTGCGCCCGACCAATGTGATGGGGGCGTCCAAGCGGATGGCGGAGCTGATCGTGCAGGATCTGGCCTCGCGCTGTGACCCAAGCGGCGACAGCTCTGCCGGGCGCACGGTTTTTACCATGGTGCGCTTTGGCAATGTGCTGGGCTCTTCGGGGTCTGTTATCCCGCTGTTTCAGGAACAGATCAGCCGCGGTGGTCCGGTGACGGTCACCGATCCGCAGGTCAAACGCTACTTCATGACCATCCGCGAGGCGGTGCAGCTGGTGCTGCAAGCCGGCGCTGAGGCCAAGGGAGGCGAGGTCTTTGTGCTGGATATGGGAGAGCCGGTTTCGATCCTTCAACTGGCCCGTCAGGTGATCGAGGCTGCAGGTTACAGCCTGCGCGACGCGGACCATCCGGAAGGTGATATCGCCATCGAGATCATCGGCCTGCGTCCGGGAGAGAAAATGCAAGAAGAGCTGACCCTCTCGAGCGAGCTGATCCGCACCGCCCATCCCAAGATCCTCTGCGCGCGCGAGGCGGTGCTCTCTGAGATCGAAGTGGCCGCCTTTATGCGGGCTCTGCGGCAGGCGGTGGCGGTGGGCGATGAAGAGGGCGCGCGCCATATTATCCTGCGCTGGGTCGAAGGCTATGTGCAGGCCGACCGGGATCGCAAGACGTCCTGAGTGCCACAGGTTGCAACAAAGCCGCTTTGACCGTTGATCGGTGTCGAAGGGTAGGGCAGTAAGCAAGACAACAGGTGGATATCTCCTGCTTGTCGGCCCCAGTTCGGCTCCCGTTCGATCTGGTGTCGCCCGGCAGGAAAAGACCAACAACAACGATAAGACTGAGCAAGGATAGCCGCGCGTGACTTTCCCGATCCCGACCCTGTCTGGCCCAAACGCGGGCCCGAGGTTTTATCTAAGCGCAAAACCTGCGCGCATCCTTCTGGCCTTGATGATGAGTACGGGGCTTTCGCAGGCCCTGTTGGCCGACGAGAGCACACCGCGCGGTTTTGCCTGGCCCGAAACCCCGAGCCTCAACTTTTATGGCAACCCCGGTGTGATCGACATGCCCAGTGCCGAGATGATGCCGGATGCGCAATTTGCCACCTCTGTCAGCAGCTTTGGCGGCATTACCCGTATGAACCTGCAGGTGCAGGCGCTGCCGTGGGTGTCGGTGGCCTTTCGCTATACGGAGACGCAAGATCGCAACCTGTTCAACTTTGGCGATTTCTACGACCGCAATTTCGATCTGCGGTTCCGTCTCTGGCAGGAGGGACGCTATCGTCCGGCGGTGGCGGTGGGGCTTCAGGATCTGGCAGGCACCGGGATTTATGGCGGCGAATATATCGTCGCCACCAAGACCATCACGCCCGAGGCGCTGCCGGGGCAGTTTAAACTCTCTGCCGGTCTGGGCTGGGGGCGTCTGGGCTCCAGCGGGACCGTGGCAACACTTGGCAACCGACCGGGGTTTACGCCGGGCGATACCGGTGGGGAACTGGGGGTGGACCGCTGGTTCCGAGGCGATGTGGCCCCCTTTGCAGGGATCGAGTGGAGGCACGGGCGCTGGGGCGTAAAGGCCGAATATTCCACGGATGCCTATACGCAGGAAACCCAGCAATCCAACGTCTTTGAGCGCAAATCGGATTTCAACTTCGGGGTTGAGTATCAGGCCAGCCGCCAGCTGCGGCTTGGGGCCTATTATCTCTATGGGTCGGAGTTTGGGATCTCGGCGCAGATCCAGATGAACCCGCGCCATCCGCCAACGCCCATGCAGGTGCCCGCTCCCTCGCCGGTGGTGCCGCGCAGCACTTGGGCGCAGGATGAAGCACTCTGGACCACGGCCTGGGCTGACAGCAACAGCGCCAAGCTCAAGACCCGCGATCTCCTGGCGCAATCGCTGCGGCAGGATGGGCTTCTTCTGGAAAGCGTGACTTTGCGCGGCACCACGGCGGAAGCGCGTATTCGCAACACCCGCTATCAATCCCAGGCCCTCGCAGTGGGCCGGGCGGCGCGGGCGATGGCGCAAAGCCTGCCGCCTTCGGTTGAGACCTTCCGCATCGTGCCCACAAGCGGCGGGCTGGGGCTGTCGGCTGTGGTGGTGCGCCGCTCTGATCTGGAAGCGCTGGAATTTTCCCCCGAGGCCCCGGATGCGATCTGGGCGGTGGCGGCGGTGCAGGATGCTGGTGCGGCGGCTGAGGATGCGCTTTTGTCCGAAGACCTTTATCCGGCGTTTTCATACTCACTCAGCCCCTATACCTCGCCGTCCTACTTTGATCCTTCGGTGCCGTTCCGGATTGATCTTGGTGTGGATCTGAAGGCCAGCTACAGCCCGGCGCCGGGCTGGAAACTAGCAGGCGCAATCCGGCAGCGGATTTGGGGCAATGTGGCCGATGGGCGTCCGGGCACATCGAATCTACCGCAGGTGCGCACCGATCAGCGTGAATATGCGCAGGCCGACACCACGCTGGAACAGCTTTATGTGGAGCGGCGCTGGAGCGCGGGCCGCAACCTCTATGCGCGCGCCTCGCTGGGTTATTTCGAGAGCATGTATGGCGGGCTGTCCGGCGAGATCCTATGGAAGCCGGTGGACAGCCGTCTGGGTCTTGGGGCCGAACTCAATTACGTGCGCCAGCGTGATTTTGATCAGCGTCTGGGCTTTCGTGACTATGATGTGCTGACAGGCCATGCCTCGGCCTATCTGGAGCTGCCAAAGAACTACCTGCTGCAGGTGGATGCGGGCCGCTATCTGGCCGGGGATATCGGCACTACGGTGTCGCTGACGCGCACCTTCAACAACGGCTGGGAGCTTGGCGGGTTCTTTACGGTGACCGATGTCTCGGCAGAGGATTTTGGCGAAGGCTCTTTTGACAAGGGCATCAGGCTGACCATTCCGCTGAACTGGCTGCTGGGGCAGCCTTCGCGCAACGCATACAGCATGACCATCCGCCCGGTGCAGCGCGATGGCGGCCAGCGCGTCGAGGTGCCGGGACGGCTTTATGAACAGGTGCGCGGCGCACATCGCAAAAGTCTCGGTGAGCAGCGGGCGAGGTTCTGGGAATGAAACATCTGATTTATGCCCTTGGCCTATGTGCCATGCTGGGGGCCTGCGCGCAGGGACCAGAGGACACACCGCTGGAGCTTGAGGTGGGCGGTTTGATTCGTGACCAGATCAAGCAACGGTTTGGGGGTGGTAGCAAACCGCAGCCGCCAACCCTGACACGGGCGCTTTTGGCCAGCATCAAGGACCCGCATGTGGAGGTGGTGATCGAAGAGCAGGATCTGCGCGATTACCTGACCCTGCAGATGGCGCGGCGGGACGATGAACCGGGCCGGATCGAACTGTGGCGCAGCATCGACAACGTCAGCTTTGGCTTTCGCGATGGCATGCTGATCTCGACCCGGGGCCTCAGGGGCGGCATGATCACAGCGCAAGTGCCCGCAGACGGGCAGGGCGCTATGGGGCCTGCTGCGGGCGGGCAACGCAGCTACCTGTTCCGCGGCGATGACAGCGGATCTTATCGCGTCACGCTGGCCTGTGAGCGGCGCGATCTGGGCCGGGTCTCCTTGGAGGTGGTCGAGCGCGCCTACCCCACACGCCGCCTGCAGGAACGCTGCAGTGACGGCAAAGGGGGCGAGGTGGTCAATGATTACTGGGTCGACCTCACTGGCGGGCGCATACGCCAGTCGCGGCAATGGGCCGGGCCCGTCATTGGCTATATCCGAACCCGTCAGGTGGTGGATTGAGCCTAAGGCGCGGTCTGCTCTCTGATTTCAAAGGGTTGCATCTGTGCGGCCAGATATCTGGCGCGCAATTGCCACCCCGGATTGCCCCATCAGCAAAAGCGCGCGCGTTTTTTCGGCAACGACAGAATAAAAACTGAAATGTAAGGATCTAGCTGATATGGGGGGCGTTGAAATACACGGGGCTCTCTCATAGAGTGCCCTCAAGGAACCTCAATCTCCACAGGAGTGTTTAGTTATGAAGAAATTTCTCGCTGTCTCCGCAATCGCGGTAATGGCCGCAGGTGGCGCAATGGCTCAAGCTCAGGGTGGTGCAGCAGTAGGCGGCACTGCAGGTCCAGGCAGTGCAGGTGCCGCAGCAGGCGCAGGTGCCGGCGCGAGTGCCGGTGCAGGCCTCGGTCTGGGTGTTGGCGGTCTGGGTGCCGCAGGTATCGCAGCAGGCGTTGTGGCCGCAGCGGTTGTGGTTGGCGTTGTTGTCAATGACGATGACGAGACTACCACCACCACCACCAACTGATCTGTGATACGCTCTGGGGGCGCGCCTCGATGGGCATGACGCAGAGCCAAGGTCGAGACGGGCCCTTCCGGCAGGGGCCCGTTTTCGTATGTGGTTCTGTCTGTGGCGTGAGCCTTGTTGGGCATGTTTCCAGAGGAAACCAGCAAGATGAGGCAGGTTGCCTACAATCGAAGCCACCGGCTTCCAGCCGGTCCGCTTCAGAGAATTTGTTCTGATCTTTCTCCCCGGAACCTGAAGCCCTCGAAGGGGTATGGCTTTAGATTCCGGGGAGAAAGTTCATGCGCTATTCGTCATCCGCGCACACGCGATTTTATCACAGATACCACGTCGTGTGGGCGACGAAGTATAGGTATAAGGTTTTGCAGGGTGCCATGCGTGAGCGGATCCGAGAAATTATCATCCAGACCTGTGAAGAACTCGGCGTCCATATCGTGAAAGGCGTTCTGGCGCGCGACCACGTCCACATGTTTTTTTCGATCCCACTGAAGCGGTCCCTGTCGGACGTGATGCAGCGGATCAAGGGGCGCTCGTCGCGCCGCATCCAGATGGAGTTCTCCGACCTGCGCAAACGCTACTGGGGTAGGCGCTTTTGGGCGCGCGGGTACTTCTCCACGACCTCCGGAAATGTGACTGACGACGTCATCAACCAATACCTGAAATTACATTCTTCCAAGTGATGCCTCCGGCGTCAGCCGGTGGTCCTTCACTTCGTCCCAGCGGGTCTGTCTTGACCTGCCCTATTTGATGCCCGCGTAGGCGATGAAACAAGTGCCCCATAACGAGGCCCTGCTAAAACTGGATCTTGTGGTTCAGCTGGTCCTCGAAGAACTGACGCGTGAGGTGCCGATCAGAGACCGGCGCGGCTGAAGACCCCAAAGATATTGCCGATCAGGTTGGAGATGGTCAGCGCATCATTGATCGGGCTTTCGGTGGCCATGACCAGATCGCCGGGATTGACCTGAAAGTTACGGGCCGAAAACAGCCCGTCTGCGGTGGTCAGATCAAGGGTGAACACCACCCTTGTCTGCCGTGGGCCCCGCACACCGGGCGCCACCGCAGAAGCCGGGTATTCCCGCAAAATCAGCAGTCCCTTGGGGTCGGCCTTGCCGTCCTGAAACCCGCCGGAAATCGACAGCGCATCCATTGCCGAGACTTCATCCTTGGTGAAGATATGTAGATCTTCGGTGCCTGTGGCCCCAAACGACAGGAAATACCGCTCATCTTCTTCGACAAAGACCCGGTCGCCGCCACGCAGCAGCGTGTCCTTTTGCGGATGGTTGAGCAGGCTGTCCACCGAGGTGCCATAGAGCCGTCCTGCGCGCATCAGTCGGATTTGTGGATTGTTGAGGCCTGCTGCAATCCCACCACCGGCGGCGATTAACCCCATTACGGAATAATTGCGATCAGGCATTGGGTAGGTGCCGGGGCTGATCACGCCGGACACCAAATCAACTGAGTTGTTGCGTCCCTCGATCATGTCGAGTTGTAGCTGGGCGGAGGGTACAATGCTCTCAAGTTCCTGCTGCAGCTTTTTGCGGGCCAACTCAGGAGTTAGGCCGTTGATATTCACATCGCCCACATAGGGCAGGAACACGGAGCCGTTTGCGGTGACACGTACGTCTTGCAGCTGTACCATCTTCTGCTCAACCGAGGTCAGCAGAGAGTTGTCGTTACTGTCCCATATTCTGAGCGTCAGCCGATCTCCAGCTTGGATGATTTGAGTCTTTGGGCCTTGGCTGGCGCGAATCCAACCAAGCGACTCTTGCTTGCCGGTGGTCGGCCAATGGGCAACGGTGGGCAGGAAAGCCCGATTGACCGCATAAAGCGCAAAATCCGCATCCGCATCGGCAGCTGATTTCAGGATTTCCTCGCTGGCAGGGGCTCCGCCGGGCAGGCGAGAGCAGGCGGCAGGGAGAAGAGCGACGGAGACGGCCGCGACCAGAAGCGAGAGTTTCAGCATACAGTCCTTGTCCCGATGGCGCTCGGGGCGTGTTTGTGAATATGTTGCAGGCACCATACTGGTGGGGGGCGTATCGTCAATGATTGCCCCCTTGCAAACAGGACCCAAGAGCAATGACCCGCGCGTCTGTGACATTCCTGCTGACCCCGCTTGTGCTTGGTGCCACCGGCCGGATCGGGCGCGCGCTGCGGTATCGCTGGGGGCCGGAGGCGGCGCTTTGGCAGGCGCGGCGCGCGCAGTCCGGCGCCCATTGGCATGTGTTTGACCCGCTGGCACAGCCGGAGGCATTGGCACAGGCAGCGCAGGCGGCCGGGCAGATCCTCTGTCTGGCGGGCACCGTGCCTGCGCGCGGGGAGGATCTGGCGCTCAATACCCATCTGGCAGAGGCCGCGGTGCGCGCGGGGGCTGCGGCTGGTGTGCGGGTGGTGCTGATCTCATCAGCGGCGGTTTATGGCGCAGGGCAGGGGGCTTTGCACGAAGAGACCCGCCTCTCACCCGCCAACCCTTATGGTGCGGCCAAGGCCGATATGGAAGCACGCGCCCGTGCATTGGCGGCAGAACTGGGGGTAGAGGTCTCGGTGCTGCGGATTGGCAATATCGCCGGGTTCGATGTGATCCTCGGGGGCTGGAAACCCGGGTTTCGTCTGGATCAGTTCAAAGACGGGCGCACACCGCGGCGCAGCTACATCGGGGTGCTGACGCTGGCCGATGTGATCGCGGCCCTGATGGAAGCACCGAACCTGCCGGATGTGCTTAATATCGCCCAGCCCGGCCCGATCGAGATGGGCGCGTTGTTGCAAGCAGCAGGGCGGGATTTTGCCACAGTACCAGCGTCGGATGCGGCGATTGCAGAGGTGGCGCTTGACCTTGGACGCCTGAGCGGGTTCTTGGCCCCCAAGATGCAGCTGCATGTGGCGGATCCGGTGCAGATGGTGGCCGAAATGGCCTTGTTAGAGCCACATATGAAGGATGAAGCCAGCCCATGACATGGGACAAGCGATTGTTTGACCTCATTTTCGCGACGCTGTTGATCGTGATCCTTGGCCCGATCCTTTTGGGGCTGCTTTTGTGGCTGCTCTGGAAAGAAGGCCGCCCGGTGTTCTATGTGGCAGAGCGGATGAAGGGCATAAATCGCCCATTTAGACTCTGGAAACTGCGCACCATGACCCTTGTTGACGAGGACAGCGGTGTCTCGGGCGGTGACAAGGCAGCCCGTGTCACCAAAACCGGCGCATGGCTGCGCTCAAAGCGGCTGGATGAGTTCCCGCAGCTCTGGAATATCCTCAAGGGCGATCTGTCCTTTGTCGGCCCGCGCCCACCCCTTCGGCAATATGTCGAAGCCCACCCCGAGATCTATGCAGAGGTGCTGAAGTCGCGCCCCGGCGTGACAGGGCTGGCTTCGATTGCCTACCACAGACATGAGGCGATGCTGTTGGAGCGCTGCGCCACGCGCGAGGAGACCCATGCGGTCTATTCCCGCATCTGCGTGCCCGCAAAAGCGCGGCTGGATCTGATTTATCAGCGCCATCAGAGTATGTGTTACGATTTTGATCTGGTGTTTCAGACCATTGGCAACCTGTTCCGGCGCGGACGCTGAGGGCGAGTTACATCCGCCGTAGGGGGTACTGTCGCAAAGTTTTTGGTTTTGTAGCGTCTCCGGATATGCCAGCAGTGTCAGTGAGTTGGTGAAAGGGATTTGACGTAATCGATTTCAAAGGAGTGCATTATCCGAAGTCGGTGATCCTGCACGCGGTGTTCTTCTATGTTCGCTACGCCGTCTCCTCGCGGGATCTGGAAGAGATCCTGGCCGAGCGCGGCGTCACGGTAGACC
>Ga0208817_100140_pt1 | contig 28573 bp, 18 predicted proteins | sample Virmet3819_2500_FD_185741 | JGI IMG/M metagenome (GOLD analysis project Ga0208817, IMG submission 185741) | Marine viral communities from the Southern Atlantic ocean transect to study dissolved organic matter and carbon cycling - metaG... | ecosystem: Environmental > Aquatic > Marine > Oceanic ... | reverse complement strand
GTACCATGGCCGATCCGCTGACCGCTCCGGAAGCGGCCCGCATGGCGGAATCGATCCGCGCTGTGTTCAATGCGAATGCGAAAGTGCTCAAGCTTTTGCCCTCATCCGGACCGCGCTTTTCGGTCCGTGACTGGGTCAAAGGCGACTGCCAGGCGGGCTCGATCCTGTTCCTGTCTGCCCGCTATGTCGACATGAGCATCTCCTCGCAATTGCTGACGCTGTGGCTCGACACGGCGATGAATACGCTGATGACACTCGAGCGGACACAGGACCTGCGGATGTGGTTCCTGATCGACGAACTCGGCGCCCTTCACCGACTACCGGCCCTCGAAAAGGGGCTGCAAACCGCGCGCAACTTCGGCGGTGCGATCATCACCGGGGTGCATGCGTTTGCCAAGCTCAAGGAAGTCTACGGCGAGAACATGGCCATGACATTGTCCTCGCTTGCGCGAACCAAGCTCATTCTGGCGACGGCCGATCGAGAGACAGCGACCTGGTGCTCCGATTTCATCGGCCATCGGCAGGTGCGCGACATGGAAGAAGGCTATAGCTATGGGTACAACAATGCGCGCGATGCCGTCAGCCTGACACCCAGGCGGCAGATCGAGCCGTTGCTCCTGCCCGACCAGTTCATGAACCTTCCGCGGCTGTCGGCCTACATCAAGTTTCCCGACGGATTTCCCGCTGCGCCGGTCTCGCTCATTCCGCGCACGCGTGGTCGAATCGCCGAAGGTTTTATCGCCCGCGAGAAACCGCTCATAAAGCCTTGCCAGGGTCCTGCGGCAGCTACGCTCCAGGCAAAACCGTGTTCGAAACCGAATGACGAACATCCCGCCTCGAATGACGACGGTGCCGGTAAGCCTGTCGATACAAAGCAGCTCAAACTCGACTTGGAGGGCCAGCGCCGTGTCGCCGATCAACCGCAGGACCGGCAGGAGCCTGTGCCACTCGAAAAGCTGAACGCAGGGCGCGCTGCTGGTGATTTCGGTGCGGAAACCCGCTCCAATGCTCATCTGGATGTAGGTCCAACGCTACCTCTCGCCGCAGTGCAAACCGGTGAGGATGCGCGAGCAGTGTACGCGGAACAGCATCCGTCCGAACCAGGAACTGCCGGTGAAGCCGGCCGTGAAGAGGATAGTTCGAAGCCTCAAGGCCGTTCGGCTGCCAACGGGCGCCAGCCTCTCACGCCGGTCGAAAAAGACCTGCGCGAAGGCGCGGTCGCAGATCCTCCGGAAAAGGACTTCGGCGAGTTCGAGCCCGACATGTGAAGACGAAATGGGGAGGGATTACCTGGCCGCGGGGGGAGCCGTGACGAGGACCGGACAGAATGCTTTCCGTCGCCAATGTGCGCTCCCCTTCGGCTGCCGCGAGCTATTTCGCGGCAGACAATTACTACACTGGCGCCGATGCCGATCGTTCCGGAACCTGGGTCGGGAAGGGAGCGGAACGCCTTGGTCTTGAGGGGCGCGTCAGCGCCGAGCAGTTTGATGCCTTGCTGCGGGGAGAACTTCCCGGTGGTATCCAGGTCGGCAACGCGGGCCAGGCCCACAGACCGGGAACCGACCTCACATTCTCACTGCCGAAAAGCTGGTCGCTGCTTGCGCTGGTGGGCGGCGACCAGCGGATTATCGATGCCTATCGCGAGGCCGTCATCGAGACCTTGCGCTGGGCAGAAAATAACGCGGCGCAGACCCGGATGGGCAGTCAGGCCGGCTATGGGAAGGTCGCAACCGACAACCTGACGATTGGTCTTTTCCAGCACGACACCAACCGCAACCAGGAGCCAAACCTGCATTTTCATGCGGTCGTGGCAAATGTCACGCAAGGCAGCGACGGGAAGTGGCGCGCGCTTCGCAATGACAAGCTTTGGTCGTTCAACACGCTGCTCAACTCGATGACCATGGCGCGTTTTCGCTTGGCGGTCGAGAAGATGGGCTACGAAGCGGGGCCGATTGGAAAGCATGGCAACTTCGAAGCAGCGGGCATAGCCCGCGAGCAGGTCATGGCCTTTTCAACGCGGCGCGAAGAAGTCCTCGACGCGGTACGCCAGCTGGGTGAGAACACTCCGAAAACCCGCGACATTGCGGTGCTCGATACGAGGAAAAGCAAGGCGCCCATCAGGGACCGGGAAGGCCTTCTCGATGCATGGCGGCAGAAAGCCCAGGAGGTCGGGATCGACCTTGCCGGTCTGATCGATGCGTCGCAGATGCGTGCTGCAACGAAGGACATTCCCAGCTCGAAAGAAGGGAGCATTCTTCAGCGTGGAATTGCGAAGCTGAGGGAGTTCGCGCAGCGGATCAAGGGTGATCCAACCGATCCGCTGATCCCTGCCCATGTCCTCAAGCAGGATGCACCGACCATCGCAGCCGCGCAGGCCGTTGCTTCCGCGGTACGCCATCTCTCGCAACGCGAGGCAGCGTTCCCGCGTGAGGGATTGCTGAAGGCGGCGCTCGATTTTGGGCTACCGACGACGGTGGGCCACGTCGAAACCCGTGTGAACGCATTGGTCAGAAGCGGTGCACTCGAGCCCGGCAAAGGCAAACACAAAGGCTGGTTGGCGAGCCGCGAGGCGCTAGACCTTGAAAGCACCATTCTCGCGAATGTCGACCAGGGACGAGATGCGGTGTTGCCCATCCTGGATCGACCGGACGCCGCAGAACGGGTTCAGGCAGTTGCCGCGATCAATCACGGAATTTCGCTCAACGAAGGGCAGGAGAATGCGGCAGGCCTTGTGCTCTCATCGCGGGACAGGATCGTAGCGATTCAGGGCATAGCCGGGGCGGGCAAAAGCAGCGTGATGAAGCCGGTCGCCCAGCTGCTCCGCGAGCAAGGCAAGCAGGTGCTGGGGCTCGCCGTCCAGAATACGCTCGTCCAGATGCTCGAGCGCGACACCGGCATCCGTTCGATGACCATCGCCCGCTTTCTCGCGCAATGGGGCAGGCTTCTGCACGAGCCGGGAAATACCGCGTTGCTTGGCGAGGCTCGGAGCGCGCTCGGAGACCATGTCCTGGTGCTCGATGAGGCGTCGATGGTGTCGAACGACGACAAGGCCAAGTTGGTACGGCTGGCGAACCTTGCCGAAGTCCACCGCCTTGTTCTCGTCGGCGACAAGCGACAGCTAGGCGCCGTCGATGCCGGTAAGCCCTTCGACCTCGTCCAGCAGGCCGGGATCGAGCGCGCCAATATGGACGTGAATTTGCGCGGCCGCGATCCCGTCCTGCGGCGAGCCCAGGCCGCCGCGCAGGAGGGACGCATCGACGATGCGCTCCGGGCTCTTGCTCCTTCAACCATCGAGGCACGCGGCGACAGTGCGATTGTTGCTGCCGAAAAGTGGCTTTCGCTCAGCCCGGCGGATCGGGATCGGACGTCGATCTACGCGTCGGGACGGGCCTTACGGTCTGCGGTCAACGAGGCTGTGCAGCGCGGACTCAAGGCCAATGGCGAGCTCGGCCCACGATCGGGCCGGCTGACCGTTCATTCGCGGGTGAATGTGACACACGAGGAGCTGCGCTATCTTCGCACTTACCAATCAGGCATGGTCCTCAACTTTCGCTCGCGCGACAGCACCCAGAAACTCTCCAAAGGCGACTATACCATCAAAACCATCCACCATGCGCGCAAGCAGCTCGTGCTTGAGGACAGGAAGGGGCGTCTTCGCGAGTTCAATCCCGCGCGCTTGCGGCCGGGCGCAAACGATGGCCGGTTGTCGCTCTTCGATCGCAAATCGCTGTCCATCATCGAGGGTGACAAGATTCGTTGGACCGACAATGACCACAGGCGCGGGCTGTTCAACGCCGACCAGGCGAGGATCGTGGCCATCGACACAAAGGGCGTCTTGGTGGAGACATCAGCGGGAAAAGAGCTCCGCCTGAGCCGCGGAGACCCCATGCTCAAACGCATGGACCTCGCCTATGCCCTCAATGCGCATATGGCGCAGGGACTGACCTCTGATCGCGGGATCGCGGTGATGGACAGCCGCGAACGCAATCTCGCCAATCGGCAGACTTTCCTGGTCACGGTAACCCGGCTTCGCGACGGCCTTACTCTGATTGCAGATAATACCGAGAAACTCGGCCGGGCCATCCAGTCCAACAGCGGCGAGAAAGCATCGGCCCTCGAAGTAACGCAAAGGCTCAAGGCGGCAGCTGCCAAGGGCCTTTTACAAGGCAAGGATGTTGGCAGGGCTTCGCCTGCAAGTGACAAGCCCGAACTCACAAAGGAAAGGGTAAAGCCTTTCGAAATCGGCATTTGATCACCGACAGCCTGGACGATTTCCGCGATACCAGGCACGATGCCTGTTCGAGAGAAGTGCGGAGCGTTGCCGGTGAAGGGTGTTTTCGAGATCAGCGGCAATTCGTCCTACAAGGACGTGCTCACCGAACGATACCATTTCCCGTCAAGGTATCTCGGCCAGGCAGAGCAACTGGTCAATGATTGGATTGTGTATCGAGAGTCTCGGATCTCCGGTGGTCGTATGTCTTATGTCGCGACAGCGTTTGTTGAGCGCATTGATCCTGACAGTGACGATCCATCCCATTATTTTGCGCGCGTAAGGGACTACCTGCCTTTCGATGCTGTAGTCCCATACCGTGATAGATCAGGAAGGTTCGCTGAACGGTTTCTGCGTGAAATGGACCAGCCCGGAGATGCCGGAAGAATGCTGCGCGGCAAATCGGTGCGCACTCTCGATGACGATGATTTCGTCGCCATCGTCAATGAGGGACTGAGCGAGACGCTCGACCCGGACAACCGGATCAGGCTTGAGCTGGATGAGCGGTACATCGACGATGCAACTGCCGCGCTGCTGGCCGATGATTTTGGCGAACGTCGGATCGAGCAGATCCTGGTGAACAAGAAAATACGTGCCGCCAGTTTCCGCAATCAGGTTCTCGACGCTTACGACAGCACCTGCGCCGTCACGGGATTGCGGATCATCAATGGTGGCGGGAAAGCGGAGGCACAGGCGGCGCATATCTGGTCTGTCGCCGATGGCGGACCCGACGTCGTACCCAACGGCGTGGCGCTCTCGGCTACGGCCCACTGGCTGTTCGACCGGCATCTCATCACATTCGACGACAACCTGTGCTTGCTCGTATCGCACAACAAGGTGCCGTCCGATCTGTTGAAGCTCTTCCCGCCTTCAGGACAGAAGATCAGGCTTCCGGTCGATCCGAGGGATCACCCCCGTCCGGACTTTGTGGCCAAGCATCGCGCGCGCTTTGCGGGGTTCTGATCCCGTAGTCAGACCGCGCGTCCGAACCAGATGACACGACCGACCACCTGAATCTCAGACCGGTCGACATCATCCCAGCTGGGATAGGCCGAATTATCGCTGCTAATCGTGATCTTGCGGCCACCAGGCTTGAGCGTCACGCGCTTGACCACCAGCGCATCGTCGGCGCGCAGGACGTAGATGCCGTCACGTAGCCGTGAACCCTGGTCCGACGCATCGACAAGCACCTCGTCGCCATCGCTTAGTGAAGGCTCCATGGAATCGCCCAGGACGTGGATGATCGAGAGACTTGCGCTCTTTGCCCGGGTCAGCCGGGCAAGCCAGCGTTCGTCGAAACCGAAGCGGGTGTGGGCGGTCTCGCTTTCGGCAATCGCTCCGAAGCCCGCCGATGCATCGACATTGAGCACGGGTATTTCGATCAACCCGTCACGCATGGGTGCGGGCGGTCCGCCAAGCACTTGCTCGTCGACCCCGAAGAAGCTGGCAAGCGTGCGTCGGTCATCGTCATCCAGTTTGCGCGGCGAACCGCGCTTGATGAATTGCTGAATGTAGGACGAGTTTCGTCCGATCATCCGCGAGATCGAGGAATATCCAAGCCGACGCTGCTGGATCAGGCGATCGAGCTCCTCTCTGACGTGTTCCATCGTGTCGTTCCTTCTGTCGGTGTCAGGAGAGAAGGAAATCTCCTAGACTCGATGGAACCTTCCTACTAAGAACAAAACAAGAACACAAGTGCTGAGTGAGTCGAGGAAGGCCATGAAATTGCTGGACCGCATTGAGCGTCATTTGAAGGAATCGCACATGTCGGCGACACGGTTCGGTCGTCGCGCGGTTGGCGATCCGCGCTTCGTGCTTGATCTAAGGTGTGGCCGCAGGCCGCGCCGACGAACCATAGAGAAGGTGGAGCGCTACTTGGCTCAAGAAGGCGCGAAGCTGTGTCCGTTGCGCCGAGCGAACTGATGATTGCCCGTTCGGAGCCTGCTACCTTGCCGGTAGAGGCCTACGAGAATGGGCAAGAGCCCTTCGGATAAGTGCTCGTCCAAAAAGATCAGTCGGTCTGACTGACATCCTGGTTATCGTCTTTCTCATTCGAGCGGTTGCCTCGGGGCAAGAGCTCAACCCTGCCGACTAACGCTACGATACTGCACGTGTGACCCCGTGTCTAACCTGACACAGGGTAATGTGGCTGCGGCCTTGGAAGTTGACCAGTCGATCTAGAATGCCGCCGTTAGCTGACTTGACGTAGAGCTGTTCGTAAAGATCCGATTGGGTGTCGGTTTCGGGTCTGGAGGTGACGTGGGACCTGTGCTCTTGATAACCTCTGATAGGCTTTCCTCCAGCGCAAATAAAAGTACTGGCGGCGCCATTACTCTCCGCCAAAGCAATAGTTTGTTGGTGACTTCGCCGACATAGGTGGGCAGGATGCGCACCTGTGAAAAAGGGGGCAACGGGAAAAATGAGCAGGGCCAGTGCTGCAATCGACGTGCCGCCAAAGGCAGACGAACGAGCGCTTGCCCAACACACAGCAATGCTGCTCGCAGCGATCATTCATGCCGACGGGACAGTTAACGGCGACGAAGTCGCTCTAGCTCGACAAGCGTGTGAGGAGTTCGGAATTCCACTCGAACTGCTTGATGCCGCACTCGGCAGCGCAATGGCCGATCCCATGGAAAGCTTCGCTGCGACGCTAATGCGGGTCGAGCATCCGGCCGATCGTGAGCGCCTTGCGTCGATCCTCTTCGAGATTGCATCGGTCGATGAGAAGCTGGACGATCGTGAAGTACGTATGCTGCGCGCGATGCAGCAGGCTTGGGGTGTTTCAGTATCCTTCCTGAACAAGCCGATTGAATGGGATGACGACCAGCTGCGCGTAATCGAAGCCGACCGCTCGGCGCGCCTCCTCGTTTCAGCTGGGCCAGGCATGGGTAAGACTGCGGTCGCCTGCTCGCGCGTGGCGCACTTAATCGAGTTTGACGATGTCGCCGACACCAATGTCTGGCTGGTAAGTTTCACGCGCTCGGCCATCGCTGAACTAAAGGGTAGGATCGGCGACTTCGCTGAAGATCCGAGCAACGTATTCGCGGTAAAGATTTCGACTATCGACTCGCAGGCTTGGAAGATCCGTTACGGCTTTTCGCCCGAAGAAGTCGAAAAGCTGTTTGGCGGCTTCGAAACCGGAATCGATGCGGCGGCTGAGCTTATTGATGCCCGCATTGATGATTTTCGAGACATCTTCGGCGATCTCGAACATCTTATCGTTGACGAAGCACAAGACATTACCGGCGGCCGCGCCCGTTTCCTCCTCAAGCTGATCGATCTTCTGCCCAAAGAATGCGGCATCACGGTGTTTCACGACCCCGCGCAGGCAATCTACGATTACGCGGCGGGAGAAGAGCTCTTTCGCTTTACTGACGGCTTGGCGGCGCTGCTCGGCGAGGATCTGCAGCGACGATCGCTCAAGAAGATTTACCGTACCGACGAAGCCCCGTTGCTGAAGCTCTACGAGGACCTGCGCCTTGATATCCTCGGTAATGCCGATGTAGGTGCGGATTCATTTCAGTCCAAGACCGATCTGGTTAAGTCCGCTGCTGTATCGCAGGGCAAGGGTTTCAATCACGATGCGCTAGACGGTTACGATGATGCGCTCGTCCTCTTCCGCAAGCGCATGGAAGTAGCGCAGGCTTCAGCGTTCATGGCGGGCGACGGGCATCGACACCGGCTGCGTATGTCGGGTTTGGGGCGCTTCGCGCTTCCTTGGCTTGCGCTAGTGCTCGGCAAAACAGAAACGCGCGAGCTCGAGCGCGCCGAGTTTGCCGAGCGTTCGGCCGAAGCGCGTGACCGTTTTCCTCCGCTGCTCTTTGGTGAAGATATCGAAGGCAACTCAGTTGATGCGCGATGGGATCGCCTGAGCCGCTATGCAGGGATGCGCGGCGAACGCATCGATCTGTTCAAACTTAGGAGCAGACTGGCTGGTGCTCCGCCCGACGAATTCATGGCGCCGGAATTTGGCCATACCGGTCCGATCCTTGGGACTATCCACGCATCCAAAGGACGCGAGGCGGACCATGTTTTCCTTCAGATCAACGACAATTGGGGCGCAAGGTCAGGCGCCGACGAAAAGGATCTGTCAGAAGAGGCCCGCGTTTTGTTTGTCGGAGCGACCCGAGCCAAGCGCAGCCTGGCTGTGCAAGGTGGTTTTGCGATGAAGTTTGCAAGCACGACCGAGAGCGGTCGTTGCTACCGCAAGATGCCAAAATATAAGAACGGATATCAGTTTCAGCTGGGCCTGCAGGGGGACTTCGATGCCTATTCGCCTCTCAAATTGGCGAAGTCGCTTGATACGGTGACGGCCGAAGATCTTCCGCTCCGGTGCCGGGCGCGTCTGGAACCGGGAACCTGGGTTTGGCGCGTTGAAACCGAAACCGGCGTTCCGCTTGGAACATTGAGTAAGCGGGTAACAAACGATCTCTACGAAATTTCGAACAAGTACCACGGCTCAGGACGCCGCCTGAACGATCAGATTCGCAACATTTTTCTGATGGGTTTTGGTTCGATGATTGCTGCACCCGGTGACGAACGGCTCAACGGGGCGAAGCAGAACGGCGCCACCAGCGGCTTTTGGCTTGTCCCGCAGTTATGCGGCTTGCCGCTGGTTTTCGTATGAGCGGGGCGGCTGACGCACGCGCTCACCTTCTGACGCGCTTCAAGACCGATCTGATCGGCCCCGGTGCCGAGGATGAGGTCCTGAACGAGCGGCCTTCGGCCCGCTATCTCACCGCGATCCTCTATCCTCAGCAGTCGGAAATCACCGAAGAAGAAGACGAGAGCATTGCCGCCGAGAACGGCGGCGGCGAAACGGAGGACGAGGATCGCGACGCAGTCTCGCTGCTGCGCACTTTCAAGCCTGCCACCTGCGGCCTCTCGTTTTCCGTCGAGGTCACAGAGGACGACGCGCAGCTGCTGCTTAATCTCTCCTATGCGCGTTACAGCGCCGAGGAGAAAGGCGAGGAAGACGGCAAGGGCAAGGGACGGCCGCGGTTGGAATGGGTGCGGACAGGACACACATTGCCCGACGTTGCGGTTTCACTCGCCGTTGGCAGCGACGATGTCGAGCTTGCGGACGGCCTTCTCATGTACCGCCGAGTGAGGCGTGACGGGGCGCATGCGACCGTCACGATCCAGTTCGTCAACGCCTATCGAGAACTGCCGCGCGGCTCCGCGTCTGAAGACGAGCCGACCGATCCGCTCATTATCCAGGGACTGGTTGCGAGCGAAGAAGCTTCGTTCTTTCAGTTCGCCGCGGATTTTCGCTGCTCGGATGGCTGCAGCTTCGTACCGCGTCGCACCTCGTTTCGCGGCAACGACGAAGACGAGCGCGTCGCCGATCTAATCTATCGCGATTGTGCCGAATACGCTGTTGGCCATACCGCATCGGCATCCTGGTCGCCTGAAACCGCCCCGGAAAGGGTCTCGCTGACATGGATGCCCGAAGCCGTAGTGCAAGGTATGGACGCTTCGGGTGATGCGCTGCTTCGCGACCGGATCGCGACAACTTCTCTCGGCCGCCTCCACGGCCTTGAGCTCGCTCTTTCTGAAGATGCAGTGCTGTTCGAGGCGCTTGATAGCCTTGCGCAAGGATATGACGACTGGATCGAAGAGCGCGACGCCGAGGTGCCGGACCTGCCCGCGGCGTTGCAGCCGCAGGCGCTCAAAAATCTTGCGCGATGCCGTTTAGCCGCAGGTCGAATACGTGAGGGCATCGCCTTTTTGCGCAAAGGAGGCAAGGGACTGACCGCCTTTCGTCTCGCCAACCGTGCGATGTACATCCAGGCCGCGTGGGCGGCAAAGCGGCCTCAGGCGGCTACGGACTCTGATCCGAGCGGATTCAAATTCGAGTGGCGACCGTTCCAGCTGGCGTTTGCGCTTATGTGCCTGCCCTCGGCTGCCGATCGCGAACATGATGATCGCGGCATTTTTGACCTGATTTGGTTTCCGACCGGCGGAGGTAAGACCGAAGGCTATCTTCTCCTTTCCGCCTTTGTCCTGTTTCATCGCCGCTTGAGCCACGGCGCGCGAGGAGCCGGTGTCAACATCATCATGCGCTACACTCTGCGGACGTTAACTGTGCAACAGTTTCAGCGGGCAGCGGCTTTGGTGCTCGCATGCGAAACCCTGCGATTGACAGGTTGCGAAGATTTGGGCGCAAAGCGGTTTTCAATCGGGCTATGGGTCGGGGGCGACAGCACGCCGAACCGCTTTGCCGACGCCGCCGAGGCGCTGTACGATTACGACGCAACTTCGACGCCCCGGCAACTGACGAAATGTCCCGTTTGCGCGAGCGAACTTGAGTGGAGCAGCGACAAGCCGCGCCGGCGTATCGAGTGTCGATGCCCGTCCGAAAGCTGCCGCGCCGTGCGTCCCGAAGGTGTGATTCCGGTCATGACCGTCGACGATGACCTTTATGCCGAGCCGCCTTCGTTGCTCATCGGCACGGTCGATAAATTCGCGCAGATCGTCCGCAAAGCGGAGAGCGGTGCTCTATTTGGAACGAACGGCGCGGTTGAACCGCCGGACCTGATTATCCAGGACGAACTGCATCTGATCGGGGGACCGCTGGGCTCACTGACCGGTCTTTATGAAACCGCGATCGACCGACTGTGCAGCACGCCTAAGGGACCACCGAAGATCGTCGGATCGACAGCTACGATCCGCCGGGCAGACGAACAAGTGCTGGCCGTTTTTAACCGCAGCGCATTCCAGTTTCCGCCTCCCGCGCTTGACTGGTCGAATTCCTGCTTTGCGAAGGTGCGCGCCGACGAAGGGCGTCTCTATGTCGGATTAACGACCGCCGGGAGGTCGGAAAAGTTCGCATTGCAGGCTGCATCGGCGTCGCTGCTGCAGGCTGAGATCGATCCCGCAGCGCACGGCAATCCCGACTTCGACGCCTACGCTACGCTGGTCGCCTATTTCAATTCGCTTAAAGTGTTGGGCGGCGCACTTGTGCTGATGGAAGACGACGTTCGCATCACGATCGACGCGCTGGCATCGCGCAGGGGGGAAAAGGCACGCGAACTCGGAAATCCCGAGGAACTGACGAGTCGCAAAGCGTCTTCGGAAATTCCGCTGATCCTCGACCGTCTGAACCTTAAGCATTCGGATCCCGAAGCGGTTGATGTTCTCCTTGCAAGCAACATGCTCAGCGTAGGTGTTGATATTCCCCGCCTCGGCCTCATGCTCGTCAATGGCCAGCCCAAATACATGGCCGAATACATTCAGGCGACGAGCCGTGTCGGACGTCGCGAGCCGGGTCTGGTAGTAACACTTTTCAATAACAACAAGATTCGCGACAGGGCGCATTTCGAGACCTTCGCATCGCGGCATGCCGCGCTTTACCGCTCGGTCGAGCCTTCAAGCGTGACACCGTTTGCGCCGAGGGCACGGGACAAAGCCCTGCACGCGCCGCTCGTCGCATTGGTCCGGCACCTAATTAATCCGACCGGGGCGGCCGCAGCGGTTGCCGATCGCGCACAGGTTATGACGCTAGTCGAGGAGATCATCGACCGGGTGCAGGACGTTGATGCGGGCGAAGTGTCGCAAGCGCGTGCCGAACTCACGCGCTTCATCGACGCGTGGATCGAGGCGGTCGGCGAAGGTCGGATCAAGAGCTATTGGGATGATCGAAGGCTGCAAACCAGCCTGCTTATGTCCGCTGAAGAAGCGGCCGCCCGTCGAGCGACAGGCAAGGCCGAAGCGGCTGCCGTGCCGACCCCCAACAGCGTGCGCAATGTCGAACCGGGAGTGGATTTCCTGATGAAGGAACGTGTGTGAGTCGCAACAATCATCTGGGTAAGGTAAGGCGGGGGCAGGTCCTCGGATACGGACCGGGCGCGGTGATCGATTTTCGTGCAGGCACGAAAGGGGGCGGACCGGTTTCGGTGATCGCCGCCTCGCTCGATCGCTGGGAACAGACCGCCAAGATTGCGGGCGGCCTGAACGATCCGCATGTGCTGCGCGAAGCGCGGCTCGAAAAAGTCTTAAACAAGGGGCATTTTCGCTTGCCGCCGGTCGACGATGCCGGACGCGATGCAGCCTTCCCCAATCGCTGGCTTAACGGCTACCGGTTTCCGGCTTGGCTGCAATGCCCGAGCTGCAAATCGCTCAAGCTCGCGGGCAGGTGGGCTAAGGAGATGGGCGACCCTTCGCGTTGGTGCGCGCGCTGCTCAACCGAAGAGCGTCGGGTGTTCGCAGTGCCCTCGCGCTTCGTCACGGCCTGCGAGAACGGTCATATCGACGAATTCCCGTGGGTCCGTTGGCTGGCCATGCGTGGTGGACAGCCGCTCGCCTGCCTGTCGGACAACGCCGCCGAGGCGGGCGACGAGGGCTTCAAGCAGTGCCGGTTGCACCTCGAGAGCGTAGGAGGCACGGGCATTGAGGGCTTGCGCGTAAGCTGCTCGGCCGAGGGGTGCGGCGCTTCGGCCTCAATGGCGGGTGCGTTTTCTTCAAAGGGCCTCGAAGGCCACAAATGTTCGGGCCGGCGCCCGTGGTTGACCGAAGACCGCGAGCCGTGCACCGCGCCGCCGCGAACATTGCAGCGCGGGGCCTCCAATCTCTACTTTCCGGTCACCTATTCTACGCTCAGCATCCCGCCTTGGACCGATGCAATCCAGCAGGAACTCAATGCCTATTGGGGCGCGCTGCGCGAGCTTAGTCCCGATATTCGTGAGACGATGATCGCGAGCCTCGCCGCGACCAACGCTTCTATGCACAATATGTCGGCCGACGAGTATGCGGCCGTGATCCGCGAGCGCCTCAAGCTGGATGAGGAAACGACGCTCGACACGCTGCGCTTTGAGGAGTTCATCCGGCTCGAGCGCGATGCGGAAGGTGCAGACTTCCAGGTTCGACAGGAAGATGTGCCGGAGGAAGCCCAGCCCTTTATCGCTAAAATCGGCAGGGTCGAGCGCCTGCGCGAAGTCCGCGCACTGACCGGGTTCAAGCGCATCTATCAAAACGCGTCGGTCGATGAACCCGGCCGCGGCCGGTTTGGTGATTTATCACTGGCTCCATTGCCTTGGCTGCCCGCAATCGAAGTGCGCGGCGAAGGCATTTTCGTCTCCCTCAGGCTTGAAGCGATTGATGCCTGGCTTGCCGATCCGGAGATCCACGAACGCGCCCGCTTGGTCGAACAGGCCCGTGCGGCGGAATACGAGCGCATTCACGAGGAAGAGAGCGTAGGCGATCCGATCACGCCGACGTTTCTCTTGGTTCACTCGCTCGCGCATGCCGTGATCAAGCGGCTGTCCTTCGAATGCGGATATGATGTCGCGTCGCTGCGCGAGCGAATCTATGTCGGTGACAATCCGCGCATGGCGGGCTTTCTGATCTACACCTCAACAAGCGATGCCGATGGAACGCTCGGTGGTTTGGAGCGTCAGGGACGGGCCGATCGCTTCGTTCCGGTTCTGGCGTCAGCGGTACGCGACGCATTTTGGTGCTCGTCCGATCCGTTGTGTCGAACCGGCGTTTCGAGCCTTTCGGAGAGTATGAACCTTGCAGCCTGCCACAGCTGTCTTCTTCTACCTGAAACCTGCTGCGAAGAAGGCAACCGCTATCTCGATCGCTCGATGCTCGTCGGCGACGGCATCGGCGGCGTGAAGGGTTTTTTTGATTCCTTCATCGAAACGGACGGCTGACGCCGATGCCTGCGCGGATGATCCCGCCACTTCTCCCGCCGGAGATACGCGCCGATCCGAAGCGAAGCGCCGAGATTGCTGTCTACGATATCCTCGCGAAGGATCCCATTCTGACCGGCACGACCGTATTCTACTCCTGCGAATGGGTCGGGTTAGACGGCGAACTGCTGCGCGACGGTGAAGCCGACTTCGTAATTGCCCATCCCCAGATCGGCTTTCTCGTTCTCGAGGTCAAAGGCGGCCGCGTGCAGCGCCGCGTGGCTGACGGCAAATGGACGACCAAAGACCGCGATGACCAGGTTTTCGAGATCGAGAACCCCGTCCGTCAGGCTATGAAATCGAAGAAGATCATACTCAATGCGCTAAAAAAGCGCTGGCCGGGCAACGCCCCGTGGCTTTCGGCCAGGCACGGTGTGATCCTGCCCCATTGCAGCAAGCCCGCCAATGTCGCGCACATGGGAGCAGCCGCTCCGCTGGAGATCTTCGCGTTTCGGGAAGACCTGCCTAATCTCGGCGCGCGCCTGCTCCAGATGATGGTCTGGAAACCCGACGGACAACGCGAGACGTTGGGCGGGTTAGGACCGGCGGGAATAACGATGCTGGAGGACTTCTATGGGCGTGACATCGACTTCACCCCGCGCCTTTTGTCGGTAATCGAGGAATGCGAAGCGACGATCGAAAGGCTGACTGAAACGCAATACCGCTATCTCGATTTTCTCGGCACGACGAAAAGAGCACTTATTCAGGGCGGTGCGGGGACAGGTAAGACAGTGCTCGCGGCGGAGAGAGCGCGGCGGGCCGCCAGGGCGGATCGGCGCGTTCTCATGCTGTGCTTTAATCGGCCGCTGCTTATCCAGCTACGCAGCGAACTCGAGGGCAGCACTGCCTCGGTTGCTACATTCCATGAATTCTGCGCGCGAATGTGCGTTGAGAAAGGGATCGATCTCGATGCAGAGCGAATGGCATGCGAAGAGAAGCATTTTTGGTCGGTTCGCCTACCCGAACTGCTTACCGACATCGGCCTGGACATTCCGCCCGAGCAATACGACGACTTAATCATCGATGAGGGCCAGGACTTCAAATCGGCATGGGTCGAAGCGCTCGGCCTGTTCCTCGTTCCAGAAGGCTCACTTTACGTATTCCGCGATGATTTCCAGAACATTTACAGAGGCGATGATGCGGCTGCAGCAGTTCAAGCCGAGCCGCTCGAGCTGACCGAAAACGTGCGCAATACCCAAGCAATTTTCCGTGCCGGCAACATGTTTCGTCAAGGCCGGGAACAGACGTGCTTGGGTCCCGAAGGCGCGCCGGTCAGTTGGGTGTCGTGTGACAAGGACAAAACCCTTCGGGCCGTGGAAAAAGAGCTGGGCCGCCTGCTGACAGCAGACGATATTGCGCCGGGCGATATCGCCGTATTGTGCGGTTGTGGGGCTGAAATGTCGACTCTTCGGCAAGCACCGACATTGGCGGGCCGCCACTGGACGCCCGCCGATGAGCCTCACGAAGAGTCAATTATCGTCGACAGCATCATGCGGTTTAAGGGCCTTGATCGACCGGTCGTGATACTATGCGAAATCGAAATGATAGATGCGGAAACGGCCTATGTCGGACTGACGCGGGCAAAGAGCCATCTCATCGTGGTAGGTGATGACAAAAGCATCGATCGTCTTGGCCGGCTCGAAGCGGTCAATGCTGCGTCAGCATAGGGCGGAAAGACCGGCTTTCGCTTGTCGAGCTGCTGACTTCAGGGCTGCTCCAATTGAAGAATCCGGCGCAGGCGCTCATTCAGCCTCTCAGAATCGCGTGTTTCGCATTCCCAGATTACTTCGGGGCGCCACCCGGCCGCGCGCAGCGCTGCTGCCTGCTCAGCATCGCGTACGACGGTGCGCTCAAACTTTGCCACCCAAAATTCCTTGCGTGTCGAGGGTGTGGAAGCGCGGGGACAGTCATCGTGGCGATGCCAGAAGCAGCCATGCACGAAGATCGCCAGGCGATCCTTTGCAAGGACAATATCGGGCTTGCCCGGGAGATCTCTGCGATGCAGGCGGAAGCGCTTGCCGAGGGCGTGCAGTGCGCGGCGAACCGTCAGTTCCGGTCTGGTGTCTTTGCCCCTGACGCGGCGCATGTTTTCACTGCGATGCTCCGGATCGAGATGATCCATCGCTAGCGCTCCAGATTCAGGCGACCCGCATGGACTTGGTCATGATGGACATTGCACAGCGTGACGAGGTTTTCGGCGCTGTTCTCGCCTTTATCTGCATGCGCCTTGAGATGGTGCAGCTCTAGGAATTTACGCGGATCGTCAGGGTTCAGCTGATCGCGCGTCCATTTGCAGACCCGGCAGGCGAAATTGTCGCGGATCAGAACTTCCACGCGCACATCGTCGGGGATACGCCGGTCGTGTTCGGGAGCCTGCTTGTCCTCTTCAAGGATATATGTTCCAACCGGGAGATCGGACCGGCCCTGCATCTTGGTATAGATTGGCCACCCGTCCTCCGTCCTGAGTTCACGCATCCTTCGCGCCCATTCGCTTTTGTCGCCTGCGAGGTAACGCAATTCCTCGATGGAGACCGCGCTGCCCACATTCGCCCGCATATATTCGAGCAGCCGCGACTTTACCGAGAGCCGCTTCTTGCGGATGGTGTTAAGCACATTCCAGCGCAGCGCCGCTTCGCGATCCTGTTCAGAGCTGATCAGTACGTATTGATCAGGCCGCAGCGTCAGCGGATCGGCGCCGAGTGCGGCCTGCAACTCCTCGACTGTCTCGCGTTCGTCCTCGGCCAAGTCCTTGAAGGTCACACCGCTGCAGATCGACCATCCGAACTGTACCCGTAGCTCGCGCAGCCGGCGCGCCCACTCGCCGATACCGGCCACCACCAGCAATTCATCGCCCTCGATTACCTGGAGCGGATAGCGCTGGAGGTAAACGAGGATGCGGTCGCGCGCGGAAGAAGCCAGCTCAGGCGGAATGAGCGATTTGCCGAGGTCGCGTACGGCGTGGAAGGCGGGGATGAGGCTGCGAACCTGCGCGCGCAGATCATCGTCATCGATACGTTCAAGAAAAGTATCGAGCAGATGCTTGATCTCACCGACGGTGCGCGCCGGATCGTGTGCCGCTGCGCGCCTCGCCATAATCAGGCGGACTTGGCCATCGGTGCCAAAAGATCCGCAACCATTCGCGCAATCGAACCCGCCAGCGCGGGCGGAACAGCGTTTCCGATCTGACGCGCGATTTCGACCTTGCTGCCGCAAAATTTGAAATCGTCAGGAAAGCCCATCAGTCGCGCCGCCTCGCGGTGAGTGATCGGGCGATGCTGAGTCGGATGAAGGTATCGGCCTTTTTCAGGCTTGTAGAACTCAGTGCGGATAGTGACCGAAGGCCGGTCCCACCACAGCCGCCCAAACAGGTCGGTGCCGCCTGACGTCTTCTTGATCCAACAGTTTGGCGTAATCTCCGGTGCGTTGCGCTGTAGATCAAAACGATTGCCACCCGGCGGTACGGCTTTGTAGCGGGCAATGCTTTTCTCGGTCGGGTTGCGCCGGATGTGCAAATCAAGCGGTGCTTCGCCCTTGATTTCGGTTCGGCGCGGGCGCGGAAGATCGCCGATCGCGTCGCGAACCGTCAGCCAGTTGGGAAGATTACTGTCACTGCCCGGTTCCGCATGTGAACACAGCGGTGGGAACTGCGGCTGCCAAGCGCCCGGTTTCCAACCTACGACAATCGTCCTCCGACGGGTCTGCGGCGCTCCATAATCCGCCGCATTGAGGATCGCGGCTTCAGTCCGAAAACCGTCCCGTTGTGCACGCGCTCGGATATCGTCAAGTTCAGGTGAGCGGAATAGCTCAGCCACGTTTTCCATGATGAATACGCGGGCGCCGGAGCGCGCGGCGACATCGAGGAATGGCTCCCATAATGCGCGACGCGCATCCCCGTCGCGCTTCTTGTTGAGCAAGCTAAAACCTTGACAGGGCGGTCCGCCGATCACGACGTCGGCTTTCGGAATATCTGCGTCGGCGAGCCAAGTCTCGATGTTCCCGCAGACCGCTTCGCCGCTGAAATTTGCCTTATGCGTAGCGATCGCGGCAGCATCGTTGTCAACTGCCAAAACGCTTTCAAAGCCGCCGCAAAAGCGCCGGTCAACGAAGCCAAGAGACATGCCCCCAGCGCCGCTAAACAAGTCAATCAGTTTCCAGCTCATAGGACGCCTTCTCTCATAGAGGATTCACCGATGCAATCTGACCAGGTTGGAACATTACAAGAACATAGTGGGTAACAGTTGGCGATGTCAAACGATGCAGCCGCAATGTCAGGGCCTGCAGGCTTTTCGTGACAAGGTCCAATGCAGGCAGAAGAATTTGCAGCACGAGATTGCGTGAGGTCAGTCGCATTCCAACTGACGCACGAGATCGGAGTAGTGCTCGAGGAGATGCTCGGTCTCTTCGGCATCAATGCCCAGCGCAGTGTCCAGTTTGCCGACAAATTCCAGCTCGGCTTCTTGATCGAGCCCCGGCCAAGATTGGGTAGCTTTCCAGATCGCGATTGCGCTTTTCGTTACGAACCCTGCCAAAGCCGCCTGCTTGTGGTCAGCTACTGCCATCACTGAGCGCGCAAGCGCCCATCGCGTGAGCGCCACCAAGGCAAAGCAGTCGAAGGGCAATTCTGTCTGATGCTGGCCGATCGAAATCCGTGACAACAGAGCTGCTTCCGATTTGCTGCCCTGCCACAGGCGTTGGAGAATTCGTCCAACACGGACCACAAACGCGCGCTCGCGATCGTGTTGCTTGGGCTCTAGGTCCAGTGCGAACAGCTGGTCTCGCTGTTCGCCTTCTTTGACCTGGAGTGGGCGACGGCACGCTTCGACCATCAGTCGCAGAATGAAGCAGACTTCCGCAGTGAGCTTGCGAGGTGGAGGAGTTTCCTCGGCAGCCAACCGCGCAATGTAGGCTTCGAAGCAATCGACTGCTCTCAGGATGTCGAGGCTTTGCCTTTCGGCCTCATCACGTCGGAATGTACGCGGTTCTCGAGGCGGCGGGTCCCCGTTTTCGCCAGCTCCTTGATTGCCGGACTGATCCGAATTGTTATCTCCGTCGCTTCCATCGCCTCCATCGCCGCCGTCGGGCACCTCGTCGCGATAGAGGTCGTCCTCCTCACCCGCCTGACCGATGCCACGGAGAATGATCCTTAGGAGATTGACTGCATCGGGGTCGTCGAAATTGAGCCGACTGCTATCGCCCTTGGACGGTGCGCTTGCCGACATTGCCTCTCGGAAGGCTTCAGGACTCTCGTAGTCGAAGACGATGTGGTCGTCCCCGTCCTCCGTTCCTTTGCCTCGGGCCCGGCCGATAGATCTGACCGCTTTTGCCGCCTTACGGCGACTCTCAGGCGTTTCAGAGAAGATGATCGCGGCAAGGCTGGCAAGTTCGAGAAAGTCGCCACCTGCGAGTTCCACTTTCGCGAATGCCGAGCGTAACCGTTTGTCTCCCAAGCCGGGTGCAGCGTGGGTTAAACTGACCGCATCGTTCACGATAACCGCACTGGTGAGCGTTCCGTTGTTCAGCCGGATCCGTGCGATCAGCGGAAACCGAGGTTTTGTCGGCAGATCGAGTGCATAGTTGCCGCTGCGAACGCGCGAGAATGCAAACTCGCCCTCGGGGATCACGAGTACCGCGCCCTCCGGATCGGCAATTCGTTTCGATGGCACCCAGCGCAAGCTGCTTCCCGCCGCTTCGATCGTGCCAAGAGGTAGCGGTGCGCCGGGTTTCGCTTCGAGCAGTTCCTTCGTCGGCTCCATCAAGTCGGATGGGTCTATCTTCGATGACAGATCGAGGCCCAACAGCTTAAGTGCGAAACCCGACGGAAGACGGCGATAGACCGAACACTCAGCGTTGCGCGCTGCAAGGTCAGTAAGGCCCAAGGCGTCGTCGGAACAGTTAGCACTGCCGTAGACAATATGGTCCCAATCCTCCGTCTGGATCACAAAGACCTTGGCATGGATAAACCTCGCGCCATCGTTACCATCGAAAACCCCGGCAAAACTGACTTGCGGAATGCGATGGAGTTGATCGACGGGGAACTCGGGGCTGTGGGCACTGAGAGCAATGGTTGTCTTCTCAGGCTTCAAAGCGTCAATGAGGCCGAGCAGGCCTTCGAGTTTTGCGTCCCAATAGGGCGAGAGCACGACAAGCTGGGTCACAGCTGCGCCCCCGACCAGATCGACTACTCGGCTGAGTGTGCCAGGTCCGCCACTGGCGTCCTCGCACAGCAGATCGATCAGCGTGCCATCATTAAGTTCGACCGGACCTTCATTTGCTTCGGTCTCGAACAACCACGCGGCATCGCGTTCGATGAGGTCGAGTTTGCGCTTGACCGTTTCGAGGCCCGCTTCCTGAAGCCACTTTGAGAGATAATCGAATGCCTTGCGGATCAACAGACGATTGGCGTTCTCCTCACCATCGTAGCGCTTGCGCCACCACTCGAATTGGCCGACGATCTCGCGATTCCTGCCCCAGCCTGCTGCGGTCGCGTTGGCAGATCCCACAATGACGCAGCCGGCATCACTGCCCAGTCTGACGCTTATTTTGGGATGGAATGCGCCAGGCACTGAAATTGGCAACAAGGCATAGGCCGTGCCGGCACGGCCAAACGACTCTGGCGTCTCGGATATGGCCCGCTGGAGCATATTGGCATCGGCCATCAATATGTTGTTGTCGCTTCCGTAGACGCGCAGCCGATGATGCAGCGAGCCATCGTAGAAGGCCGCATCGACCGAGTAGGTTGTGACGATCGAGGTGTGGAAGCCAGTGCGCGCGAGATCTTTAAAGAGGCTGATGCTGTTCAAGGAACGCCTCCCCATCGCTCGTCACGCCATCGTCGCTGAGATACCCCGCATCTCTCAAAACACGGGTCAAATTGAACAGCCGCGGCGTCGTGTAGCCGTACTCGCCCAGCAAGCCCTCACTGAGCAGGCCGTCTTCTACGAGGAAGTGATACGTGAAGGTTCCTGCCGTCGAGAGCTTACGGCCAGCAATGATCTGATGGTCGATAACAACGTGCTTCAGCATTACGGCGGCCAAGGCTTCACCGGCTGTCAGGCTCTGAGCCAGATCCAGGGTCCGCAGTATACCATCGAGCGAGCGACCGTCGGGGCCCGCCATTCGCGCGATGATTGGCCGGACAGCTTCGTCACCTTTCGCCCATCGTGCCCAGAGCACAGCGAGCAGCTTGAACGCGTACAACATGGTCTCTTGCGCCGGCCGCACACCATTTCCCAGGTCTTGGAGTATGGGCTCGATCAACCTCAGTTCATCAGCTTCGGAGTCTGTCGCCAATGAACTCGCCCATTGCGACCAGCTTTGGTTGCTTGCCGGAAGTGAACTTGCGATCACCTTCCCGATCAGGTCCTTTGGTTCGATACCAAAAGGATGGTCTTCTCGTTGCAAGCCGGTCAGCGCGTTCAACGCACCAGCCAGTGCAACCTGCCCGAACTCGTTGGCCTGGTATGCACGCCAGCGATCGAGCGTTTCGGCAGACTGATTGTACACATCGCCATTGGGCAATCGTCGGGCATAAAATGCTTTTCGAAGTGCATCGATGTCGCCCGGGGCGACACCCTTGCGAATGAGGTCGAGAACAAGCCAGATCGTCGATCGCCGCGACACGGCGTCCTTCGTTGTATCGTGCGTGCCGATCAGGAACTCCCGAAGGACGGACTGCTCTTGAGATCCTGACGGAATTTTGGCCGGATGGATTGCGGCTCCGATATCCTGAAGCTGCTTGGAGGTTGCTGTGCCGGCAAGCAGTACGGCTTCAATGTCGTCGGCGACCTGTCCAATTGAGTGGGCAAATGCGGAAGCCACCGTTTCACCGCGCCCGTTTGTCACGGGCACCGATGAGCGGGTCAGCCACTCCATCTCGACAAGGGTTGGAGCATAGGCAACGCCATAGTTGCCGCGCGACGCCTGCAGGTAGGTTTGAGGCGACGTCCTGTCGTCGGTGTAGGGGCGGAAATCGATGCCATTGACTGCGGCCTCGGAACGATGCTGGCTTGCCCAGTTCGAACCACCCAGGCCGTCGCTGCCTTCCTGATCGTCTACGAGGGTGGCGAGGGCATAGAGGGCCTCGCCGCGACGCATGAAGTTGGCAAATTTTGCTGGATCATCGGAGTGGTGGAGCTTTTCATACAAGCTGACCAGCCACGGAAAATATGCGTAGTATCTCAGCCTGTTGGTAATATTGGTGATGTTCGGTACCAGAGATTGGTAGATCCTGATGCTGGTAGCTTGAAGCCCAAGGGGGTCGAGGCCCATCGTCCAACTGCCCGTCTTGGTCCACAGCGGATCGCCGTTCAATGATTGTCCCTCAATCCCCAAATCAATGTCCTCGCGCCAAGATGCCTATCGCCTGCTAGAACGATCTGAATCCCATCTTCGCCTTCTGCGCCATGGTACTTGTCACTCCGGCGTCTCGTGCAAATTGGGACCAGCGGTCTACTGCAGCACCGATCTCGGATATTATCGCTTTTGTCTCAATAGATTTAAGATCAGCGAACTTTCCGAATACCAGCAGGTCATCAAGTTCGAAGCCGTCCGTTTTGCCGGCCAGAGACATCTGGTGCTCGTTGGTCCAGTCCCCGTCAGGATTGTAGGCGTAGACGACATCGAATGCCGGTGAGAGGCTCCAGCGACCCGAGCCATCCATTAGGAAAGCGATGTTCTTGGTGTGGTCGTCCTGGTTGCGGATGAAGACATTGAGCAGCGCGCGGCGCACCTGCTCCTTGATCGCATCGCGTCCGAGACCGAGCATGCGGATGGTCTCGATCGCCTGCTCGTAGCTATATGCCCGAGCGAGGTTGAAATCGAAATGGCGCATCGCGCAAAGCGACTGCATGTGGAGCTTTTTGCCGTCAGGCGTGCGGTCGAAGCGCTGGGTCATGAAATGCGCCCGCCCACCTTCTTCGTGCAGACGAGAGCGAGCCATGTCGATGCCGGCCTCTCGGGCTAGCAGGTAGCAGGCGTACTCAAGCCGGCCGAAGCCCATCGGGTCGGCAAGTTCCTTGTCGGCATTGCCCGACACGCCGTCGAACTTGACCAGCCATTGCGTGTAGCCGGGCCCTGCAGTCAGCTGCCCTGAATGGAATTCTCCGGTTTCCTCGTTCCAGGCGAGGACGGCCTTGGCCCGGGCGCCGCCGGCGGAGGTTCCGACGCGCAGGATCTCCTGGAGTGCGCGGTGATCATCCTCTCCCTTGAGCACACCGGACAGTTCTTCACGCGCGGCAATGACCCGGTTGGCGAGCTCGACAAGCGGAGCGATATCGATCGGCCGACCCTGTTCACGGCGCTCGCCGGTGGCAGGTTCGAATTCGAGCGCGCCCATGCCTCGGCGACCGGTGTAACAAAGGCGCTCGACCGGATCGAAGCTGTCGGCTGTGCGGCCCTGCTCGGCAAGCCAACGGTTGATCAGGGCGTTACCAAACTTGTCGGGTAGGCTGTCGGCCAGCATGCCCGGAAGCCCTTTGAAGGTCTCGTAATTCAGCGCGGGAAAGTCGTAGACGCCACTTCGCAGGGGCATTGTGAGCGGGGCGACTTCGATACCGCTGCGGCTGAATTCTGGAGTGTATTCGAAAACCCCGACATCGCGATTCTCATCCCACAAGACGGCGCCGATCTGACGGCCCCAGAGATTGACTACGGCACGCGTCATGGGGCCTCGTCACCCCAGCTCCATTCCTCGCCAGCCTCACCTTCAGAAGACTTGCGCACCCTTTGCCGCGCCTTGCCGGTGTCGGACCGGGGATCGAGCGGGCTCAGCTTGGCGTCCGGCATGACATCCAGAAGGCGGTCTTCAATTTCAAGCGCACGCATGATCCTGACAAGGCTATCGATGGTCCCGCCATTGCCGGCTTCCAGGCGAGCGAGCGTTGAACGCGAGATACCTGCCATTTCCGCAAGCTCGGCCTGCTTGAGATTGCGTGATATGCGATATGCTTCGATCTGCTTCCCGAGGTCGGATAGCAGCACCGAGAGAGGGCGTAGGTCTGGCGAATCATAATATGGCATTATCGAGACATTATCTCCGATATGGAGCTTTGTGTAGCGATTTTGCGTCTTTACATGAAGGCGCTTAATGTGTCAATATCGAGACGTAAATTGGCTTATCACCGATAATGCATCAAATTTGAGAGTTTATGTAGGTCGGAGTGATGGAAATGGATGATGAGAAGGGTCACAATGACAAGACGGACTGGAAGGGCCTACGAGAGATCGACCGTGCCATCTCCGAAAATCGCCTCACGTCCTACTCATGGAAGAAGGCCTGGGCCGACCCATGGGGGCGGGTTGGCTTCATTGCATTCGCGATCCTTCTCTTAGCATTCATCATCTATGTGGTGATCTACGACTTGGTGCTTTGACCACCTACCATTCCTTTACGTCGTCGGCAGCTTCCTCGCTTGCGCCCGTGGCGCCCTGCGTTTGGCGATCCAGGTAATCTCGAACGGTACCAATCCTTCCACGACCCTGCTGGCGAACCCGCTCGACCTCATCCGTGATGTCAGACCGATCAGGAGCATGGGGCATTGAGGGACCACCCGCAGAACCTACAGCTCCCCTAGCTCGCACCTGCCCAGCACTCCCGATCCCGGGGCGGCTGACAGGAGCGAAGTCCGGCAATGAAAGGTCGGCTTCGATGTCGTCCTGCAGCCGATCGGCATAGCTTTCGACAAACCGAGATTGCAGCTGCTGGCCGCGCGCGCTGATCTGAAACTCGATGTCGTCGAAGCGCACCGGCCCGTAATAGTCGCGATTGGTTTCCATCTCGGCCATGCCCCATTCGCGATAGGCCTGGCTCAAGTTCAGCGTGCCTGCGGCGCTGTTGGCCTCGTACCAGCTGGCCTGATTCTCGAGGCGACTGGCCATCTCTTCGGCCCGACGCGCCTCTCGCGAATAGCTCTCGGCTTCGGTCAGCGATCGACTGAGACCCGACGAGCTGGTCGATACCTGTGATACCGAGCTTGAGCTCGTCTCGCGCAGAAAGCCTTCACGCGTATTCGACCAGTTGCGGCTATCCGAAAGCTGCCGCAGCGTACCCATGATCCTGCCGCGATCTTCCGAGGCGATCCCGATATCGCTGTCCGTCCAAGTCTGATTGCGACCACCCCGCAAACCAGCAGACGCCTGTACCGGCCCCCTTTCTCCCTTCAGACCAATTCCAGCGTCACCATTCAAGAACCAAGACACGGTAATGTCGTCGGAGGCGCGCCGGGAAAGGCCAAACTGCTGCTGGAGCGTCCTTGAGGCATTGTCGACTTCGCTGAATGCCGTGCCGATGCTGTCGTTCGTGCCGACGCCGCTGACCGTGTCGGAGCTCTGACCCTGGCTGTAGGCGTTGCGGATCTCGCTGAACCGGGTGAGCGCAGAGCTCGTCGATTGCTGGGCGAGGTTGGCATAGGTCTCGCTCTGCGTCCGGCTCTGGCTTGCCATCGTTCCGAGGCGGCCGGTGAAGTCCTGCCCCAGTGTCGGCGTGAACGGATAGCTTGAATTCGGGACAGCAGCGAACTCGCCATCGGGAAAGCTGGTGGTCTGCGTACCGCTGTCGCTGAAACCACGCGTCTGCGTGGCGCCATAGGCGATGTTGGGGGCAAGATTGCCTTGCGCAAACTGGCGGGAAAACACCGTCGAATTGTCGATGTTCGAGTTGCCGAGCGAGACATTGCCGGTGCTCGCTTCGCGCGAGGCTTCCTCGGCTGCGTTCTGGCTCGGGTTGAGATAGCTCGTTGCCTGGCCCGAGATCGCCAGCGCACCACGCGCCACCCCGCCGGCAAGGAAGGGGATCGAGGCGACAAGATAGCCGGCCAAGATGCCGATATCGCTGTTGACGTCGCTCATGCCGGCAAAGGTCGCGAGGCTAAGGCCCGTGCTGCCGCCAGCGGCGGCGACATCGCCAGCGCCTTTGAACATCAGGATCATGTGCAGGATGACGAAGAGCGGTCCCCACGCCGCAAGGTAGAAGAAGCCGGTGACGTAACCTCTCAATGCAATGGGTCCGGTCCGCGGCATCAGGAACAGCGGAAACAGGACAGGGAACAGCGCGTAGAAGACTACCGTCAGCACGACATTGAGGATCGGGACCCATTTCATCGCGTTGTGCGCGATCGAAGAATAGGTCCGCTCAGTCTGAATATCGGCCCGGGTCTGCGCGAAGACGTCGATGCTGCCGGTGCCGCTCGCCCCGGCAAAGCCGTGCATAGCCTGGTTCATGGCATTGATCGTCAGCACCTGGCGGAAGATGTCGCTCGCGCTGCGCGAGATGCCGGTGAGATACTGGTAAGCAATCGGCAGGTCCGCCATGAGCTTGGCCTTGGCGAGCGCTTCGGTCTGGCGCGGATAGAGCTGACGCCCCGCGACAAGCGTCATCTCGTCAATGAGGCTCGCCCATTGCCCCGAAAGCGCGGTGTAGGCTTCGCGGCAGGTTATTATCGAAGCCGTCACGCTGTCGTCGGCCTGCCGGGCCAAGAATTTCTGCGCGCGCGCCGCGCTCCCCGGTGCGATCGTCGTCCAGATGTCATCGCTCTCGGACAGCTCCTTCATCGAATAGCGGCCGAGCAGCAGATCGTAGAACACGCATTGCCGGACATGCTCGTCGAAGTTCGCAGCAAACTCCGGATCGGAAATGCGCAAGCTCCGCGTCGATTCGAGCAGCCGCGCGCCATAGATCATGCCGTTCTTCGAGTAGTTGAGGTCGTCCGGGAGGCCGAAGACGAGCTCGGCAGAGCGGGTCAGATAGTCCCCCGCCTGGCTGGTGAAGCTTGCCATCAGGGCGAGCCCGAGCGGGACATTGGCCACCGTTGCCGGTGCAAGGCTTGGATTGACCCGGTCTGTCACATGGACGTCCATGCGCGGCACCATCAGGCACATGTAGATGAGCGTCGCACCGAGGAACCAGTTGAGCCAGGCCCGCCAGTCCTGGTTGAACGCGACCACGATGACCGCGAGCACCATGCCCATCACCAGCGCGACCTGAATGAGGCTCTTGTAGCCGCCCGCACCGGTCCAGGCGGCAACGGCGTTGAGGACATTGACAATGTACTCGCCGCCGCCGACCGTGAAAATCTCGACCATGCTGCCTGACCCTTATGGAACGATGGAGCGGGACTGCATCCCGCGCGACCAGTCGAGCGCGGCGGCCATCGACGGCGACATCGAGGCGGCGAGCATGTTCTCGATCATAGCGGTCTTCTCGATGATCTGCATGATCGCGGAGACCCGCGCCTGTCCGGTCGCTTGCCTCTGGGCGAGGCTCGATCGCACCTCGGCGACCTGAGCGCGCCAAATCGCGAGTTTCGCTTCATCGGCCGCAATGAAGCTCGCCATCGAGCGTCCGGCCTCTGCGGTGATGCGTTCGAGGATGGCATAGAGGAGATCGATGCTGGCGATCTCGGCCAGCGTGTCGCGGTCGTCGGTTGCCATCCCGCGCCCGTACGCCGCCTGAACGGTGAGGATCTTGTAGAGCGGCACCGATGCCACCTGGAGCAGCTCCTTCTCCTCGTCGCCGATCGCTGTGTCGCTGCGGATGGCCTCGACCATGCTGCCGATGAGCCGGGCAACGCGCGGCCGGATGGCCTTTGCGCTCGAGAGGCTCATCTGCTGGAAAGTCGGGTTGAGGCACTGGTCGGGCTCGTCGCATTGGAACACCCGCACCGACTGGCCTTGCGTCCCGTCGAGCAGTGCGGTCACCAGCGTCGAGGAGGCATCGCCTGCGAAAGGCACGAACTTGCCCGGCTCGTCGTCGCGGGGCGGCACGTAGATCACCGTGCCGATGAGCGTCATCGCATACTCGGCGAGGTCACGGTCGAAGGTGCCCCCGGGATTGAAGAAGGCGCTCTGCTTGAGGACATGCCAGGTGTAATTGCGCGGCACACCCGGGTTGACGTCGGCATAGTCGGCGCCGGCACCCTCATTGGTCGAGGCGCGCTGACCCCTGGTGCCGCAACCGTGTTTGGCGGCAGCATAGTCAGTGAAGATACCTTCGGAATTGCCGATTGCTTCGCAGATCGCCTTGTCGGCGAGATCGCCCTTGGGCCACACGCCGCCGACCAGTCCCTGCGCCATCTCGCAGGAGTTGATCGAGAGATTGTTCATGAGCTGCGCCTTCTGGCTGAACTCCTGCATGATCTTCGAGCATTCGGGGCAGACGGTGTCGATCGCGAGGCTGAAGGCGAACCCCACCGCATTGTTGGCGACGGCCTTGAGCAATGCGACCATCTCGCTCGCGTTGATGAAGGAGAAGGACCCGGCGAAGATATCGATACCGCCGCAACCAGCGCGGGCACGCGGCAGCTGGAGATTGGCGATGTTGGTCGTCTTTTGCGGGAAGCGCGTCCAGACATTGCCGAGGCTGTAATAGCCCGCCGACTGGCCTTCGAACGCGCTCGGCCCGGTGACATTGGCCGCAGCGCCCATGTCGTCCATGAAACGGTCCATGCTGTCGCCGACGTTTGCGGCGACGGGGGACGCGACCATGCCGGCGGCAGCTATGGTGAGCGCCGCATTGCGGATGCTAGTAATCATGTCCGGCTTCCTTCGAGGTGAGGAGGTAGATGCGGTCCTGCAGCTCGTCGGCCGAGAGCACGCCGTATCCGATCGGGATCGG
>Ga0208817_100138_pt1 | contig 28614 bp, 18 predicted proteins | sample Virmet3819_2500_FD_185741 | JGI IMG/M metagenome (GOLD analysis project Ga0208817, IMG submission 185741) | Marine viral communities from the Southern Atlantic ocean transect to study dissolved organic matter and carbon cycling - metaG... | ecosystem: Environmental > Aquatic > Marine > Oceanic ... | reverse complement strand
GTTACGAAGCTCGTCCAGGCGGCTACACTCGCATTCTTAAATGCGGTTTCCGTGCTGGCGACAATGCCCCAATGGCATATGTTGAGCTAGTTGACCGTCCAGTTGTAGAAGCTGAAGAAGAAGCAGTTGAAGCAACTGAAGAGTAATTAATACTCGATTAGAAAAAGGGGCCTGAGTGAAAACTCAGGCCTTTTTTTGTGCCTAAAGAATAATGGGGTCAGAGTCACAACTCTGACCCCATTATTGTTTTTTATATCACAATTGCTCATCAAGCTTACGAAGTATTTTGTCACACCGTAATAATCACTTTGGCTTGTTGCTTGCTAAAAGAAATAGGTAAGTTTTTAGTCCATGCATTGAAAGCGCCGTTCTCTGTTAGGTTTTTGGCACTTGGTTACTTCTGTTATTCATAGCAAGGAAGTTTATGTTAACCGTTTCATCATTTACGCAGTCGCTATCTTCCAACCCTGTGTTTAGTAAAACGCTGTCTACAGCGTATGAACGGCTAAGTTCAGGGCTTAGAATAAACAGTGCTTCAGACGACAATGCCGGCCTACAAATATCGAATAGGTTAACGTCGGAATCCTTAGCGAAAAACCAGTTGCGAAGAAACTTAAACGACGGCATTAGCTATGCACAAATAGCGGAAGGCGGGCTGCAAGAATCTGCCGATATATTGCAGCGTATGCGGCAATTAGCCATGCAGTCACAAAACGGCATTAATACTGATTCAGATAGGCGTGCACTAGATAGAGAATTTCAGCAATTGAAAAACGCACTTAATGGAATAGCCTACAATACTGAAGCGTTTAACCGATTGCCTTTGCTAGGTGATAACGACTTATTGTCAGATAACGTACCTTCAATAGGCGATACCTTCGTAAAGGGCAATACAACGCGATTGAGCAGTGGCTTACGCTCGATAGCGTATATTCCCGCTGGTTCAACAAATATATCCATAGATATTGATAGCTTTTCAGCAGACGATGATCTGCAGGTATTCACAACAAGCGGTAGGCACCTAGTTGGCACCCCACTGTCTGATAATGTCTGGAGTAGTAATAACGTAAACTCAACGAGTGACATCAAACGTTTTTTATTCTTACCTGAAGAAGGGTATGCACCCACAGCAAGCTACGATGGAAGTTCTTTAATTACTAATGGCATAGGAGCAATCAACGGAACAACATTTACGTTTTCTGGCGACCAACACCCAGGGGTAACAACAGAGACCTTGACCATTGATAATACAAGCGAACCGCTAATTATTTCCGTAGTGGGGCAAGGCGTATTTGATGCCACAGTAGATTGGGATACGTTGGGTGCTGTCGGAAGTGGTGGAAATAGTTTTGAAGCGGGTCCTGTGGATATCACTGCTACTAACTCGCTAAGCGATGGCACAGACTTCATAAACCTAACTAAAACGCCAGTGGGTTTATCTGATCTAAATATGGTAGAAAGCGATGTGCTTACTTTTGAAAATGCAGAAGCGGCGTTACAGCAAATTGATGATGCATTAGAGTATGTAAGCGAAAGCCGAGCGTTTTATGGCGCAAAGATGAATCAAATGGAGTCGGCCTTAAAACTTAATGACAGAATGCACGAAGGCCTAATGGCAGCCCGTTCTCAGATTCTAGATACAGACTTCGCTGCAGAAACCGCTAAATCTACACAGGCGCAAATCGTAGAGCAAGCGAGTATTTCTGTTCGAGCACAGGCTAAGTCTAGTGATGAGCAGGTTTTGGGGTTGTTGGGATCTATAGGTGATAATTAGAAGTGCAATTGTAGTGACGAAGTGGATGTTTTATCATTTCAATAGTGATTTATAGTAATATCATCCTATGCTTTTCGACGTAAAACGCGTTAAAAGGTTTGTAAATCTATCCACAATCAAAAACCAAGGAAAATACGAGAGATGGGAAGCCAGATTACGTGCTTTAAGGCCTATGACATTCGAGGTGAACTAAACACGCAACTTACTGAAGAAGTAGCATACAGAATTGGCTACGCGTTTGCTGCTGAATTGAGCGCAGAAACAGTTGTGGTTGGTAGTGACGTTCGTTTAACCTCTACACCCTTAAAGCTAGCACTAAGCGCAGGTCTGATTGATGCTGGAGCTAAAGTGACTGATATTGGAATGGCTGGTACAGAAGAAATATACTTCGCGACCAAACATCTTGGTGTCGACGGTGGCATAGAAGTTACCGCAAGTCATAACCCAATAAACTACAACGGCATGAAGCTCGTTAAAGCCGGTTCTGTTCCTATAAGTGGCGATACAGGTTTAAACGCAATTAAAGTTCGAGCCGAGGCATTAAGCGATGAGTTCGTTACAGGTCGTCTTTCTCATTATACTTCGGGCGGGCTTATCGATGCAGATGCTTTTTTCAACGGTCAAGCGCATGTGCAGCTAGAAAAGCTAGAAGAAACTGACCAGTACCTTAAACAATCTTGCATGAAAGATTATGTGGCTCACATGCTTTCATACATCGAGCTTAATAACTTTACACCTCTTAAAGTTGTGGTTAATGCAGGCAATGGTGCGGCTGGTCCAGCTCTCGATGCCATTGAGCATGAAATGCAAAGACTAAACGTGCCTATTGAATTCATTAAAGTACACCACAATGCAGATGGCACCTTCCCAAACGGTATTCCTAACCCTCTGCTACCAGAAAACCGGGCAGATACTGCCAATGCAGTAAAAGCCTCTGGTGCTGATTTTGGTATAGCTTGGGATGGCGATTTCGATCGTTGCTTTTTATTCGATGCAGACGGCGAGTTTATTGAGGGGTACTACATAGTAGGCCTTCTTGCTGAGGCATTTATTGAGAAAAATACCGACAGCAAAATTATTTTTGACCCACGCGTGTATTGGAACACTGAAGACATAGTGGTAAACGCCGGCGGCACGCCAATTAAGTCAAAAACTGGCCATGCATTTATTAAAGAAAGAATGCGTAAAGAAGATGCCGTTTACGGCGGCGAAATGAGTGCACACCATTATTTTCGTGACTTCGCCTACTGCGATTCAGGGATGATCCCGTGGTTATTAATTGCAGAGCTTGTGTGCGTGAAGCAGCAAACCCTTGCCAGCATGGTGAAAGAGCGAATAAAGGCGTTCCCATCTTCAGGTGAGATAAACAGTAAACTCAAAGATGCTGATGCAGCGCTAGAACGAGTGACGAACAAGTACCAACCTTTAGCGTGCGTTGTTGATACCACCGATGGACTGGGTTTAGAGTTTGGGGATTGGCGCTTTAATTTACGTAAATCGAATACCGAGCCAGTAATTCGACTAAATGTAGAAAGTAAGGGCAATATTTCTTTAATGGAAGAAAAAACCAAAGAAGTGTTAGCCCTTATACGTGCAGAGTAAGTAGCTGCCTAACGCTAAAATATACAATAAAAATAGGGCAAAAGTGCTGAACTTAGCCCTATTTTTATTTCTACCTAGTTTTTGCCATTTAATCGCAATACAAACCTTTGTATACTATCCGCTGAATATAAAACTATTAGGACGTGGGCCAAGCACCCACACATCAAGGATATTACAAATGAAACCAGTAGTATTAGCTGGCGGCTCAGGTAGTCGCTTATGGCCAAAATCTCGTGCAGCGCTTCCAAAGCAGTTTCTGTCTCTTACATCAGACAGCACCATGCTTCAAGACACGATCACTCGCTTAAAAGGCACACCAGCTCAGAATCCAATTTTTATTTGTAATGATGCTCATCGCTTTTTAGTTGCAGAACAGCTTCGCCAAAAAGATATCCAACACGGCGGTATTCTTCTAGAGCCTGTTGGTCGCAATACTGCACCGGCAATTGCACTAGCGGCGCTCCACGCAACCATAAAAGGCGAAGATCCCGTTCTTCTTGTATTAGCGGCAGACCACCTTATTAAAGATAATCAAGCGTTTCACTCCGCTATTGCAAAGGCTGAGAAATTAGCAGAGCAGGGTAAACTCGTAACTTTCGGGATTGTTCCAGACCAGCCACATACAGGGTATGGCTATATTAAGGCTGGTGACCAAGCAGGTGATGGTTTTGAAGTGGCACAGTTTGTAGAAAAGCCTGCATTGGAAACTGCAAAAGAATATGTGGATTCGGGCAACTACTACTGGAATAGCGGCATGTTCATGTTTAAGGCAAGTCGTTACTTAGAAGAATTACAGAAATATAACCCTGAAATGCTAGACGTGTGTAAGCGTGCTATCGATACAGAAACGCCTGATCTAGATTTTATTCGTGTAGACCACGATATTTTTGCAACCTGCCCAGACGATTCAATCGATTACGCGGTAATGGAAAAAACAGATAGCGCTGCCATGGTTCCATTAGACGCAGGTTGGAGCGATGTAGGTAGTTGGTCTTCACTGTGGGAAACTGCTGAGAAAGACGAAAATGGGAATGCTACTGTAGGCGATACTATTCTAGAAAACACAAAGAACAGTTACGTAAATGCTGAGCAGCGTTTGGTTTCTGTAATTGGTTTAGAAGACGTTATCGTAGTAGAAACTAAAGATGCCGTAATGGTTGCCCACAAAGATGATGCACAAAGCATTAAAACGGTTGTGAACAAACTTAAAGCTGAACATCGCCCAGAGTTTGAATTCCACCGTGAAGTATTCCGTCCGTGGGGAAGTTACGATTCTATCGACAGCGGCGCCCGTTTCCAAGTAAAACGCATTACGGTTAAGCCTGGTGAGAAATTATCGGTTCAAATGCACCATCACCGCGCTGAACACTGGATCGTAGTCTCTGGTAGTGCAAACGTAACTATTAATGAAGAAACACAACTGGTTACAGAAAACGAGTCAGTCTACATTCCTATCGGTGCCGTTCATGCGTTAGAAAACCCTGGGAAGATCCCACTTGAACTTATTGAAGTTCAGTCTGGTGCGTATCTTGGTGAAGACGATATTGTACGTTTTTCTGACAGATATGGGCGCGTTGCTAAGTAGTCTTTAGGCGCAATGTTATAAATATACTTTACTGGGTTGACTCGCAACCCAGTAGATCTTTTCAACACAGAAAACTTCTTTATCTCACCGCTTATTTTTTTAAGCTTCTAAAGACTTGATTGACACCATTATTAGAAATCAGTTAAACATCAAGATATGTTTTTAAATTAGGTCGTTAGAACGATAACGTTTATCGCCCTAAAATAATTTACAAGGAATAGTAATGAGAAAAACACTTGTCTTGTCATTGCAGATAATTTGTATTGGCTTTTTTTCTAGCCCAATTTCAGCCGAAGATCTCTCACCGCCAGAACTCATAGATTTTGAAATATCACCCACTACGGTAGATGTAACTCAAACCAGCCAAATAGTCACGGTAACTATGCATATAACCGATGATGAATCAGGTGTAGTTTCACCTAATGTTACCGCAGGGAGTGATAGAAATAGCGCATCTACTGGGTTTGCCTCAGTAAGGCTTGTCTCTGGAGACAATTTAGATGGTATTTGGGAGGCCAAGCTAACAGTACCTCAAGGAACGACATCAGGTGACTGGAGCGTTAGTTTATTCCCATTAAGAGATAATGCTGACAATTCAGGAAGCTTTGGGCCTCCTAGTAAGTTCGATTCATCATTCACAGTAATATCGGATGCTGAAGACCTTACCCCTCCAGAACTTGTGGACTTCTCGATATCACCTACGACTGTTGATGTAAGTCAAACTAGCCAAGTAGTTACGGTAACTATGCATATAACGGATGATGAATCAGGTGTAGTGTCACCAAATGTTACCGCAGGAAGTGATAGAAATAGTGCATCTACTGGGTTTGCCTCAGTAAGGCTTGTCTCTGGAGACAATTTAGATGGTATTTGGGAGGCCACGCTAACAGTACCTCAAGGAACGACATCAGGTGACTGGAGCGTTAGTTTATTCCCATTAAGAGATAATGCTGACAATTCAGGAAGCTTTGGGCCTCCTAGTAAGTTCGATTCATCATTCACAGTAATATCGGATGCTGAAGACCTTACCCCTCCAGAACTTGTGGACTTCTCGATATCACCTACGACTGTTGATGTAAGTCAAACTAGCCAAGTAGTTACGGTAACTATGCATATAACGGATGATGAATCAGGTGTAGTGTCACCAAATGTTACCGCAGGAAGTGATAGAAATAGTGCATCTACTGGGTTTGCCTCAGTAAGGCTTGTCTCTGGAGACAATTTAGATGGTATTTGGGAGGCCACGCTAACAGTACCTCAAGGAACGACATCAGGTGACTGGAGCGTTAGTTTATTCCCATTAAGAGATAATGCTGATAATTCAGGAAACTTCGGTCCTCCTGATAGGTTCAACGATAAATTTGTTGTAAACAGCAAAACGGTAACAATAAAGCACGATGTGGATGGCGACGGGAAGGCCGACATCTTGTGGCGCAACGCCAAAGATGGCCGTAACTGGATGTGGAAAATGGATGGTCTTAGTATTGAACAAAGTAAAGGTATAAATGTAATCATAGACCAAGCTTGGATAATTGTTGGTCGTGGTGACTTCGACGGAGATGGAAGGTCAGATATTTTATGGCGTAATCATGAGACAGGTCGAAACTACATTTACTTGATGGACGGCTTTACTATCAAGAAACAAGGCGAACTAAACTATGTTTACGATAGCGGTTGGCAAATAAAAGAAGTACTCGATTTAAACGGTGATGGTAAAGACGATATTATCTGGCGGCATACCTCACGAGGTGATACATGGATTTACCTTATGGACGGAATAAAGGCCACCACGTCTAAAGCGAGCTTGTCAGTGAGTGACCTAGGCTGGAAAATCGTAGCAAATGGCGATGTTAATGGCGACGGCTATGACGATGTTATCTGGCGCCATAAAACCAGGGGCAGTAACTACGTTTGGTTAATGGAAGGTACAAACATTAAGCAGCGCTATGTACTGAATACCGTTAACACCAATTGGGATATTGCAGGTGCAGGTGACATAAATGGCGACGGTGTAGATGACATTGTTTGGCGCAATAAGGTAGATGGCCGTAACTGGGCTTACCTAATGAAAGACGGCCTAATACAAACGAGCGCTCTCGTTAATTCAGTCGCGAACGTAGATTGGGTTATTGCAGACATTGCAGATTTAGATGGTGACGGTAAAGACGATATTTTCTGGCGACAAACACAAAGTGGTCAGTCGTATATTTATCTTATGAACGGTATCGATATCGCAAAAAGAGCTTACGGCAATAGCGTTAGTAACCAATGGCGAGTAATTCACTAGTTAAGTGGAGAGGGGCGATAAGCCCCTTTCTCCCTTTTTGGGAACATCGAAAAACTCTCTACTATTTCATGATTCGTTTAAAAGGGTTCTCAACTTAGAGTGCGAATCAAGAAGCATGAATTGCTTAAATTTTCTAACTTGCTCAAAGAAAACTCAGCGTTAAAAATAATTGTCGGCAAGTTAAACTTGTGTATCTATTTATATACCTACGTATAAAGTTTATCTTCACTGGAAGATTTTCAACATATTAGGCATCTGGTAGTGTTCTTATGGTTAGTAATTCCATATATAACAAGGAGGTCATATGAGAATATGGTTTAGAATCGCGTGGGTAATCGCGATGTCGATATTTTCTTTCAATGCTGCTGCATCTGAGTTTGTAAACGTAACAAGTTCAAAACTGGATGCTCGCACAGTGTCTTCTCTTAAAAAGACAAGTCTCAGAACGTCCCTTACGCAAGCTCAAAGAAAATGGATAGTTGAATTAGATGATGCAAGCTTACTAGCGAGCAAAGGTAATGAAATATTTCATTATCATAAATCAGCGAACCAATTTACACGTGAGGAAACGCAAAACGAATCTTTGACCACAACAGAACACGCTATTACTGCCCGCCTTGAACATATTAATGCCGTACAACGAAATTTTTTGCATGTAATAGATAGTATGCCCAGTATTGAAGTACATAGCACTCTATCTAAAACAATAAATGGCTTTGTCATTAGTGCCAGTGAAGAAGACGCGCTTTCGTTAGCTAATTCAAAAGGCGTAAAAAGAGTAGTAAAAGACACTATTGTCGCTAAACAGTTATCTAATAGTGTAACAATGATAGGCGCCGACGAAATATGGCAGAGAAAAGATCGCAGTCAGCGCGATATCACAGGCCATGGAATTACAGTTGCTGTAATAGATACAGGCGTGGACTTTACTCACCCTGATCTTGGGGGGTGTTTTGGAGCGGGCTGCAAGGTTTCTTCTGGATATGATTTTGTTGACGGTGACGATATCCCAGATGATGTTGATGGTCATGGTACACACGTAGCTGGCATCATTGCGGCGAATGGAACCTTAAGAGGTGTAGCGCCGGCCGCTAATATCATGGCTGTGAAGGCTCTAAATGATGATGGCTATGGTTTCATAAGCGATATTATTCGTGCTATTGAATATGCGGTCGACCCAGACGGTGATATTACTACCGATGATGGCGCAGATGTAATAAACCTGAGTTTAGGTGGGGTAGGTTCGCCCAACGACCCTATGGCCACAGCTGTTGATGCAGCTGTAAATGCTGGCGTTGTTGTCGTTGCCGCAGCGGGTAACGAAGGCAATTACGGTGATATTGCAAACTTTTCCCCTGCGTCATCACGCTCAGCTATTACGGTAGGCTCAGTTGACCCAGATGGAAGTCTGTCTGAATTTTCGTCGAAGGGCCCAGCTGTTGGGGGCGATACGTTAAAACCGGAAGTAGTTGCACCTGGTGGTTCAATCCAATCATTAGCAGTCGGTGGCGGCACAAAAGTGTTGTCTGGTACAAGTATGGCAAGTCCACATGTTGCGGGTTTAGCTGCATTGATCTTGCAAGCAAGGCCTGACGCGAATGCTGAAGAAGTCAAAGCAAGATTGATAGCTTCAGCAAGAGATATTGGCCTGAATCCGTTTAGTCAAGGTTATGGTTTAGTACATGGCCCAAGTGCAATCGATCAGACGTTACTTATTACCTCAGCAAACTTGTTTCTAGGGCGTCTTGACGATTCAATGAGCGGTGTTGTTATAGAGAAAGAGTTAACTTTTCAAAATACTGACACTGACAAAAAAACCGTCTCGATAGAAATGCCGGAAAACTTGCCAACTCAAGTAGAAGTGAGTACGTCGAAATCATCAATTGAGTTAGAGAGTGGAGAAACGCAGACAGTAACAATAAGAACATTACTCGCGGATATTACTTCAGTTAACTACCCTCAAGACCGTTCTGGTAGTTACTTTGACGATATAATAGTCTCGACTAGCGAAGAAACGTTAAACATTCCGCTAAGTTTTCAACGTTCGCTATTGTTAACAATTACTCATGATAATCCAAACTCTATAGATATCAGTGTTGATTCTGCTGGCTCGGAGCTAGTGGCGTGGAATGCAGTGGGACCTAACAGAGATGAAGAACTCTTTGTTGCACCGGGTAAATACTTTATTACTGTCGATCACGAACTGAAAAGCGGTGATATAACGCGTGAAGGACTTCCTTCTGTAGAAGCTACTGGCGGCTATACAATTCTCGGCGTAGAAACTTACGTTGTGGACATACAAGAAAATACAACGCTTCACAGTAGTATCGACAACCTTGACCGCATTATCGGCGCCAAAGGCTTAGAAAGTCAGGGAGGCAGTTACGCCAACCTACATACTGTAGCTTATAAACTGACACACAGATTAGACGAACCCGGAATTACGTATACATTAAAGAACTCGGCAAACGCGTCAGTCGAAATCGGCCAAACCAATACCTTTTTCTTGTTTGGCAATATGAGTGACGAAATCGATACAACTTTATCTGTGGTTGATAAGCTTGATGCACCAGACGATCAAACAGACAGCATTTTTCATTATTGGAACACCATCGATAGTGAAACTGCGGGCCTTCTGTATCCACTAAAAGATCCAACCGAATCAGCACTAAGTATACAAACAGACACCGATATACAACCTACCTACATGGGATACGGTATTGATGTTTATCTAGATGATTACAACATGACCTACAATGAAGAATGGTTGTCATTGCACATCGACAGCACTTCTTTTGACTATGTGCCGATTGAAGGAAGTGATATTTCAGAACCTGTGTTTTTTGGCCTGTTAACAGGAGAGGAAGAAAAGCATTTTAGAAATCAGCTAATACAGAGCAGTCCCCCTTTACTGTTTGAACCAGAGACAAATAAACAGCTTCATGGGTATAGCGCACGAACTCAGGCAACTGATGGTACGTACACGTTTTCCCCTGAGGTGCCGCTGTTTTCTAATGCATATGAGCTTTGGAACAACAATACGATAGATAACCGAGAGCCAACATTTACCAGCTTAACAGGCTCGATGATGAGCGGATTAAATGATAATTTTGAATTGTATTGCGACGGGCAACTTGCTGCAGCGGGCGTATTGTCAAGTGGTGCAGTGGGTAATAAGGGTTTCCAAGACTGCGGTGAAACAGAGTTGGTTATAGAAAATAACTATAAAGCAGAAGGCGAAGACGTCGTGGGTACGGTGAGGCACACAGCGCAAGGCGGCTATTTTGTTTTAAGTGGTCTATATACGTTATTAGTCGACGGAGATAATAACACCATTGAGAGTACTGATATTGGCGTTAGCGATGTGTACATACTAATTGGTGCAAGCAAAATTGCTGGTTCGGTGTCTAATCTTAAAGTTTCCTTGGAATCTGAAGATCGAACGGAGAGCGTTGCCCTAGCGGTTGATAGCTTTAACGGTGGTATTTATCAATACAAAGCCAAAGTTCCTTCTCAATTAGTGGAGCAAGAAGCAAAAAGCCTACGTTTTGAATACGAAAGCACTAACAGCCAATCATTCCAATTCTTGCCACGCGCATTAACTGTTGGCGTTGATTTAACATCAACAACAGAAGACTTTGACGGTGATGGTATTGCAAATGCGTACGATGACGACAACGACAATGATGGTATTCCTGATATATTCGAGCGTGAAAACAACCTCAACTTGTTGGACGCCTCTGATGCTAGCGCTGACTACGACAATGATGGTTTAACAAATCTTCAGGAATATAATCGAGGAACTGACCTTAACAATGCCGATACTGACGGTGATGGTATTTTAGATGGTGATGACATAACTCCACTTGGCCACATTAAACACGACATGGACGGTGATGGTAAAGCCGATATTCTGTGGCGAAATACTAGTGATGGTCGCAACTGGATGTGGAAAATGGACGGCCTAAATATTGCTCGTAGTGCTGGTATTAATGTAATTTATAACCAGGCTTGGAAAATAGTTGGCCGTGGTGACTTTGATGGCGATGGTAAGTCAGATATTTTATGGCGTAACCATGAAACAGGTCGAAACTATGTTTACTTGATGGATGGTTTTACTATCAAGAAACAGGGCGAACTAAACTATGTTTACGATAGCCATTGGCAAATAAAAGAAGTGTTAGATTTAAATGGAGACGGTAAAGACGATATTATCTGGCGTCATATGTCGCGAGGTGATACCTGGATATATCTCATGGATGGTATAAAGGCAACAACGTCATCGGGAAGCTTAGCGGTTAATGATTTGAACTGGCAAATAGTGGCAAGCGGTGACGTAAATGCTGACGGTTATGATGATGTAATTTGGCGTCATAAAACACGTGGTACTAACTATATTTGGCTAATGGAAGGTGCAAGTATTAAACAGCGCTACGTGCTAAACAGTGTAAATACCAACTGGGATATCGTAGGTGCAGGAGACCTAAACGGTGATGGCGTGGATGACATCCTTTGGCGAAATAAAGTGGATGGTCGCAACTGGGCGTACTTAATGGAAAATGGCCAGATAAAAACCAGCGAGCTAATCAATATCGTCGAGAACGTAAACTGGGAAGTTGCCGATATTGCTGATTTAAACGGCGACGGTAAGAGTGATATTTTCTGGCGACAAACACAAAGCGGTCAGTCATACATGTATCTGATGAATGGTATTGGCATTCTAGGTAGAGATTATGGTGATAGTGTTGGAAACCAATGGCAGGTAATGCATTAAGGTAGATTGAAATTTTAGCTGGAGGGTTTTGCTAGCCCTCCACCTATTTTAGGAAGAAAAGGTAGTCCATGAAAGTTCAGGTTATTTTTGTTGTAATACTAGCAGTATTGGCAGTGATTTACGGCTTTACAGATAACGAAGTAGGTACAGATGTAGAGTCAACGGATTTTTCAAAACCGTTAGATGCTGAACAGAACACCACAAATCCATTTAATAACGCTGAAGCAGATGCGCAGCAATCAATCCGCTCTGATATGGTACTAAAGGCAAACCGTATGCATGTGGGGCACCCTCAAAATACATTAGAAGAAAGCTATGATGCCTTTGCGTTATCACCAGAAGCCGAAACTGTTCAACACACAGATGATGTTGAAATGGTGGTTAGTGAGTCGCTTGCAGAAGCACCAGAAGGTGATTTCGGTGGGTACAGTTCAACAGTAGACGCACCCATCGACTCAGAATCAAAAGTGGAAACAAATGATATGGACAGTAAGCAACTATAGTGGCAGGTTTTATTTCCTGTCACTTCGGGGCGCTGCTAGCCAAACATATCAGGCAATCTCAGTGTGGTAGGGCTGTATATTTCCAAATCATCTTTTATCTCTTTCCACTGTCTTAAAAAGTGAAAAACGGATTTTGTGTCTAGGTTTGCAAACCCTTTTAAATCGTATTTCCACCATTCAGTTTTTAACAGTTCTTCGCGTTGATAATCAGAAAAACGATATTTAATGATTTTGGCTGGGTTACCACCGACGATTGCGTAATCTGGTACTGATTTAGTGACTACTGAGTTCGCTGCCACAATAGCGCCGTTTCCTATGGTGATACCTGTAGACAAGGTAACGTTCTGACCAATCCAAACATCGTTTTTAATAACAGGGAAGGGCTTTACCCCATTAACATCGAAAAAGGGTTTTTCCAGAGAAGGTAAGCCATTATCTTTAAAGTATGCGTCTACAAATACCGACTGTGGCTTCCACGTAAAATGGCTGGAGCTTAATTGCGAAACCGGGTGTTGACTATCTAAAACCTTTAACCCTTCACCTATACTACAGTAGCGGCCTACAACCATTTTTTCTGGTAGTGGCGAGTGGGAGTATGAATTAAAGCCAATAGAGCAGAGCCCAGAGGTTGGCATAGTGCCTTTGCCACCAATGTAAGGTGATCCGTAAATTGCGGCGTATGGTTCTATTTCGATCGCGCTATAAAAAGTAAGCTGCGATCCCACACTTAACCAGCCAATACTGTTATCGTTATCTAAATAGGCGTTTAAATTGGGCACCCATGCACAAAACAAACGGTGCGCCTTCAGCGTTGCAATATGTTCCTTCGTTATTTTTACTGTTCGTCCCATTTTTTAAATCCAATTCCGTTTTATCGTTATAGGTAGTTAGCAACAATTTCATATTCAGAAGCAAAATAACTTTCTAAACAGCGTAAGGCACTAGGAAATGACGACATACTGTTTCGCACATTTTCTTTCGTTTCTACTAGTGGTTTGCCAAGCAATTTCTGCAGTCGCTTCAGATCTTTACCGTTTCTGGTAGTACTGCCCACAAAATCAAATTCATCGAGCGAGATACTTTCAAAGTAATGTGCGTAAACAAAGATATTTTTAGCTAGCGCATTTTCTTTTATCATGCGCTCAAAAATATCGTCTTTATTAGTTATACCTTTATCTAAATAATGCTGTTTTACAAAAGCATATTGTGCACTTTCATCTTTAGTTGCCAAGTAATGCCCTAATAAAGACCATGCGCGTTCAAGAGGGTCTCTTACCCATGTTACTTTTTGTGCATTGGGGAACATATTCGTTTGTGCAGAGTGTGTTGGGAAGTGACCAAATACTACTTTCGCGCTTCGTGGAATCCAAACCGGTTTACCCACACTAAATTCCGCGGCTCCTGTGTTTCTATACACACCAAACACCCTGCTCGGACCCAGTGCATCAACAAAACTTTGTCGTAAAGAACTTCCAGCTGTTTTAGGTACGTGGTAAACAACCCAATCTACATTTTTATTAGGTGCTTGAGTGCTTACTTCTTTAGGAGAGAGCTTCCTTTCTAGCTTTTGGGAAAACGATAACTGATACATTTTATTAGCAATAACTATACAGGTACAGGCAAACATCCATGGTTTGCGCTTTAAAAAATAAAGTCGTCAGTATATCAGTACACAGGGAATAAACGAATAGCGTGCTAAGCAAATGAAAACCTACTATTGTTGCTTTATTACAGTTTTAATCATTACTTAAACTAGGTACACTTAAAGATAGTTAAGGACGCATTAGTTCAAGTAGTATCAGGAGTCAATATGCCACGTGCGCTTATAATATCTACTGGCGATTTATATCTACAACCCTTAAAAGCACTTTTCGATAGTAATAAAGTTACCTATACCTATATCGATATCGCCAATCAGGTCAGTGGTGCTGAGGAAATTCGTATTTCAGAGGTGCTAGCGGGTACGGATAATAAGCATGACTGTGTATTTATAAGCGGGGCACAGTGTCACCAAATAATTCATGACACTGATATCGAACATTGCTTCGCTATTTATAGCCTGCCAGAGACCTACCTCCTTTCTAAAGCAATAAAAAGTACAGACTCACTTGCCCAATTTGTGGCTGAATGGCAACAGCAATCAACTTCATATTTGAAAGCCATAGAAAAGAGTGAGGCTATGACCTTGGTTTCACTAGACGATGTGCTAGCCAATTCTGGCAATTTTTTGAAAGAAATCTTTGAGAAGGAAGAAAATAGTAAAGCTATAGTTAAAACTGATATCGCGACTCAGCTTTTAGACATTGGGGTGAAAGCGAGTTTGGTAGATAGAGACGATTTGTATGAATTGTACGATGCATTACTCTCTCAAAGTCATTTATTTGGTGGTTTTAGTGTTCATTTAAGTCCAGATGTTCAAATTTTCCAAAATGAGGCACATTCGCTGATAGAAATAGCGAAAGCTTTCAACGAAAAATCGACCGAGGTTGCTCAACTAAAAAGTCAATTAGACGAGTTGTCCATCAATTCAAATTATTTGAGTAAAGAGTTATCAGAGCAGTTGCAAGTAGCGGAAAGTGCGTTAGAAGAAAAGGAAGTATTAGCACTAGAACTCGTCAGATTAAAAGAAAACACTACTGAGGAAATGAAGCGAGCCGAACTTAATGCTTTTCAATTGCAAGAAGAGTTAGAAGCGACTTTTTCAGAACTGCAAAAAGTAAAGGTAAGTCAAAATAAACAAAAGCAAGAAGCTGGAAAAAACGTAGCCGAGCTGCAATCGGAGCTGGCTAAAAAGAACAAGGAGTGGTCTAGCAAGTTTCAGAAGGTAGAAGAGGAAAAAGAAAGACTACTGAAAGAGTTGAAAGGCGTTGCGCAACTCAAAGCTGAAGAGCTTAAACAATGTGAGCTACAAACATTTCAACTTCAAGAAGAGTTAGAGGTTACGTTTCTAGAGCTGGAAACTCTCAAAAATAAAACGCACACTCTAACAGGCGGTGAAGATTTAGATGCGTTTATTAGTGCGATAAAAAGCGAAAAGCTTCTTTTAAAAGAGCAAATATCATTACTCGAGAAAGACTTAGAACAACAAGTCGGTCAATCAGAAACGAAAGGTAATCAAGTTAAAGAAGAACTTGAACTTGCTACACTGCAAATATTACAGCTACAAGAAGAGCTAGAGTTTTATTATTTGCAAGCGGTAGAAGAGTCGAAGTTAAAGGGAATAGACATGCAAAAATCGATAATTGGCAAATCTTTCGATTCAGTTTCAATAGGTTCGGTTAGCGTAGTTGGGCAATATGTAGAAAATGACTACCGTGACCTTCATTTAGTTCTAGAATGTGTAAACTACCCTCATTGTGGCATCATCGATACTCTTAACGTGAAGCTAGTGAATATTTCAGGTAAGACTGGTATAGAGTTTCGTACAGACGGCAACCCAGATAACTTATTTAATCTTCATGATGATTGCGAAGACGAATACGGCCCTTATCTTCGTTACTTTCCAGATGCGCCAGAGTTTTTAATTGAACAGCAGGGAAAAATTAAACAGCGATTAAATGCTAGTGAAAAGCTTTTAACGTTGTGTACTTTGAATTGTATTCAAAAAGCGCTTATCGAAGGGCAGTTAACGAATGATGCAGGTGTAGATGACAGCGTGCTAAAGGAATGGAAACTAGCACTAGCAGACCTTGAGCTAAGAAAATACTACCCTATTGAATGGTTAAGCTTTGACGGGGTTGCTGTTAAAGAATGTTTCGCAATGGACGGCTATGAACACTTGTGGCTGCAATTTAATAACATTTTGGCGGGAGATGTACTTAGAAGAAAAATGGATATTAAGTTGTGTGCCAAAAGTCTTACTGAAAAGGGAGATGGGTTTCTAGCGTCATTCTTTTTGGAGTTTAGAGTTAATACGGATGGAACTGAACCACTATATGCATGGCCACCTGAAACTAGCGATGAATATGGTCCTAAACTAGAGATTGGTCTGTTAGATGACTTAACCAATCTTAGGTTAACCAAAGAGGACGTGCGTTTAATCTCATTAATTCGAGATAACATTCAAAGTATTCTAATTAAATGTGATACCAACCAAGCAACACTTACACATTCGATAGACGCTTGGTGTCATGCAATTGAAAAAAGTCTTCAAAGTACAAATGAAGCAGAGTTCGCTGGTGAGAAAATCGAAAATGAAGACGTAGATTTTATTCCGCCAAACAGACACTTATCTGTCGAGGAAGTGGTTGACCTTAGCAGCTATCAGCATGTTGTGTTTTCTGAGGAAGAAAGCCAATTAAAAATTAAGTTAAGAGCAGATAACATAAATAAAGAGACTTTCGATGCCGAGGTTTGCTTAGAGCTAAGAGATGGTACGAAAGAGGTTATTTATAACGCTACGGAATATTTCGACATTGATGATTATGGCCCAAGGGTGAAAATTCCTGCTGAGATATTAGAACCATTATCTACCAACACAGAATACGATGGCGAACTTAAATGGGCTGCATCTTGTTACAGAGCCTTAGCGCCCGCAATTGAAAAATCAGATGAAGTTGATCAGTTGCTTAAGGTAATGTGGTTGCAATTGCTTGAACGAAAAAAGCAAAATTAAAAAGTATGCAAAGGTTGGCAATTATTGACCCTGGGCTATATGAAGTGGGTGGGCATCATGCAGCTTTGCTCAATACAATAGCGGTAAAAGAGCAGGAAATTCCTGTAGAGATTACGATTTATAGTAGCCTGCATATAGCTGAAGAGTTGCATGATTTCGCTCATCGTCAGAATTTGAAAATTAACCCATGGTTTAATAGTAACTTTTATCAACATTTTGACGATAACGCTAATTTTAAAAGTGCCGCGATCAATGCTTTTATCAGGGGCTTGGCACTTGAGTTTAAATCAGCGATAGTTGACATGCTTGCAGGCGTAGCCGTTGGTGATAACGTAATATTCTGGTACCCCTGTGTTAATTGGGAGCACGCTAGTGCGCTTAGCTTAGCACTAAGCCAATTAGTAGATTTTCAACAATACGTTGATTGTGCCTGCAAACATAAAATATGCAGTATGTTTATGTCGCAACAGCCCGAACAGAAGTTTGCTAATCTCCCTTATGAAACGTCATTCAGGCGTTTAAATAAGCTTTCGAACGTAGAGCTGTTCGCATCAGATTGGGAATTAAGAGAATATCTAGAGAGCCTAAATATTAAGGTTTCCGGTATCCACCCTTGTTATTTGCTTCCATGGTCATGTATAAAAAGCGCTAAAGAAAAGTACGTTAGTGCAGAGAATTCAAGCAGGACATTTCTGTTATACATGGGGGATGCAAAAGAAAATAAGGGATTTACTTTACTACCGGCTCTCATACAAAGCCTTTCTGCCAAACATTCAAAAGATGTAAAGTTTGTTGTGCAATATACCATGACGTGGTCATCACCCGAGTTGGCGAAAGCAGAGCAGCAATTAAATGAATTAGTAGAGCAGATAGAGAATTTTGAATTGCATAAAGCATTTTGGTCGGTAGGAGAATTGATACGCATACTGAGCTCAACCGATTTGATCTTCTGCACCTATGAAGCTTCAGCATACTATTTTAAGAGCTCTGGCTTGGCGTGGTTAGCTAGTTTTTTCAATATACCCGTTTTATTACGCGGTGAATCGTGGCTTACACGCGAGTTCTCTAGGCTTCACCATCCGTTTGAAGTATCACCCACGCTGACATATTCTACGCAGCTGTTAGAAAAAGCTATTAGCCAAACTACAGAATATCGTAGTTCGCTATTTCTTGAACCAATAGATTGGCTGTATGAAAATTAAGGAAAGTCTTATGGAACCACTTGCATTAGCTATACAAAAAGTTGCTGGTTCAGAACTTGGAACAATATGCTACATTGGCGCTGGAAGTGGTAGCTGGGTAGATGATATTGCAACGTTGAATCCAGCAAAGGTTCTTGCATATGAAGCTAGCGAAGAGTTGTTTAGCGCATTAAAAAATAAACGCAAAAAATACGACTTCGTCGAACCGCATAACCAGTGGGTACTGCCAAAAGGCGTTTACGAGTGCGAAGTTACTATCTATCAAAACCCAAGGTATAGCTCCCTAGTTCCCAAAGAAAATAGCTTTTCGTATGCTAAAAGCAACCTTGATTATAGTGTCCAACATGTTTCAGGTATTCCGCTTGAGCTAGCGATAGACGCGCAATATATAGATGCCAGTAAAAATAATGTTTTGATCCTGGATATAGATGCTGAACTTGAAGAGCAGGCTGCCGAAGCTAACGACAATCTTCGAGTTTTTTCCAGCATTTTTATAATCTCGAAGAAAAAGTTCAGCGGTAGCCATTATTTGCTTGGAAATAGTGCTGACTTTATAGAGTGTCCGCAGGTTACAAGTCAGGATGCTTTTCCTTTCACTATGCTGATAAGAAATAATGCAAAGCTTTGTGAGACTGAAACTCTAGAAGATACGCTACATAAGCTGAATAAAAAGTTACAAGAGGTAGAAGCGGAACTTGCTGGTGCTACAGAAGCATTGCGAACATGTGAGAACCAGAAAATAGAATTGGTGCAGCAAAAAGATAAAGCTATCGATGCGCTCAGTCAGAAGGACAAAGAGCTTACAGGCAAAAATGACGCTTTATCAGAGTTGAACATTAAATTAACGCATGCTCAAGGTGATCTAGAAGAACAGAAAAAGTGGCACGCAACGCACAAAGAGCGAGCCGAAAAATACCTAGCAGAGTTAGAAAAATCAAAAAGTACTGCTCAGAAAGCTCAGCAGCTTGAGAGTAGCTTGAATGCACAAATTAAGGTAAATACAGAGCTTAAAGAGGAGTTGTCAACACTTAAAAATCAACTTGATGCAGCTATTGAAAGTACCAAGATAAATAACACTGCATTAGAAACTATTACTGAGCAGTTTAAGCGCATGCAGCAAGAAGCACTGGCAGATTTGAAAGGTAAGTTACACTGCAAAATAGATAAAGGGCTAAATAACGCTGTTAAACAGGTTGAGTCGTTTATTGGTGTTCAACGCTTTTTAGAGAAAGGCGAAATAAGCATGGAATTCCATGGTTGGCCCATCAGCAGTGATATTGCGCTATTCTTGCTTAGGCAAATTAAAGAGCGTGACTACGACCTAATCATCGAATTTGGTAGTGGTACATCCACTCAGCTTTTTGCTAAAGCCATTGAGTTCAAAGGGACACAACAATCTAAAACAGTAGATGTGCCTTCACTAGAAACATCTGACAGTGCCGCCATCAGAATTAATGGAAGTGTTGTGACTTTTGAACACAACAAAAAATATTTTGAAAAAACCCGGAATCAGCTTAAACAAAAAGAGTTGCTTTCATTCGTAAACCTTGTTCACGCTCCACTAATTGATATTGAATCTGATGGTGAAAACTTTCTGTATTACGATTGCGAGACGGAGTTGAATAATATCGCCAGTAAATTTGCAAAACATTCCGCCAAAATATTAGTGCTAGTTGATGGACCGCCCGGAAATACTGGCCCTCTTGCGCGTTTACCTGCGCTCAATAAGTTACTTAATGCACTGGGCCATCATCAGATAGATATAGTACTAGACGATTCAGAAAGGACAGAAGAGAAGATGATTATTGCAAAGTGGAAAGAAACGCTTCAAGGGCGTTTTGTGCCGTTTGAAGAGGAAGACGTTCCGTGTGAGAAGGGGGCTTATGTTCTGAGGTTAAATCCTTGATAAAAGAGAGCACAACTTACCCCTCAAGTTGGGTGCGTCACGGCAACATTTTTGCTTATCCTTATGACTGGCAGCAGCCGGCCAAAACGGAATTATGGGCTTACGAACAACTGCTTGAGAAACCTGACCGAGATATTTATACACAGTACATTTGCTTTCCATGGGCTACATTAGTCGATTACCTCGACCATAACCCTGCAAAAGCAAAGGAATTGTTAAAAGCGCTGGTTAACCGTCCCCCAAGATTTGCATTGAACGTAAAAACGTTTTGTCAACATATATATGCGCTTAAATTACTCCCTTTTTTTAAAGATATGGGCATTACTGAAGTCTATTGGTCGCATAAAATAAAAGGGCAGGACGAAGTCGAAGGGATAAAGCTGAAGCCGTATCCGCTTTATCCAGTAATGCATTATAAAAGAAAGAAGCCATATAGAAACAAACCACTCTCTGAACGTAAATATTTATATAGCTTTATTGGCTCTTACCAACCGGGACTCTATTTAAGTGATATTCGAGAGTTGATTTTCACCCTGCCTAAGCGTGAGGACGCTTATATAAGGAGGAGAGGTGAATGGCATTTCGAGCAAGATGTTTACAGGAGCCAACTATTTGGAAAATCAGAGGGAGATGCTGAATGTCTTTTGCGGCAGAAGCATGAAGATGAGTATATTCGTGTTATGGAGGACTCTTTTTTCTCTCTCTGTCCCTCTGGGAGTGGGCCGAATTCAATTAGGTTATGGGAGTCAGTGAAATTTGGTTGTGTCCCTGTTTTATTTGGGTCAGAACTAGATTTATCTGAACCGTCAATAAATAAAAATTTAGAATCCGTCGTTTACATGGATGAAACAAAGTCCTCAGTCCTTAGTTTACCTGAGAAATTAGAAAAGCTAAGAAAAGAAATAATTGGTTTGTAAAAAATGAATGATTTGAAAAAGGCTAACGCTTTATATAGAAGTAAGAAATACGAAGCGGCTCTAGCTATTTATGAAAACTATGAAACAGAGTCTGTGGTCTTAAAAGACAGTATTGTTTTTAATATAGATAAAATAAAAAAACTTCTCGGAAATACCGAAAAAGGTTACAAGGAAAACTTGAGTAAGGCGGATCGTGATTACTTGAAAAAGCAATACCTTGAAGATGATGCCTCTCTAGCTAAGGTAATAGCTAACGTAAAAATATACTTAAATAATAACAAAGAAAGTTGGGCAAAGTTTTTGGTTAATGCTGCGCTAGAGTTTTGGGGTAATGAGGAAAAATTGCTTCTACTACAAGCACAGTGCTATTTTGTCACTAAAGACTTTGTTGGAGCAGTTGGGTCGTGCGAAAAGATAATTAAAAATAACGAATTCTGTTCTGATGCATACAAAATCAAAGAACAAGCATTGATAGAGCTGGAAGAGTTTGAAGCAGCAAATAGTGTCTTTCTCAACATGCCTATATCTGAATTTCCTAAAGAGGCAAAAAAACGAGGAGTGAATCCTTGTTTACCCGAAAACTTTACTCTTCCTCCTCTTGTTGGTGTAAATAATGATTACACGCACATCCTCGAGAAAGTCAAATCAATAGACTGGTCGAACTTCACCTATGTTAAAAAAGTTTCCATAATAATAACTGTTTACAATCGAAGTCAGGTTTTAGCGAACACTCTTGCAGGGATCGTACAACAAAGTTATCCGCAGTCATTAATTGAAGTATTAGTAATTGACGATGGGAGTAATGTGGACATATGCGAACCCACAATTAGAAAATATGAAAAGTACCTCAACATTATATACGTGAGGCAAAAAGATGAGGGTTACCGCCTAGCCAAAGCCAGAAACCTTGGGTTATCTCTCTGCAAGGGAGATGGTATTATCTTCATGGATGCGGACATACTACCCCTATCTCAAGATATTGAGAAGTATATGAGAGTACTTCATATAGACACTAATTGTGTCTTGATAGGACATAGACGATATGTAGATGTATCAGCTATAAATGATGATGAGATACTCAAATCTAGCGAGTACGCGGAAAGCTTGCCCTCAATTAACCCAAACAATGATGTCGCTGGTAGAGTAAATGATGATGGTATCGCATTTGATTGGAGGTTTGAGACTTACAACAACACTAATTTTTTGAAGGAAGATTTGTGGCCGTTCAATAAAGCCTCAGGTGGAAATATTGCGTTTTCAAGAGAACTTCTAGAGCGTGCAGGCTTAGTTGATGAAGCGTTTCAAGCATGGGGATGCGAAGATGGTGAGCACGGTTACAGACTTTATAATGAGGGGGCGTATTTTATTCCCATGCTCGATATTATTTGTCTTCATCAAGAACCAGTAAATGAGCATGGTGAAGAAAAATTTGATGATGGGGAAAGCTTTAGATCAAAAGGGCACAAAATAACTAAGCAAATACTAGAATCCAAATGTCCAGCACCTTATGCGCGAAAGTTTATCGAAGGTAGGCTATACGAGGTCCCCAAAGTATCTATATATATACCAGTATACAATGGTGAAAAGTATATAGTCTCTGCTGTAGAAAGTTGTTTATCTCAAAGCTATACGGACATAGAGGTAGTTATTTGCAATGACGGGTCAACTGATAATACTCTGAATTTGCTAAAAGAAAAGTATACAGGTCACCCTCGAGTACATTTATTTTCCAAGCAAAATGGAGGTATCGGAAGCGCAACGAATTACGCAATTTCTAAATGCAATGGAATGTATATTGCGCAATTGGATGCTGATGATAGATTGAAACCAAACGCAGTCGCCGAGTGTGTGCAAGTTTTAGACTACCAAAATGTTGACGGTGTTTATACTGATTGTGAATATATTGACGATCGAGGTGAATATGTAAGAGATGGATGGTGTGGAGGGCAGTTTGATAGAATGTGGATGGCAACCTCTATGATAGCAACTCATTTTAGAATGTTTAGGCGCCGGATAATCGCTAGAATTCCATCGGTCAATGAAGATATTGCCAATGCTGTTGACTTAGATTTATGGCTTAAGATAAATGAAAGAGCTCACATTACACATATCCATAAAAAGCTATATCAATACCGTTGGCATGGGCAAAATACTTCGATTGCCAAGAGAAAGTTGCAGGAAAAAAATCATGTTATTGTTGTAAATGATAGTTTCAGACGTTTAGGTCTAAGTGATACTTGGAAGATAACTTCTGCAGGGAATAAACTAAACCCGCGTGAGTTGATCGTTCGAGAGTCTTCTACTGAGTGTGAGGTAAACAAGCTCGTAGTTCTTATACCGTCATGTAAAAAATACGCATATAAAGCGGACGCTATAAGAAAAACATGGGCGAATAAGCTTTCTTCGCTGGGGGCTAGCATTTGGTTCCTTTACGGTGATCCTGAAGCTTCTTACGCATACACTTCATCTGATTGCCTGTTTGTACCGTGTCGAGACGATTATGAATCCCTATTGTTAAAGTTAACTCTTGGCTACGAGTACGTACACAAGCATTTTAATTTTAGATTTCTCTTAAAGATTGATGATGATTGTATTCTAAATGTCCCCAAATTCAGAAGCCTTTTGAAAGAGCAAGCAGTATGTGAACAGTATTTGGGAATGGCCGTTCACAAAAAAGGTGTCAAAATGAACAACAAATGGCATTACGGGAAATGCAGTACTCCAGACTTTGACAAGCCATATAAAGACAATGTTGCCCCTGTGACTTACGCCAAAGGTGGTTATAGCTATATTCTTCGCAAAGACGCCCTGACGCCGATAATTAGAAAGTTGGGTGTATTCAAATCCGAAATACAAGACTCGGTTTATTCTTATGAAGATGTGAGGGTTGGTGAAGTGTTAGCTGAGGCCGGTATTTTTGTACGAGAATTGGATGTTAAGTTGAATGACGCAAAAAGCTTGAATCCGGATGACAGAATTGAAGACTCATTACTCATATTTGATGTTTCAGATGAATCATGTTTCTACAATATTAGTTTTGAAAACAAAATGGAAAAAGCACAATGAAGAAAATATTTCTCGCCGAGAACATTTCATCTGTCTTCAAAGGGTTTACGAGTAACTTTTTATCAAGCGAAATTAAATTTATAGATGATTTGGAAAATGCAGATGTAGTGGCTGTATCAACTCCTGATTCACTCGTTAAGTATGATGAAATTTTAGATAAAAAAATTCCCATAGTCTTTTGGACAAATGAACCAAGGTTCTGCAGTGACTCACGAAAATGCTATGAATCTGATGGAAGAACTATATTAAATTTTAACTGCTTTACTAATGATGTACTTGTGGACTGTTTTCAGTATTTGTGGGTGGGCTCGTATAAAAGTCTTCCTTCTTTTACCCAAGATAAACTTATCGAAAAAAATAGTTCTAAATTAGTTTGTTGTTTAGCTTCTCAGCATGGTGACGGCCACGGATTTTACTTTAAAGACCTTGATATCGACTTATATCAAAAACGCAGAAGGCTGGCTTTGGCGCTACATGACAGTAACCTTTGTGATATTGTCGGAAGCGGCTGGCCTGAGGGAGTCGCAATGAACTTTAGCAATGAAGGCAGGGGGTCTCGGGGGTGGAGTGACTGGGAACTCGAAAAACTTAATTTTATTAGTCACTATAAATTCAACTTGGCTTTCGAAAACACTAATATAGAAAACTATGTTACTGAGAAGTTCTGGCATCCGATAATGGCTGGAACTTTACCCATTTACTATTCTGGTAGTACAAACATTTATAAATATATTCCATCTGACAGTTTCGTAGACTATAGCCTATTCAATGATCCTCAAGAGTTTATGTGTTTTTTGAAAGAGATGACGGATGACGAATATAAGGCAAGGTTAAACAAGCTTATTGAGCGTTATAACGAATTCATGTCTGATTCTAGTTATCTGAGGCGCAATAGGGAAAAGGTAGCGCGAGGCTTTGAAGCGCGCTTGTTGTCTTTTTTTTAATGGTTGGCCTGAAAGCAAAAGAGTTTTTTAGTCATTCATAACGAATCAATTAATCATTTAAGAAACCAAAGTATGAAAAAAGCACTTATTACCGGTGTAACCGGCCAGGATGGCTCTTATTTAGCCGAGTTTTTATTAGAAAAAGGATATGAGGTACACGGTATAAAGCGTCGTGCATCATCGTTTAATACTGAACGTGTCGACCATATCTTTCAAGATCCACATGTTCAAAACGCACGTTTTAAACTTCATTACGGCGACTTAACAGACTCTTCAAATCTTATTCGAATTATGAAAGAAGTCGAGCCAGATGAAGTTTATAATCTGGGGGCGCAATCGCACGTTGCAGTGTCTTTTGAAGCACCAGAATACACTGCTGATGTAGATGCAATAGGAACACTACGTTTGCTGGAAGCTATTCGTTTTCTAGGCCTCGAAAAGAAAACTAAGTTTTATCAGGCCTCAACTTCTGAACTCTACGGCGAAGTGCAAGAAATTCCACAAAAAGAAACTACGCCGTTTCATCCCCGCTCACCTTATGCAGTAGCTAAGATGTATGCGTTTTGGATTGCAGTAAACTATCGCGAGTCTTACGGCATCTATGCATGTAACGGAATTTTATTTAATCACGAATCTCCACGCCGTGGTGAAACCTTTGTTACTCGTAAGATAACACGCGGTATTGCCAATATAGCGCAAGGGTTAGAGTCGTGCTTGTATCTAGGTAATATGGATGCGCTACGTGACTGGGGCCATGCTAAAGATTACGTACGCATGCAATGGATGATGTTACAGCAGGATAAACCTGAAGACTTTGTAATTGCCACAGGTAAGCAAATCTCGGTACGTGAGTTTGTTGCAATGTCAGCAAAAGAAGCAGGTATCACTCTTGAATTTAGTGGTGAAGGTGTTGATGAAATTGCAACTGTTACTGGCGTCGCGGGAGATAACGCACCGGGCGTGAAAGAAGGTGACGTGATTGTAAAAGTAGACCCTCGTTATTTCCGCCCTGCTGAAGTAGAAACATTACTTGGCGACCCTACCAAAGCAAAAGAGAAACTTGGATGGGTTCCAGAGATTTCAGTTGAAGAAATGTGCGCAGAAATGGTACAAGCCGATCTTGACAAAGCCAAGCAGCACGCACTACTCAAAAGTTCTGGTTATAACGTGTCGTTTTCGGTTGAATAAATGAGGATTTTTGTAACAGGTGGTTCGGGCATGGTAGGGCGCAATATTATTTCGCTCTCATCAAGCCAAGAACATGAAATAATTGCCCCATCTAGCAAAGAAGTAAACTTAATGAATTTCGATTCGTTATCGTCATTCATTAAAAGTGAGCGCCCCGATGCAATCATTCACTGTGCTGGGCTTGTCGGTGGTATTCAGGCAAATATAAAAAGCCCTTTTGATTTTGCTCATGTCAATTCACTTCTTGGCTTAAACATTATAAAAGCTGCGTTAGATAATAATGTTGAAAAGGTTTTGAATCTTGGCAGTTCATGTATGTACCCCCGGGATGCTGTGAACCCATTGAATGAAAGTGATATTCTTAATGGTGAGCTAGAACCCACTAACGAAGGGTACGCGATTGCAAAAGTGCTTACTGCTCGTTTGTGTGACTACGCCAATGTACAATATGGGACTAACTATAAAACCGTAATTCCGTGTAATCTTTATGGGTACTGGGATAAGTTCGATCCTAATCATTCGCACATGATTCCAGCGGTTATACGTAAAATACACGAAGCAAAAGTTGCCGGTGCTGATACTGTCGAAATTTGGGGTGATGGAAAAACGCGAAGAGAGTTTATGTTCGCAGAAGACTTGGCCGACTTTTGCTTATTCGCGTTGAGCAAATTTGATGCTTTAGAGCAACTTACGAATGTTGGTCTGGGCTTCGACTATTCTATTTCAGACTACTACTCGGCCATAGCTGAACTAGTTGGTTTTAAAGGTGAGTTTACATACGATCTTTCTAAACCTTCTGGGATGAAGCAAAAACTTGTATCAGTTGAAAGGTTAGAACAACTAGGCTGGAGTGCGAAGCATTCGCTGACGCAAGGCTTAGAGAAAACATATCAATTTTATTTGAAGGAGCATTGTTAATGTCACTGCCTCTAGCAACATCCACATGGGATGAAAAAGAGATTGCTGCACTAAATTCTGTAATTGAAAGTGGCATGTTTAGTATGGGCAAACACGTCGCAGAGTTTGAGGCTGAATTTGCCGAGTTTGTTGGTTCAAAATATAGCGTAATGGTGAACTCTGGTTCTTCAGCAAACCTATTGGCTGTAGCTGCGCTATTCTTCAAAAAAGAAAGTAAGTTGAAAGCGGGGGATGAGGTAATCGTTCCAGCAGTTAGCTGGTCTACAACCTATTATCCACTTCAGCAATATGGTTTGAAATTAAAGTTTGTTGACATTGATAAAGACACGCTCAACTTAGACCTTACGCAACTTGAAAGTGCAATTACAGAAAACACAAAGGCAATATTTGCTGTGAATCTGTTGGGTAACCCAATTGATTATAAAAAAGTTGGGTCTTTGATAGAGGGTAAGGATATTTATCTTCTAGAAGATAACTGTGAATCACTAGGCGCTACATTGAACGGAAAGCAAGCCGGTACTTTTGGCGTGATGGGAACATATAGCTCGTTCTTTAGTCACCATATTTCTACTATGGAAGGTGGCCTAATCGCTACTGACGATGAAGAGCTTTACCATATATTGCTTTCTATCCGCTCTCACGGATGGACACGCCACCTACCTAAAGACAACAAAGTGGTAGAAAAAAGCGATAATGCGTTCCATGAGTCCTTTAGGTTTGTACTTCCTGGTTACAATGTTCGCCCATTAGATATGTCTGGCGCGTTAGGAAAAGAGCAGCTCAGAAAGCTTCCCGCTATTATTAGTGGTCGACAAGAAAACGCTAAATTCTTTGTTGAAACTTTTTCTAAAATTGAAGGGATCAGTATTCAACAAGAAACCGGGAATAGCAGTTGGTTTGGGTTTGCCATTATCTGTGACGCCGGAAGCGAAATGAGAGATAAGCTTGTTGAAGCGCTTACCAATGAAGGTGTAGATTGTCGCCCGATAGTGGCTGGTGACTTTACAAAGAATGAAGTGATGAGCTATTTCGACTATGAGTTACATGGCGAAATGAAAAATGCATCGCTAATCGATAATGCAGGCTTTTTCATTGGCAATCATCATTACGATGTGAAAGAAAAGCTAACTTCAGTAGCTCAACTGATTGAGAAAACCTTAAAGTCTTAATCTCACATTGCAATGAAAAAAAGCAGTGCTTAGGCACTAATGCCGTTCACTTAAGGTGAGCGGCATTTTTCTTTCTGCTGTATCGCTGTGGTCTCTTCTTAACTGTTCGGGGGAAGCTGCGTTCTCGCCGTGGAGCCAGAATAAGATTCTCAGCCATTTTATGC
>Ga0208817_100129_pt1 | contig 30288 bp, 26 predicted proteins | sample Virmet3819_2500_FD_185741 | JGI IMG/M metagenome (GOLD analysis project Ga0208817, IMG submission 185741) | Marine viral communities from the Southern Atlantic ocean transect to study dissolved organic matter and carbon cycling - metaG... | ecosystem: Environmental > Aquatic > Marine > Oceanic ... | reverse complement strand
AATAGCCGCGCAAAATTCCCACGACGGCGTCCTGATTTATCTCTCAGGATGTATGACTGACGTCACGATGTACGTGAGAAATGTCACCCTCTGACTGGGTGAAATGGTGCGGTCGAGAAGACTCGAAACTCAATTCGAGTCCGCAAGCATTGATAAATAAAGGATTTTTGAAAAACATCACACGCAAAAAGGATGCATCCTGTGTGATGTTTTATTCGTCCTCCTGCGCCCCTTCGGTTTTAGAATCAGGCGGGGTAATGTGACCTCCCAACGCGGATGCGAAACCGTTCAAATGCGAATCCGCGCGGCGGTACATTTCCCGTTCCATTTCTCGCTTCTGCTCGCCTGCATCGTCGCTTCCGTCCTGACGGAAGCCTGCGGGCGTCAGCCCGCGCTGTTCGCGAATAGCGTCGATCTTGTCCGCGTAGATGCCGAGGCGATTACCCATCGGCTTCGGTTCATATGCCATTGCTCTGTCCTTCTTACCGGTTGTTTGCTGCCGCTCGCTGGGCTGCGCTGAACCCTTCTGATGCGACCTGCTTCTGTGACTTCCGGAAGCTGTCAGCATCCGGGGTCTGGATGTTGTACGTGGGGGAGTAGTTCAGGACCTGCCCGCCCGTCGCTGCGTCGCCCATTTCGACGGGGACCTTGCGGCCCTTGGTGAGCGGAATGACCGCCTCATTCGGGTGCAAAATCGCAGGAATGCCAGACGTGTTCGTGGTGCCCTCAGAGAAATGCGGGGCATTGCGGAAAGCGCTTACCGGGGCCGTGGTGAAGTTTGCCGGGGAGGTGGATACGCCGCCCACGTCAAAGGCCCCCAGCGCCATGCTAATAACGCCCTGCCAGCCGCCAAGGCCGCTGAGGAACCCGCCGCCGCCAGCGGAGGCAGCGCCCACCATGCTTGCATGCTGCTGGCCTGCAGTCGTGATTGCGGTACTGACCTGCGAAGCATGCTGCCCACCTGCGGTGGTCGTGGCAAGACGTACCTGCTGACCGTGCTGGACGCCTGCGACGCGCTGAGCATTGGCGGCGGTGGTGCCGCCTGCGGTGATTGCCTGCTGCTGTGCGACGCCCGCCTGTGAGCCTGCCTGCGTCATGGCGCTGGCGATCTGTGCGGACACGGTCTGCCCCGCCTGCAGCATAGCGGCGGAAATGGACTGTCCAGCCTGAACACCGCCCTGCGCGACCTGTGCGCCGTCGCCCTGCGAGCTGAACAGACCGCCCAGAACGCCGCCGAGTCCGTCACCTTCGGCGCGTCCGAAGACGTTTGCCAGCTCCGCGACGGCCTTGTCTGCGACAATGTCGGCAACGGTGCCCAGAATGGCTTCGCCCAGAGCTTCAATGTCGAAGGTGCCGGTCTTGATCATTTCGGAAATGGCGTCGCGCACATGATTGATTGCGCCCATTTCGATCTGCTGACCTGCTTCAATCCAGTTCGGGACGGAGTCCATCCATTCCTTGACGGGGTCCTTCGCGAGGGTCTGCAGTTCCTCGTTGAGCTTGGCGGCTGCGTCGATCTGGCGGACCATTGCCAGAGTCTGCCCGTCCACCGCGCCGCCCATTGCGATCTGAGCCTCTGCGAGCGCCTGCGCCGCTGCGGTGGTTTCAACCGTGCCATTTGCAAGGAGCTGCAACGCCAGATTCTCTTCCTGCAGCCCGGTGAGGCGGTCCTGCAGTGAACTGTTCAGCTCTTCGAGTGCCTTGTGTTCTTCGGTCAGCTCAGCCTTACGCGAGCCGCCCCCGCCTGCCTTACGGGCGGGGCGGTTCATTTCGCTGAGCTTCTTGCGGAGTGCTGCCTGTTCCTGCGCCGCCGCATCCAGCTTGTTGATTGCTTCCCACTCTGCGGCGATCTGGTCGAGGTTCAGGGTCTGCCCACGCTCGCCTGCGGTGCTGATCATAGTTTCAAGCTGAACCCGGCGGTTTGCGGCAGCGCCGGACAAGCCTTCGGAAATCTGCAGATTAAGAGCGCGGTTCTGCGCCTGAATGCTCGCGATCTGGCCTTCTACGCTCTTGCCCATCACGGCGAGGGCGGACGGCACGCTGTTCAGGTTCGCGAGCAAGCGCGCGGCCTCATCTGCCGCCGTTCCGATGGTGTAGGTCAGCGAAGAAGCGGACCCATTTGCGCGGTCGGTCGCATCGGTAGTGCCGTTCTGGGCGGCAAGAAGGCGCAGCGCGGCGTCTTCGGCGCGCACAAGCTGGGTCAACACGCCCCGCGCTCCGCCTTCGGCCTTGTCCAGCCCGCCGGTAGTGGATTCCACTGCGGCGCGCAGGCGGGTGACGGCTTCGGCCTGCTGTTCGAAAGTGCGTGCGGATTCCACGTCGCGCATCATCTGCAGAAAAGTACGCGCGCGGTCATTGGTGGTATCAAACGCGCGGCGGACAGCGTCGAGGTCCGTAGTGAAAATGTTGCCATCAGAGGTCAGGGAGTCGCGAATGCCCGCGATCATATCGGCGTTTGCCATGCCCGCCTCAAGCTCCGCTACCTTCCGCAGGCGCTCCAAATGGGCGTCCAGTTCCGCGTTCACTTCGCCATATTCGCGGCGGAGCTGGCGCAGGTTGCTCCCTGCCAGCGCGTCCGTGGCGTTGCGAAGGTCCGAAATCCGGTTGTTTGCGTCGCTCAGGGCGTCGCTGAAAGACTTGGTTTCTTCCCCGGCGGCAAAGAACCACTTGGCAATCGCAGCACCCGCTGCGACCGCGCCAATCGTGATCAAGGAGAGAGGGTTAATCAGGCTGGTGAAGCCGGACAGGAGGGTCCGGAAGATGCCGCCCCCCGCAGCCTTAAGGCCGTTCATCTGTGCGGCGAGCTGGGAACCCTGCTGAAGGGCGATCATACCCACCGACTGGAAACCCATCTGTGACGTAATCAGGACGTCAGACAACTGGTGACCCACCATAATGCCCTGCTGCGTGGTCTGGGCGTTGCGCTGCATGGCAGCGGTGTGCTGGTCTACCGCCGCTGACGCGGCCCCCAGCGTCTGAGCGGCACGGGCGCGCGCCTGTTCCGCCACTTGCGCCGAAATCGCGCCTTCGCGCTCTGCAAAGCTGATTTCTTCAAGCGCGGATTCATACTGCTTCGAAGCGGCATAAAGCGGATTGTACTTGGCGCGCAGCCGGTCCAGCGTCTCACCATGTGCCGCAGCCGCACGGCTGGCCGCTTCCATTTCCCGCGCGAGCTGGGCCTGTTCTCCGCGTGCGTATTCGGCGGCAATGGTGGTCTGCAGAAGTGAGCTGCGGAGGTCATCGAACTGACTCTTGGCTGCGCGGACGTCCAGCGTCGACGTGGCATTGGTCAGCGACATGCGCATGCGCTGCAGTGCGGCTTCAAGCTGCGCGATGCCCGTAGTGTTGCCAAGGTCGCCCATGCGGAGAGCAAGGCGCTGTGCGGCCTGTTCAGACGTGCGGAGGGCGGAAGCGCTGGCAAGGGCAGTGCGCTGGATGGTGGTGGCGGCCTTGTCGCTGGCGCTGGTGAGCTTGTCCGTTTCGGTGCGTGCCCGCTTGAGCGGGGTCACGTCGATATCGGGGCGGACGCTCTTCAACTTGGTGAAGGCCCCGGTGGTGTCCTTGTCGAGGTCCCGGACTGCCTGCTTCACCGCATTGATTGCAGCGGTGAACTTGCGCGCGCCTGACTGGGCTGCGCCTGCGTCGATCTTGAGACGAAGCTCATGGGTCTCTGCCATATCTCGATTACCTGCCTGTTTTGATTGCCTGTCTGCGAGTGGAAAAGCGCGGGCTGGGGACAGGAAACCCAGCCCGCTAGTGATGCGCGATGTAGGAGAAGAGGACCGCGCGACCGCTGCAGCGGTCTGACTGTGCCACCAGTATACAGGAATGCCCCGTGATCCCGAAATCTGAGAGCCAAAACGGGTCAAACTTGACCACATGGTCAAAAATGGCTTCGGCGGCGCGGCTGCAACTATAATCCGGATTTCACAGAAAATTTTTCGGGGCTAATCGCGTTTCGCGATAGGGGTCTTGATTTGCGCCGTGGGTCCCTCCGCTTTGCGGATCGACGCACCCCTTCGGAGTGTCTTCGCAGCCGCAGGCGGTCCCTTGTCGCGTGAAATCTTACACCGGGCGTAATATTTGAATACTGCAACGAAAGGGGCATATTTTGTGGCGACAGCAACTATAGTTGCTAAATTTGGTTGCATAGGTGCTGACAGCACCTGCGCCGCGTTTTGGGGTATGGGGATACCCTTCAAGGGGCCCTGTAAAGTTAAATAAAAACAATGCCTTATAGCCAATTACGGTCTTGCCCGCTAACGCGGGCTTTGCCGTCTCACTGGCGCGCAGAGCCGCCAACGTGCTGTTATGCCGCCTGAGCCAATCGCCGCCTAAGATTGGACACTGATGAAGCGTGCCAGCGCCCGCCGCGTGCCGTCTTGATGCCCCGGCGGTTCAGCTCATTTGCCTGCGCCTGTAAGGTCTTGAAGCCCTTCATATCGAGGTCTTCCAGCACGTCCGCGAGGTCGGTAGCGCGGGCGTTAGCCCGCTCCTTGATGGTCTGCACAGACGCTGTATTACCTCTGCCAGCGCGGCGCAGGGCTGCGGCCCCATTGGGGTTCCCAAAGGTCTTTCCGCGAGCCTTTGCGGCCTGCATCGCGGCCTTGGTGCGCTCGCTGATCGCCTTGGCCTCTGCCTGCGCCATGACTGCCATAATGCCCACGGTAAGAGCATTGGCCTCAGGCATGTCACATGCGACGAAATCGACGCCAGACTCCTGTAAATTAAGAAGGAAAGCGGCATTTCGGCTGAGGCGGTCGAGCTTGGCAATCACCAACTTGGCCCCCGTTACACGGGCGTGCTTGAGCGCCTTCTGCAGCTCATGGCGGGCGTTGTTCGTGCCGGACTCAACCTCTTGATACTCTGCTACCGTGACGGCTCCGCTGGTCTTGGCATAGGCCGCGATAGCGGCGCGCTGAGCTTCCAGCCCGAGTCCGCTGCGTCCCTGCTTGTCCGTCGAAACCCGGATATATGTGACAATCTTCATGCGCTCCGCCTCCTTTCCAAAATGGCCTTGGGAACCCTAGGCCATTCTGTACACATTGCAGGCATGATTCGCGAGTCTTTTCAATGGGATAGACAGAAACAGTACGTTTTCTGCCCGCAATAACTGAGTCTTTTAGCTGGTTAACAAAAGGTCAGCATTACTTACATATTTTGGGGAGTTGTACGCGCTGGGACGCGTGGCGGCTAGAAAGGGATTTCGTCATCAGTGTTGTGTGAAGGTGCGATATGCTTGAGCTTTATATCTCCCTCCACAATAGCGAACACGGTCTTTCCAGAATCGGCAATTCGGTGACGCCGTGCCAACCTTTTTCCTGCGTCAGTGAAGGGTTGTTCACCCTCTGAAACCATAAGGCCAACTTCAATGTAGTAACTTACTAGCCGCTCCAAGGTGTTGCGGGAAATTGTGTATAGCCCCTTTGTATCAAAGGTCCCGAGTTCTGCGGCTAGGGCTGCACCTATTGCGTGGCATGACTCGTCCTCTTCTCCATAGTAGCATGTTTCGCCGCCCCAGTCGCTTGTTTGCCACTGAAATGAGCTAAAAAACACGGGAAAAGCACTGATCCAAGTGCACTTAATACGGGCGTAGGTGCCAGTGGTATCTCCGCCGTATCCCCCCCGAAGCGTCAGAGGAATTAGGTCAATCTCAAGGCCGTCATCTGCAGCAGGTATTGGCGGTAGAGCCAACTCAATTTCTAGATGCCCTATTGCATCACGAAACTTTTCATTCTCCTTCCGGACCTCGTTCATCTCGCGCAATAGGGCCGCGCTTGCGGTGGTGTCGCCGCGCACCCAACCAACACCCGGTCGAGTGGCTTTGGCATTATCTAGGGCATCGCGCACAGCGTGCTTCAAGTCACCGGTGGTGAGCCATGTCTTTCGCAAACGCCCATTGGAGACTTCTTGAACGAATTTGGCAAGACGGCCTTTGCCGTCATCACTGCTCTCGGTCTTATTCGCAGAGATACTGCCGGGGTCCCCGTGAAGCATAACCAAAACAGGAATCTTTTTCGACTTCGCGTAGTGATATTCCTTTTCCGTGTAACTCACCCCATCAGCGGCGGGCGTCCCGTACCGCCCGGCAACAATCAAAACATAGTAGTCGCACTTGTCTATTAATGTCTTGATGAACTCAAATTGATCTTCATCGACGGCAGGAAATGACTCCATCTGAACTGGAAAGTCCCCCGCACTCAACACTGCGTCCTGAACCGCCTGACGCTCCTCCCTCAAGTCGGTAAAGGTAGAGCTAATAAAAACCGAGAATCTTTTATCCATTGCCTTCGCTCCACTACCCTAGCCTGCGCTTAGACCGACCCCTTTATCTCAGATCTAATCTTCTTGGCGAGTTTTTTCATTTTTGCGGCATTGTTTTCGAAGAGTTGATTCAATACATGGGAGAAAATTTCCAGAACTCCGAAGTAATGCTTTTCGCGAACCGCTTCCCCGTGGGACCCCAAGTTTCCAACCTCTTTCAGAGCATAACAAAGTTCTGCGAACTCTTTCTCCTTTTGCGCCCAAAGGTCTAGCCTCCTATGAAGCGTAAGCCTGACAGTTCCGCCCTTCTTTGTATTTTGAGTATCCGGAACTTGAAGCTTGTCAAGCAAGGCTTCCAAGCTCGCACGCAGTGCATTCGCCGCCGCGGACACATCCACCCAGTACAAAGCGAAGCTCTTCTCTAGAAGCTCACTAACTTCAAACGGGACTTCTTTTGGGATCGGGATTATTTGAGGTGCAGGGAAAAAAGACTGAATTTGAAAACTATCAAAATACTCCTGCTCGCCCCTTTCATCAAACCACTGGCTCACTGTACCAGAGCCAGACACAAACGCCACTTCCCCACAACTCTTTTTGTCACAGATACATTTGAAGTTGAACCTATACGAGATCCAATCTGGTCCCCATTCATCGGTGGCGTGAGCAGATTCGGAGAAAGCGGGTTCAGCCAACGTGAAACTGTCCTGATCAGGAACAAGCGCCCCCTGATTACATGTGGGGCAGGTGTACTTTCTGAGTGGTTTTCCGGAGAACGATCGGGAGTATTGGTTGGTTAGATTTGGCATCAGCGCTCCAATTAAAGGATGTCCTGCACATCGAAGATTTTGATGTTTTCGACTTTTTAGGCGGCCTTTCCAAAGACTAAAGGTGTTTGCAAAGTATCCCTAGCTCCCATCATCAAACAACGAGGACTGCCCCCGTGGAGAATCCGCAGTCATGAAGTCGCCCAGAAGCGCCTTGATTGCATCAGGCGTCAGAGGCTCTGCAAGCTTCTCCCCGTTGAACTCTAGCACCCGCAAGACACGGCGGTTCTTAGGGCGTCCGTCAGTCACTTGAAATGCCCATTGTACCTTGAGGTTGTCCAAAACTTCGACGTGCAAATCCCTCCGCTTCACTAGTCGCCAGAACTCGGCGTCTTCGATGACGAAATAGCAGTCACGGCGAACCGTGTCCTTACCTTTCCACTGACGCGCCTTCTGGTCTTCCTGATCCCAGTTTGGCGAGGTCACATAGATGTCTTCGATTGTGACGGTCCATTCTGGTGGCTCATCGCCCTTTTCTTTTCGAACAGATTTTTGGGCGCGTTCTGGAAACTGATTGCGCGGAACCGGAAAATCATCATCGCTTGAAAAGCCTATGCGTTTCACATCGCGGTTCTCGATACAGGCGGCAAAAAAATCTGCACGAGCGTCTAGCGCGTCCGGAAGGTCCCCGATTTCCATCCCGATTTTGGTCAGTTCATCATTGCTCTTTTCGAGCACGCCCCGTGCCATGGCGACCACTATTCTAGCCCCTGAGCGACATGCCGTTTCTTGATCTTCCGGCGCAGGTGTCGGAGGGGCTTCGCCATTGTCTGGCGTTCCCTCTTCCTCCGGTTCACCCACATCTTCCAGCATACGAAAATACTCTTGGTGACCTTGCCCGATTTCCAATGCCCATTCAGTTGGGGGCTTACCGGTCAGGCCTTCGACATAGGCGGAACCAACATCGCTATTCAGGAAAGCGAACACCGAAGCAGCGCCACCACTGACCCATATGGCGAGCTTTGACAGAAAGCTACCATCTTCCGGCGGCAGGACAATAAGTTCGTATTTCAAGGCCCCTTGAAAGAACGTAGCGTCTAACGCCTCAATTACCTTCCGCGTGCTCTCTGCCGTTCGAATGAAGGTGTCGAGCTTGAGGAAATGGTCATCTACATCGAAGTGGATGAACAGGCGATCCGAGCGCGCTTCAAATTCCCATGGTAATATTTCGCTCATAAACGATCAGAACCTCCGCTTCTGGTTGAAACCTAGACCGGCTGTAGCTTCGTGGGCAAGAATTCTTCTCGAAGTCAGGCGCTTATGGCGCTAACGCGATCCCGCCCCCATTCGCGAAAGCCAGCCCCGCAGGTCCTTCGGTGAGGTGGATGTGAGGTGAAACGGCCACCTCACCCACCACCTCACCAGCCTTAAACCACTTATTTGATTGGTAAAATCTATCAGGAGTGAGGTGGGTGAGGTGAATGAGGTGGTTAAATCAGTTCATGGGAAGAGTTTTTATTTCTTCCCGTAGGGGACGCTTTCGCCAAGCAAAGCAAGATCAAAAAGAAAAACTCCCCCATAGGACGTGAACGAGGGCACCTCATCACCTCACTCACCTCACTTTTCTGACAATACGTAGCAATTTCAGTTACTTGAGAATGTGAGGGGACCTCACTTTTGCCCTCAGTCTAGGTGAGGTGACCTCACCGCAGAAACGCAAAGGGCCGCTGACGCGGCCCATAGCATCCCAGAACGCCCTTAAATTCAGGCTTCGACTTCCTTAGGCGTCAGCTTCCAGACTACACGGCGCTGGCGCGGCTTACCCTTTTCGAGGCGTACCTCAGTGCCGTCAATGTTGAAATACGCGTCAGCGTGGTCGCTCAGGAACTTGCCCAGCGACGTCGCATCATAAACAAGGTCCATGTCCTTCCGGGTCTTCCTAACGCCTTCAAGCTCAATATCTTCGGCAAAGCACAGAGCGACCAAGCCTTCGTCGGTACCAACCAACATTTCATCAGAAACGGACTGCTGCTTGGGGTCCTGTGCCTTTTCCCACCACGTCGCTACCAAGTCATTGATACCCTGATTTTCGTTGATAGCGGCAACTGCATCCTTCTGGTCTTCGTTACCAAGGAAAGTCTGAACACCCGCGTTTTCGAGGACACCACCAAGCACACGCACCCATTCGCCGTAGGAGGCAAGATAAGGGGCGTTTTCAGGGTTAGGCATACCCTTGACAACCCAAGCCTGAATAAGCGTCAGCGCGGCCCAGAGAAGCTCTCCGCGATGGTCTGCAACATACGTTCCTTCAAGGTCATACTTGAAGCTATCCCGCTTCCGGTTCTGGGGCTTTTCCATCTTTGCGTCGAGGCGGATCAGAAACGACCGCCGCTTGAGGTCTTCGTTCAGGCGAGCATTATTCGAGGTCATGACGATCATTGCATTCACGGAGACCGTAGCCATGAGGGACTTGCCGAGCACTCGGCCTTCGAAGGTCGTCGCAGTCAAAACCGACGCCAGCGCGTCCGACGTGATCTCACCTGAGACGTTATCGAAGAAGCCGTAAGGCTTCGGCTTGCGCAGGATTGAGAAAATGACCTTGCGGCGCTCCTCTTCATTAGAAGGAAAGGCGGCGGATGGCTCCGACACGCCAGCGGCGATGGTGTACGCTGAGGCAGACAGCAGTGATGCTCCGGTCGCAACCTTGGGCTTCGACACAAACGCGAGCGGAAGCGGTCCGTTGATCATCTGCCTGCAATAAGGGGTGAGCACCATTGCAAGCATATTCGCCATACTTGCCGGGACCTCATCGGCCTCAAGCGTCTCGCCGCCGGGGCGGCAATCCTGCCCGTCAAAGGGAAAGTCACCAAACAGATCAAGAAGGCGATCCAAGGCGCGATCAACGTCGAGCTGCGAAGGGTCCTTGGGAACGCGAGGGATATTCAAGTCGCTGGGAAGCGACATGTAGATTCCGGTCTCTTCATCGTAACCATCAACGTCGATCAAGCCGCCGTCAGGGGCAAAAATAGGATAGGTCGCGATCTGCGCCAATTCCGGAAAGGAATAGTCGCCATAGAACAACTCTTCGACCACATCCATCGGGGCGCTGACGCTCTGTGACTCCCCATTCTGCCCTTCAAAGAACGGCGCAATTCGATTGACGATGGGGCGCAGGCTGCGCGGGAACAAGATTTCCATCTCATCCTTGCCAGTCTTGGAGTCGCGAACGATCCGAACAAGCTCCTTCCCATGCCGATAGATTTCGGGTGCGAAGGTATCATTTACCTTCTTAATTCGCCCATATGCGTAGTCGGCAAGGTCGGTGAAGCCAAACGTACCCTTTACGTTGGCCTCGCCCTTGGCGCGGTCGTTCGCAACAGCCATCCCAGACCATTCATACTCAGCGAAGTTGTGTGCAGCCTTGAGGTGGGTCTTGGGCAGTGCAGTCTTCCACTTGCGCGCAATTTCATCGGTAAAGATATTGATCTGCGCAGTGTCAATCTTGGACTTCACCAAGGACATGTAGAACTTGGCAAGCTCAATGTCGCTGAAGGGCTGATCCTTGCCGCGCTCTTCGATCTGCTCGCGGAACTGGACCTGCATAAAGGTCGGCACGTTCCGAATATCGTCAAGTTCCCGAATGCTGAAACGGTTGCGAAACTTCTTTCCGCCGTCTGACATCTTGGTCCGGACAGATACGGTAGGGTAGCCCGGCGGGGTCATCGCAATCACATTGCTCATCACGCTCGCCCCTTCTGCGTGTCGATTGCCGTGCCCAGTCGGCAGCCATCTTCAATATAAAGCTTCATTCTCTAGTCTTCTCCTATGGTTAGCGTTGCATGGTGGCCTCCTTTCGATTGGCCTAGTTTCGGGCAGGGCCGCTGACGCCGCCCCGTCCAACTAGTGCGGTTCAGTCTCGCGCCGCGCAGTCTTCCAAGTACGCGTCAATCGCGTCTTCAGTGATATTTTCGACGTCCCCGGACTCATAAGAAATCGCGGCATTGAACATGAAATTCCGGCGGGTCTCGGGGTCGCGGATATGCTTGACCGCATGGTCATAAAGGAAAGGCGGCAAGGTGCAGCCGGTCGCATCCAAAACGGCGCGGCGCGCATCGGGATAAGAATCCATCAGGCGAGCCGGAAGCGGCTTTTCCGCCACGTTCAAAATCTCGCGTGCGAGGTCGCACAGCGCGTCCGTGGTGGCATGGCCCAGCGGCTGCAAGGCCACCTCTGCCGCCTTGGTGGTCAGTTCGATCAAGTGCCCTTCGCGGGCCTCGCGGATGGTGTTGCCCGCGTCGATTGAATTCAACATTTTGTGGCTCCTGTGCTAAGTGATGAGGTAGACATAGACGCCCTGTTTTCACCTCACAAGAGGGCGCGGAAATTAGCACAAACCATTGAAAATGAACAATTAAGCTTGAAGCTCGAGAGTCACTCTCAAGGGCGGAATTCAAATTCAGCTTGAAGCCGAATTTGAACTATATGTTGTGCCCATGCCGAAAGGCGCGACTATGAAGTGTCGTCTAAATGGAAACGGTTTGTCGCCTAAATCGGGCGGTGAAAATCGACTACGTCCACCAACGAGTCGAGGTCGAAGACGTCTTCAAGCTCCCAGCACCCGCGCCGGTAAATCCAATCGCCATCGGTCGAGGGGGTGAACTTCGCGGCGGTCAAGACACGGCGCGCAAGCGCCGGATCGTCATCAACGTGCGCGACGAAACGGTCAAAATTCACCCGGAAGCCGCCTGCGACAACCTTGCGCTTGTTGCGGCCAATAACGCCGTGAAGAATGGCGGCAAGCTCCGCTGCAAGGGCGTCTTCGCCACGCCTGCGGTTGCCATGGCGGTCAAGGGTGCGGGGCAGCGCCCCGCTCAGATGATTGTTCATTTTGGTTTTCCTGTCTTGGTTGGTATCTAAGGGCCGAATTCGTCTGCAAGGCGGGCCGCAATTGCGCGCTCAATCGTTCTGCAGCTCTGCCGAAAGGTCTCATAGTCGGGACAGGCCAGCCGCGCCGTGTGCCAGAGCTGGCAACGCCGCCGGTAGCGGGCCATGGCTACCTTAAAGCGGTCACGCTGCATCGCGCTGTTCCTCCGCCCACGCGGCGATTTCGGCCTGCAGGCGTGCTTCCTCTTCGGCGAACTGTTCCGGCGTCCAGTTTGCCCGGACACTCTGCGCCCGCTGCCAACGCTCCTGCCGCGCGCGCTTGCGCTCGACGGCCTTGCGGCGCTCTGCCTTCGGCAAGTGCATAAAGTCCCCCGACGCGTCATAGCCGGTTGATCCCCAGCCCGCGCCGGTTTCGTTCAATACGCCATCTTCGACAAAATCAGCGGCCATAGCGACGGCCTCCTGCATCGGACGCGTCCGCAATTGCGCGGAGCTTATTCCGCTGGCGCTCAGCCGGGGTCAGTGCCGCGCCGCTGTCCGGGGCGCTCAGGCGGGCCACCAGCACCTGATATTCGTCATTGGTGAGGGTGCGTCGCGGGTACAGGATGCAGTGCCACCCCGCGCCGTGGCGGCGGAACATGGTCTGCCAGCTACCCCGCTGCGCCCGCACGGCGGTTTCAATTTCGGCAAGGGTAACCATTACAACAGCCCCCACTTGCGTGCGAGTGCGATCTTGGTTGCGGGGTCCTTCACGTCCTTGATTGCCTCAAGGCGCTCATTTGCGCTCATGGTGGACTCTTCCGGGGCCGGGGTCGCGATTCCCAACTCGCGCGCCTGCGACAAGCGCCGCGCGGCGTTGTCGGTCCAGCGATCTGCGGTGACGTCGAACTTACCCCGGTTTACATCCGCGACCGCTGCGGCGCGGGCGTCTTCATCGCCTGCGGCGATTGCCGCCTTGCGGGCGGTGTCAGACAGGGCCGGAAGTGCCAAAAGCTCGGCCTTGAATTCGTCTTCGTCCAGCGGCGCGCCAAGGGCGGCGGTGCGCGCGGAACGAAGGTTGAGGACGTCATCCGCTTCAAGCGTAACGCCATGCTGCGCGGCTTCGGTGACGGTGCGCTCTACCAGCGCGGCCCAGCGGTCGCGGACCGCGTCAGAGCCTTCCACAATAGACAGAAAATTGGTGTGGTCACTCATTTATGCGGCCTCCATGTTGGTGTGATTATCGAGCGCCGCGCAGTTGTTCGACACGGCGAAAGCGGGCGCGAGGTTGTGCACATCGGGCGGAGCGCCGCCGGTCAGGACCCATGCGAGCACCGGCGGGCAGAGGGCGAACAGCTCGCGCAGGGGCGGCAGGTTGCGCACAATGGTCGGGGTACACATGCGGCTATCGCTGACCCCCACCACGAAGGCATTTTGGGCGGCGCGCAGGCGGTCGCGCATTGAGCCGGTCGGGAGCCACTCCGCGAACTCGCGGGCCAGCGGCAGGGCCTCATGCTCTACGTACAAGTCATGGCCGAACAGGTCGCGCGCGGATGCGGTCAGCGCCTTCACGGCCCCGATCTCCTTTTCCTTGAGGGTCTGGACGGCAGCGGCGAGGTGGAAATAGCGCCGCCCGCGTTCGAGGGTCGGGATGCGATACGGCAGGGCCTTCAAGCGTCGCGATGCGGTCGCCTCTGACGTGCCGGTCGCGGCGGCATAGGTTTCAATGGTGATGTACAAAACTGCTCATTCCTCATTTGTCGGGAAATTTCGTCGCGTTGCGACTTTCTACTTGCATCTATACCAGAAATATTGCAGCGAGTCGAATCACTGCGGTTCATGTTGATTCGAAAGAGCCTCAAAGGGCGCTGACGCGCCAAAGAAAAAGGCCCGCCGATGGGCGGGCCTGAGCATGCAAGGGGCCATTTCGCGCTCAGGGCGCAAGCGGATCAATCTTTCGCAAGCTTTCGAATAGGTACGGCATAGCCGCGCCCGCGCCGTAACCGGCCTCGACCGAGTCCTTGTTCGCCCTGCCAGTAAGGTAACGACGATGCGGGTCAGGTATACCCGCGTTGTCCGCTGCATCCTGCAAGCGGTGGCGGAACGAATGGAAGGCCACCTTGCCGCCTGTGATCTTGAGAACCTGCCCCCTCAGATAAGCGAAACGCTTGCCATAGTCGCCGCTTACGCGGCCACGGCTATCCGGCTGCAGTTCTTCCAACCTCTTTGAGTACCGGCCCCACTGATTGAAGGCCAAAGCGTCGGCGGGCACATCCTTCCGGCGCGCCTCAATATGCGCCTGCAAGCCGATTTCCAGAAGCTTTGGGTGCACAGGAACCCAACGGACCGTTGACCCGCTCTTTGCGCGCATCCCGTCGCCTTCATCGGTGATCTGCATGGACCAAATGCCGTCCCGCTCTTCGAAGTCGCACAGGCGAAGCTGACAGACCTCCTGAATCCGGGTCCCGTGATGCGCCGCAATCCAAGGTGCCCAGAAGTCGATTGTGGTCTTACTGAACTTCGGGTCATTCGACGCGGTGACGTAATCCAGAATCCGCCGGGCCTCTTCGGGTGTGAATGGGCGACGGTCCTCCTTCTGCTTCTCGCTGTACTTCTGCTTGACCTTGGGCAGCTTGTAATCGGCCCAAGGGTTCCCTTCCCGGTAGTCCTGTTCAGCGGCGAAACCCAAGAGCCGCTTCATCATCGAGACGTATTTGTTCCGGGTCTTGTCGGACAAGGTGTCTTTCTTGTTCTTCTTGGCCCATGCCACGGCCTCGCGGAATGGAAGGTCACGGACGTGCCGCCCATCAGGCAGCTTGCCTGACGTGATCGTGGGAAGACCCTTGATGGAGGCCGCGTAGTCTCGCAGGTGCGCCTTGGTCAGCTCCGTGACCGCGATTTCGCCGTGTAGCTCAGTGAATCGGCGAACGTAGTACCGCGCCGCATCAGCGGTCTGCGGATCAACGGTAGGTGCCCACTCGTCGATAACGTCGCGCAAGCTGAACACGTCGCCCTCAAGGTCCACCTCCTGCCCGATCTGACGCAGGACACGCCCGCGCGCATTTGTCTGGGCGCGTATCGCCGCTGACGCGGCGTTGTGGCTTGCCTGCTCAATCGCCAGTTCTTCCGAGTCGGTGAATTGGTCAGTGACCACCTTGACCGGCGCGCCGTCTGGACCCTCTTCAATGTCGAACTGGCCCGCGTCAGCGGGCGTACCGGCCTGCAAAAAGGCCAGCGCCTTCCTGCCCCGCTCAAATTCAGTCAGGAGGCCTGAAAGCCCCCCTGCGGCGTCCAGAAGGGCCTTCTGATCCGGCGGCAGATTGCGGGCCAATGCTTGCCACCCCTCTTCCGCCTTGGCCTGACTCATCTGCGCATCCATGATCGCGCGAATGGCCCGGACTTCCTTTTCAGCGGCGGCAGGGTCGCTGGTCTTCAAGCTCTTCTGATAGATTGGCTTGCCGCCCCAGTGCTTCTGAATCGGTTCAGGGACGCGGATTTTGGCCTGATACCGCCCCCGAAGCTGTATCGTTCCTTCGACCTTCGGCAGAGCCATAACGTCACCTCAAATGAAGTCATCACACACCACTGTGTGACGTATTGTGTGACGTTTTTCAAGGGCGACCATCGGATAAACCCTTGTTTTACCTTAACTCATTGGTTTGAGAGAGAGAATCCCACTGGGATATTTGGTGCGGTCGAGAAGACTCGAACTTCCACGGGTGTTACCCCACAGCGACCTCAACGCTGCGCGTCTACCAATTCCGCCACGACCGCACTGTCTGTGACTTGGTGAGAGGGCGTATAGAACAGGGCCTCAGGGATGTGAAGAGGGAAAACGCAAATTTCTTGAGTTTTCTCTCTGAAATGAAAAACGCCCTGATGCAGGACATCAGGGCGTTCGCTAATCGCTTGATAATAAGACGACTTTAGTTGCTTCCGCCAAAGGTCGGAAGGGCTGCGGTACCGCCGGATGCCTGCACTGGTTGCGGTAGGCCGGGTTGTGTGAGGCCGGTTGAGGCTGCCTTTACCAAGGCGACCCGCTCGGGCTGACCGGGCGCGAAGACAGGTTCCGCCCCGCCCTCAAGTGCGGCGATTGCGGTTTGATACCAGCCCTGAGCGCGACCGGTGTCTTCTGTCGCGCCAAAACCGAGTGCCATATGGTGACCGATGAGTTCGGCGTAGGGTTGCTGCCCAAGGCCCACCAACAAGAGGCTCGCGCCAAGCGCGACTTCCATATTATCGCGGCGATAGCCTGAAAACAGGCAGATCTGAGCGGTGTTCTTCAGTTGCTCGACCGACATGTTGGACTGCAGAATGAATTTTTGCATGCTGGCGATCACAGCCGTGCTCTCGCCAGTGGTCAGTTGCGCCACATAGGGTTTGAGGGCGGGGCCAAACTGATCGCATTGGCTGTCGACCTGGGCCGAGGTGACACCTTGCAGACCGGAAACAAGAGTTTCGCCACGATTGATCGCGTAAGAGCGGGCAAGGCAGAACTGTTCACCCAGTGCCAGTTCGGGGTCGGTGATGCTGGATACGGTCATGTATCCGCCGTTTGAGCTGGTCAGCAGGCTGACCTTGCTGCAGTGGCTGGTGAGTGAGGCGGCAGGTGCTGAGGCCGTTTCAAAAAGCTGAATGCCGCCAAGGCCGCCCTGAGCCCCACCGGACGCAAGAACTGTGCCTGTTTGCGGCGCGGGGGCTGCAGGGGCGACGGGCTGCGGCACGGGCGCTGCGGCGAGGGTCGTTGTTTGCGCTTCGATGCGGTCGCACTCGCCACGGGTACAGGTGAAATCAGCGGTGGTTATGTTACCCGCGGTGAAATCATTGCGTTCATAGCCTTGGGGCGTGGATGCAAACACCATGACGGTACAAGACGCGCCACCACTGTTGCACCAGTAGGGAATGCCAGCGGCGGAAGTGTCGATCATGTAGTCGTTGCGGCCATCTTTGTTGAGGTCCGCCAACTGCATAAAGCCGGTGCGTTGCAAAAGCTGCTCGCCCGTCGGGTCGCCAGCCGCGGCGATTTCGTCCACGGCATTTGAGACCTCAATCGGCAGGCCCGCGTAGCCATAGCCGCCTGAGCCACCTGCAGGTGCCCCATGCCATGTCTTCAGAACCGTCCGAACGCCTTGTGGGCTCTGCATCGCCTTGACGACCTGCGGGCCACCGGTCAGCGCGCGGTTGTAAGAGGTGACGAGGAAGTCGCGTTCATATTGGGTCAGGTTGCCCGTTTGCGGGAACCCCATGTGCATTTGATATTGCCGCGACGCCTCGCGGGAGCGACGGCCAAAGACACCATCGGGTGTGCCTGCCTGAAAACCGAAGTAATTCAACGCGGTCTGTGTTTCACGGTTGTGCGCACGCGTCGCACTGCTGACGCCGGACGATCGCACGACTGTGCGCCTTTTGTTCTTGTTGGCCTCGTTCACAATGACGCCGCCAATCAGGCCGCCAACCAGTGCCGCCCCCAAATTGTCAGCCACGGCCGGCGCGGCTGCGGTGGTCGTAAGCAGTGATGCGGCCGTAATGGCTCGAATGAAACTTGAAGACATGGAATAATACCTCGCACTGAACCCGAACAGAAATTATGTGAGAATCAGAATACCACAGAGTCGATACATTGCGAGTCGGGTCTGCCGGGAAGACGAAGAAAAGATAAACGAGGAGCAGGTGGCATGGTTGAATGGATCACCTCTGACAGTCTGGTGTCCTATGAAGAGGCGACCCGTTTCATGGAAGAGCGGGCCGAGGCCATCGCGCGCGGCGAAGCTGAGGAATGCATCTGGTTGCTGGAGCATCCGCCTCTTTATACCGCTGGGACCTCGGCGCGGCCTGAGGACCTGACCGACCCTGATCGCTTTCCGGTGCATGTGACCAAACGGGGCGGGCAGTACACCTATCACGGTCCCGGACAGCGTGTGATCTATGTGATGCTCAACGTGGCAGAGCGCGGCAAGGATGTGCGCTGTTTTGTGCGTCAGCTGGAGCGCTGGGTCATTTTGGCCCTCGACGAGTTCAACGTTACCGGCCATATCCGCGACGGGCGCGTCGGGGTCTGGGTCGAGCGGCCAGAAAAGCCCCTGACCCCGAGTGGTGCCGTGGCCGAAGACAAGATCGCAGCGATCGGCATCCGGCTGCGAAAATGGGTCAGCTTTCACGGGATTTCAATCAACGTCGAGCCGGACTTGTCCCATTTCGGTGGTATTGTGCCCTGCGGGATCAGCGAGCATGGCACCACCAGCCTTGTGGATCTTGGGCTGCCGGTGACACTGGCCGATGTGGATGTCGCGTTGCGGCGCACATTCGAGGTCGCATTCGCTGACGATGCCGCACCAACCTGTGAGGTCGGCTAAACCACGCGCCTTGCGATTTTAGCAAAGGCGCGTGGTGTGATGCGTCAGGCGACGGCGGTTTGACGCGCGCAGAGGTCTATCCGCTGACCGTCCTGTGCATCAAAGAACAACAGGCGATTTGGGTCCACAAAGAGCGTGATCTCCTGTCCTATAGTGAGCGCCAGGTCCGCCGGGAGGGTCGCGGTCACGCGCGTGTCGTTGAGCATCACGCTCACGATCTGTTCGGGGCCGGTGAGCTCAATCAGGTCCACAACACCCTGCCATTGAAGGGCGCCCTCAAAAGGGGTGGGTTTTAGTGCTTCTGGTCGCACCCCCAGCACAACAGGTTGCGACGCGGACAGGCCGCTCAGAAACGAGGCCCCTTGAGCGATTTCCAACCCGTCGGGCAATTGGTGGGTGTCGAGGATGTTGATGGGGGGTGAGCCCATGAACTCTGCCACAAAACGCGAAGCGGGGCGGTTGTAGATCTCTGCCGGAGTGCCGAGCTGTTCGATGCAGCCTTCCCGCATAACGGCGATCCGGGAGGCCAATGTCATGGCTTCGATCTGATCGTGGGTCACGTACACCACCGTCACCCCGAGCATCTGATGCAGGCGCTTCAGCTCGCTGCGCATTTCCATGCGTAGTTTGGCGTCAAGGTTCGACAGTGGCTCGTCAAACAGGAACAACTGAGGCTTGCGCACCAGTGCTCGGCCAATTGCAACCCGCTGACGTTGCCCGCCAGACAGATCGGCCGGTTTGCGGTCCAGCAGATGATCCACTTGCAAGACCTTGGCCGCCTCCAGCACGGCAGCCTCGCGCGAAGAGCGGTCCACGCCGCGCATTTCCAGACCAAACCCGATATTGCGCGCAACAGAAAGGTTTGGATAAAGCGCGTAGGATTGAAACACCATCGCGATATCGCGATCTTTTGGATGCACGCCATTGAGCGTTTTGCCGTTGAGGGTCATTCCGCCCGATGTGGGATCTGACAGGCCGGAGATCAGGCTGAGCAGGGTTGATTTTCCGCAGCCCGATGCGCCAAGCAGCACCAGAAATTCGCCGCTTTCCAAGTCAAGATTGATGCCTTTCAGCGTTTTGAAACTGCCGTAGGATTTGTGGATTTCGCGAAGTTCAAGAGTGCTCATGCCGGGACCTCCTGCGGGGTGGTTTCAGAATAGGCGCGCGGATGGGTCGAGATCGCAGTCGAGGCCACGCGAACCGCGGAATTCAACGCGGCTTTGATGTCAAAGCCCCGTGCAAGTGCTGCAAGGAACGCCGCATTGAACACATCCCCCGCGCCGATGGTGTCTTTAACGGCGACTTTTGGTGCGGCGGCGCTGTAGGTCGCGCGGTTTTGCATCGCAATTGCCCCGTGGGGGCCGCGTTTGATGACGGCGATCCCATCCTGTGGCAAACGACGAGAGAGCGCAGAGAGCGCGGCGGTGGCCTCTTGAGTTTGCGTCAGGTTGATGGCCTCAATCTCGTTCAGCAGCACGATATTGCTGTGCGTGATCCATCCTTCGACACTGCGTCTGATGTCCAGTGTCCAGCCGTGAAGCGGCCAGCCGGTGTCCAGCGCCACTTTGACGTTGGCCTCCTGTGCCCTGCGAAAGAGCGCATCATAATGGCCGGTCAGGCGATCGGTCAGAAAGCAGCCGCACAACAAAAGTGTTCCGCCCGACAGCGCACTCCAGTCCAGTTGCGCCTCCACCTGCGGCCAGTCCAGTTGCGCCAGATGGCCCACCGTTGTGTAAAAAGTCCGTTCTGCATCCGGGTGCGTGATCCCCACCGAAAGTGTGGTGGCGCTGCGGGCTTTGCTCCATCCAAGCGCGGTCGCGCCGAGACCCTGACGCAGCCAGTCGCCAAAGTGATCATCGCCGGTATTGGCGGCGCATTGGAAGGGAAGATCCATGGCCTGCCATGCAAGGGCAGCGTTACCCGCTGCGCCCCCGACACGCAGATCATCCTCGGCGCAGATGACCTCGGTTCCGGGAGTAGGCCACGGGGCAACGGGGCCAAGGATCAGGTCGACATTTACATTGCCGACCGTTGCTAGGGGTCGCGTCATCGTCATTCAACCTTTGTCACTTTGGAGCACCGCAGAGGTGTGCCGACGTCCGTCACGCGGGAGGCGGAGAAGTCGACCATGAATCTTTGCGCGGCTGACAAGAGGGCGAAGGAGGCCGCAAGCCCCTCTGATTTCGGGCAACGCACTGTCACTGCGCCCTCAACGGCTGGCAGGTCAGAGGCGTCAAACAGGATCAGCGGCGCGTCGCTCTCGCGCAGGGTAAATTCAGCAAGGCTTGTGACATAGGTGCTGGATGGGTCATCTGCGCGGAACATGACGACGCCCATTTCGCTGTTCAGCATCTCTACCGGACCATGGCGCAGTTGGCCGCTTTCCAGACTGAAGCACGGCAGGCGCGACAGTTCCGTCAGCCCAAGCGCGATGGCCTCGGCGACGCCCTGCTGGTGCCGCCCCGATGTGACGATTGCCTTTACATTCTTAAAATGTCCGACGGCCTGAGTGAGGTCCGGGGTGGTGGACTGTTGCATTGCGGCGAAAACAGGCGAGAGATCCGCGCCAAGATGCTGCAGGACCGCTGCATGCAAGGCCAGCGTCACGGTGAGTGAGCGGGTCGCGGCAAAGGGGATCTCTGATCCGCCAGCACCGATCAGGCAGGGCACGAGGTTCGCGAGCGAAGAGGTCGGCTCCATCGTCAGGCCAAAGCTGTCGCGAGGCGCGCGCTCTTCGGCGAACCAGCGCAGGACTTCTGCACTTTCGCCCGATTGAGAGGTCACCATCGCGGTCCAGCCCTCAAGTGGCACGGGACAATCCAGTTGTTCGGAGAGCGGCAGGGCCACGGCTTGGATACCGAGTGCGCGATAGCAGGGTGCGACGGCGCGGCCTACTGCATGTGATCCGCCCATGCCCAACAGGATCAGGCGTCCATTCTGGCGGATGGTGGCCGCGATTTCGGCGGCGGTCTCGTCTGCTTGCAAGATGCTGTCGCGGCTGTCGCCCATCTGGCGCGCCATTTCGTCATAGATGGATGCGATAAAGTCGTTTTGGGGTTCAAGTAGGGTGGTCATCCTTTGACACCTCCGTTGGTAAGCCCCGAGATCAGGGATCGTTGCATGAGAATTCCGATAAGCACCGGCGGCAGGGCTGCGATTACCCCGGCCGTTGCGATCAGCCCGTAGTCCGAGACCCGCCCACCGGCGAGATCGGCAATGGCGACGGTGAGGGTTTTGGCCTCCTGATTGGAGGTGAACAGCAAGGCATAGAAGAACTCGTCCCAGGCCAGCAGATAGGCAAAGATGGTCGCGGTTCCGATCACCGGCATGGCGAGAGGCAGGATCACGATCCGGAGCATCTGATCCAGACGCGCGCCATCAATTGCGGCGGCGCGTTCCAGATCTCGGGGGATCGGATCAAAGCCGGATTTGAGCAGCCATGTGACAAAGGGCGCAAGGATACTGAGATACACAAGCCCCAGCCCGAAGACGTTGTTCAAGAGGCCGAATTTGGCGAGAATGAAATAGAGCGGGATCGACAGGGCGACGGGTGGCAGCATGTAGGTTGCGATAATGCCCCCCAGAACCCAGCCAAGTTGTGGTGTGCGCGACAAAGCCCAGCCTGCCGGAACAGCAACCAAGATCGCCGCAATGGTCGCCATGCCCGCAACTTTGATGCTGTTGAAAAGCGACGCGACAAAGGCTTGGCCTGCGCTATTGTCGGTTTGCGACAGCAGCGCTTTGTAGCGTGACAGATCGATCTCGTTCGGCCACCACTGCAAGGGTTTTGCTGAGAGATCGGCATTTGAGGAAATGCTCATCACAAACAACCATGCAAGTGGTGCCAGAATGACCAGCGCAACCAGCAGCGCCATCAGATGGATGAACAGGCTGAACCAACGGGATTGATGTTCCATCAGCGAGCCTCCCCGGCAAAGCGGCGCATTATCATCAGATACGCCACGGCCAGTACGGTGATAATCAGGGTGATAATGAGCGCGAGCGAGGCACCAGATCCGACGCGCTGAAACGCAAAGCCTTCTTGATATACAAGGATAGACAGGCTGCGGGTGGAGTTGGCGGGGCCACCGCGTGTCATGATCCAGATCATATCGAATACTTTGAACGCCTCAATCGTGCGCAGCACCAAAGCGACCATCAAAGGACCGATCAGATATGGCATGATGACAAAACGAAAGCGTTTCCACGCATTGGCCCCGTCGGAAATCGCGGCTGCGCGGATGTCTTTGGGCACCGCTTGCAACGCAGCAAGGGCAATCAGGGCCACGAGGGGAAAGTTCTTCCAGACATCGGCAACGATCAGAGCTGTCATTGCACTGCCCGGTTGGCCCAGCCACGATCTATAGGCATCAAGCAAGCCGATCTGGGTCAACATCGCGTTGAGCGCACCGTATTCGGGATTGTAGATCAGACGCCAAAGGGTCGCGTTGACGACTGTGGGCAACGCCCAGGGCAAAATCAGCAGGGCGCGCAATGCGGTGCGGCCAAAGAAGCGCTGGTTCAGCAGCAAGGCAACCAGAACCCCGAGAACGAGTTCTATCGAGACGGACCAGACGGTGAATTGCATCGTGGTCCAGAACGCGGATTGGAAATTGCGCCCCGATAGCATCCTGGTGAAGTTGTCGGTGCCAATGAACGCGCCGCTGGTGCCAGCCAGTCTGGCATCGGTGAGTGACAAACGGACGGTATCGATCAGCGGCCAGCCAACAACCGCGATCATCACCAACACGAGAGGCAGCATCAACAATAGGGCACGCGGCGATATGCGTTCTGAAAACATAAGATCAGCCTGTGTGGGAAGAGAGTGGAAAGCGCGTCAAAAGACGAGGGCAGGGCGCGCGATTGCGCCCTGCGATTTGCGTGGTCAGAGGCCGCTGTTGTCAGCTGCGCCTTGCAATGCGTCTTTGGGGGACGCCATGCCGAGGAGGGCTTCTTGAATGCCTTGTTGCAGCGCCATCGACATCTCCTGATAGCGAGGCGTCATGGGGCGGGGGTACATGGCAGAGAGGCTCTTGCTGGCGGCGGAGATCAGCTCTTCTTGGCCGGAGGTGATTGCCGGATCCTCATAAGAGCTTTTCCAGATTGGCAGGCTCAGTTTGGCGTAGGTGTCCTGCACGGGTTGCGACGTCATGTGGACGATATAGTCCCATGCCTCATCGGGGTGTTGCGAGGTGGTCGGAATGCCAAGCCCCATCGAGCCATTGACCGCAGAGACCGAAGAGGTGCCATCCACACCCGGTGCAGGCACGACGCCAACATTGCCCGCGACCTTGCTCTCTTCAGAGGTGTTGGCGAGGTTGTACATATAGGTCCAGTTCAGCGCGAAGGCCGCATCGCCGTTCTGGAACACATTGCGCACGTCTTCCTCAAGGAACTCTTTGGAGTTTGGATTGGTCAGGCCAGATTTATAGCTGTCGACCATATACTCAAGCGCATCAAGGCCACCGCCGCTCTGGAATTCTGGCGCGCCGTCTTTCAGGAAGTCGCCACCATAAGCACTCAGAAGAGTGGTGTAGTCACAGATGGCGGCTTCGGCCTGTGCCCAGCTCCAGACAATCGGGTGCTCGACGAGGCCTGCGTCTTTGATTTTCTGGGCGTCTTCTTGCAGCTCCGCCCAAGTGGTCGGCGGTGAGTCAATTCCGGCCTGCTTTAGCATGGCTTTGTTATAAAATAGATATTTGGTGTCCAAAATCCACGGCATGCCATAGCTTTTGCCGCCGTAATCCACCGTGGTCCATGCACCCGGCAGGATGCCAGCCTTCATGTCGTCGGTGATTTTGTCGCTGACATCGAGCAAAATGTTGTTCTGTGAATATTCGGCAGGCCAGATCACGTCGAACAGGACAACGTCGTAGCCACCACCGGCGCCTTGTGCGAGCACGGTTTTGTCGTGAAGGCCCTCGTAGGGGACAAACTCAATATTGATCTTCACATCGGGATTTGCGGCCTCATAGCTCGCGGTCATGGCGCGGATGTCATCTTCGCTATAGGCGGCTTGGGCCATAAAGAGCGCATTCAGCGTTGTCTCGGCCATTGCGGTGGTGCCGCAAAGCGCGGTCGCGGCCATCAGGGCCGCATGCAGTTTAAGTTTCATCAGCTCACTCCTGTTGGGGTCTGGCGACGGGTACACCCGCCGCCGCCGGTCTTGTTGTTCCCACTGCATCAGGGGTGATGCTGGACCTGTCCGGCATTAAGTCCAAGTGGTGGACTAAATGCTTGCAGACAGAGCCACCACCTGTCAATATGTTTTTGATGAAGCAATCCGCACCCAAAATTAATGCAATGTTTGGAACGTCTTCGGGCGCAGCAGGGGTTCATAACCGCCGTGTTGTGATCGATGCGATCCGTGTAAATGGTGCGCTGTCACGCGCCGCGCTGGCACGGGCGACCAAACTGGCGAAACAGACGCTCTCCAACATTATTGAAGATCTGGAGCGCGAGGGGCTTGTACTTGCGCAGGATGCGGTGATGGAGGGGCGCGGCAAGCCCGCGATCCCCTATGCGCTGGCCCCATTGGGGGCGTTTTCAGTGGGCCTTCAGATCGACAGGCATGTGGCGCGCTGCGTCATTGTCAATCTGGTGGGCGAGGTGGTGGCGCGCAACGATGTGCCGGTGTCGACCAGCGCGCCGGAGGCAGGCCTGGTGGAACTCGTACAGCTTATCCAGCGCACCCGGCGTGAACTGGAAGGGCGTCATCCCGAGGCAGGCGAACGTATTGTTGGCATGGGAGTAGCGATGCCCGGTCCCTTTGGGCCGCAGAGTGACTTTTCAAATCAAGAATACACGATGGCCTTTTGGCAAAATTTCCCGCTGGTGGCGCGCCTTGAGGAGGCCACGGGACTGGCGGTGAACCTGCAAAACGATGCCGCCGCCGCCGCTATGGCGGAGAAACTGACGGGGCAGGCACATGGCAAGCAGAATGCCGTCTGCATCTATCTGGGATACGGTCTGGGCGCGGGCCTTATCATCAATGGCGAACTCTATGATGGGACGCGCTGCAATGCCGGAGAGATCGGCAGTGTTGGATTGAATCCGGGTAAACTGACCCCGGATATTCTGGAGCGCGTCGTCTCCTTGGGCGGGTTTTGTGCGGAGTTTGGATTGGATCACGCCGCACCGGATGTCACCACGCGGATACAAAAGCTATTGCAACAAAAACGCCCGGATGTGGAGGCATGGCTCGATCAATCGGCAGGGTATCTGGCGTGGATCACCAATATAATGCAACTCGCGCTGGACCCGCAGGTTTGCGTTCTATGTGGCACCGCCCCCAAGGAGATGATCGAGACCCTCGTGGCGCGAATAAACGTCGCGTTGAGGGCAGGGCGAGATCGGCGGCTGTTGGTCGGCTTGTCCGATCCATGGACTGTGGCGCTTGGCGCTGCGGCGGAGCCGATTAGTCGAAGTTTTGACCCGAAATATGCAGCGCTTTTAAAGGCGTGATACCTTTAGGCAATTGTAATCAATGCATTTTCCGCCTGGAGATGCAGCGGATTTTATGCTGTTGATGTTTATTTTTCAGAGAAGTTGAAAAATGTTAGCGCTTTCAGTGCGCGCACGGTAATATGCGGCGCACATGAGGGTCCGATGCGGCCATTTGAACTATCTAAACAGGACGGCAGGCATGATCCTTTGTTGTGGCGAAGCACTGATCGACATGATCCCGAGCATGACGCAGAGCGGGCAGGCGGCCTTTGTGCCGCATGTTGGTGGCGCGGTTTTTAACACCGCCATTGCCTTGGGGCGATTGGAGCGGCAGGCGGGTTTGTTGAGCGGTGTTTCCAATGATCTGATGGGGCGAAAACTTCAGGATGCTCTTGGGAATAGCAACGTGGATGCGCAATATCTGATCCGTTCTGACCGACCGACCACACTGGCTTTTGTCGAACTGCAAAACGGCCATGCGAAATATGCGTTTTATGACGAAAATACCGCTGGGCGGATGATCACCGACCAAGATTTGCCTGCGATTGGCTCAGATATCCATGCGCTGTTTTTTGGGGGGATCAGCCTTGCTTGTGAGCCTTGCGCCGATACCTATGCGAGCTTCCTTGAACAACACGGACAAGAACGGGCGGTGGTGATGGATCCCAACATCCGTCCGGGTTTTGTCCCTGATGAGGCGCGTTATCGCGCGCGTCTCAAAGCCATGCTGGCGCAAGCCGATATGGTCAAAGTCTCTGATGAGGATCTTGCGTGGATCATGCCAGAACATACGACCCTGCAAGAACAGGCCGCAGCATTGCAAGCCTGTGGCCCGGCGATTGTGCTTGTGACACGGGGGGAAAAGGGAGCGATAGGTTTGTTGGCCAATGGCGAACAGGTCGAAGTCGCTGCAGAACATGCCGAGGTTGTCGACACAGTCGGGGCAGGGGATACGTTCAACGCTGGAGTCATGGCGCGCCTTGATGAGTTTGGCCTGATGCAAAAAGGCGCGCTGCGAAATCTAGACGCAGACAATCTGATGCAAGCTCTTTCTTGGGGCGCGAAGGTCGCAGCCATCACAGTATCCAGAGCGGGCGCCAATCCACCATGGTTGCACGAGCTCTGAATACGCCGAGGGGTGTGGTATCGAACCTGCGCCCCAAGCGCATCAGGCGTGCCGTGATCGCAGCGCCTGATAGGGTTCTATCCTAGTGATGTCTTTGCGGCGCAAATCGCGACGCGCCAGCGGCCCGTATCCCTGACTGACGATCTCGCGCCCACTTGATCCGCGTTTGGCGAGCGCTGGCAAAAGCTCCGGGAATAGGTCAAAGACCTCGCGCCTGTCGGCATCATCAAGGCTGCGCAAGGCTTCGGGGCCGGGCCAGAAGCTTTCGGTCGCGCAACCATCTACAAAAATTACCTGATGCTCTTCGGTCATCAGATGGATGTAGCAGACCGGCGCGTCAGCGTGGTCCGCAAAGACATGCGCGGGATCCATATCCAGCAGCAGGCGGGCCCGCGCAAATACTTCGCTTCCGCAATGCTCAGACTTGGTCAGGAAACGGTGCTGTGGAGAGACGCGCATATACCGCCCATTGGCGATAAGACCCCCGGGCCTCAGCACGATCGGGCGCAAATGCGAGTGGCGTTTCAGAGCGGCTGAAGACAGCGCCCGCCGCCCCATCCAGATCACGGGCTGCAATCCGTTATCTGCAGTCTGCAGCAAATCCCCTACACGGATCTGTTCGACCGGGATCTCACCCTGAGATGTGATTACCCGGCTGCCGGGCGTGTAGCAGGGAATTCCCGCAGCAAACAACTGGTCATGGGTGTTCATTTGATCGGGAGAAACACCCTGCAAAACAAGCTGTTCTCCATCTGGGAACGTCAGCAACGCATTGCCATAGCCATCGTCACTCGTTGTGACATCACTGGTGCGCACCATGCCGCCGGTGCCCGATCCTCCTGTCAGATCAGAGACATCCAGCTGATCATTGTAATACCCATCATCATCATTGTCTGATGTGTCAAAGTCGGTGATCCGATCCGTCCCGCCAGAGGACGTCAGGGCGATTTTGTCGTCCCCGGCCCCCCCTGTGAAACGGTCATCCCCGCTGCCACCGATCAGAGTGTCGTTGCCCGCACCTGCATTGATCTGAACACCGGCGCTGTCTTCGCGCGCGTCGACGACATCATCCTCGTCGGTGAGGATCAGCTCCTCGATCTCGGAGAAGCGGATCGTGTCTGTCCCGTCGGTGATCGTGCCCGATTCATAGCCGGTGTAGGTGACGGTCACTGGCCCCGTCATGTAGGACAGATCAATGACATCGTGGTCTTTTCCGGCTTCGCCGCCGAAAATTTTGTCGTTTCCGAAATTGTCCTCGATCCGGAATGTGTCAGCGTCGGCCTCGCCTTGCATGACATCATCGCCTGTGCCGCCGATCAGCAGATCGCTGTCGTTGCCGCCATACATGATGTCATTGCCGCTGCCGCCGTCCAGCGTATCGTTGCCGTCGGTTGCAACGATGCTGTCATCACCACTGCCTCCCACCAAACTGTCGTCACCGACCGAGTTGCGTAGTGTGTCGTTTCCCTCACCTCCATAGAGCGTGTCATTACCGCTGCCGGTGGTGAGACTGTCATTGCCGAGCCCGCCGTAGATCAGATCATCGCCATCCCCACCGGAAATGGTGTCATCATCTGCGCCACCGTCGATGGTGTCGTTGCCACTCCCACCTTCCATGTGGTCGGCACCGCTCCGACCGTACATCACATCATGACCAGCCTCGCCGAACATGCTGTCATTGCCGCTGCCACCATCAAGGTGGTCATCATCGACCCCGGCATAGAGCGTATCGTTTCCCTCGCCGCCCTCTAGGGTGTCATTCCCTTCCGTGGCCACGATACTGTCGTCGCCTTCGCCGCCAACCAGACTGTCATCCCCGGCGGAGTTATGGAGCGTGTCATTGCCCGCGCCCCCCAGCAGGGTGTCGTTTCCAAGACCCGTAGAGAGGCTGTCGTCGCCTTCGCCGCCATCGATCAGATCATCGCCATCGCCACCGGAAATCGTATCGCCACCGATCCCGCCCATCAGAACATCTGCGCCAGCGCCGCCAATAAGGATGTCATCCCCTTCGCCGCCGTCGATGCTGTCATCCCCTTCGCCCCCATCGAGAAGGTCATTGCCACCTTGGCCCATGATCACATCAGATCCGAGGCCCCCAAGAAGCGTGTCATCACCGTGATCGATCGGCGTGTAGACCGCATCCTCAATGAGGTCGCCCGAGAGCGTAAAGCCGGATGGCGTATGGCGCGCTTCGAGGGTGAAGTTGATCGAGCTGCGCCCTTCAAAGGCTGCGGAAAACCACGCATCCTCATCATCCGGGTTGTTCTGTTCTGAACCGGAGGCCCGCACTGTGCCGTTTTGATTGGTCACATTCAGGGAGGTGTCATCCGATGTCCCAAAAGCACTGTATTGATCCGCAGCGAGGGTGACGGCCTCGACGTCGTATTGATAATAGTTCTGATCCAGATCGTTGAACGTCGCGGTGGAGCTGATTTCAACCGGCTCGCCAGTGGTCGGATCAAAGAATTCCAGACGGAATTCAGCAGTATCGCCATACCCGTAACCGTCGATGGTGATCTCTGCGCCGCGATCCCCCGACAGATCGATGAACATGTTTTCATCGCTTGCCCCAACCAGAACCACGCGTCCCCATACCGAGGTCCCATCCTCAAGGAAGGCGACATCGCGGTAAACGGCCGCATCACCGGCCTGGGCGCTGCCAGAGGAATAGGTCTGGCTGACAAGGTTATTGATGTTGAGAACGAGCGGTGTGGCCTTTGATCCACTCTCGCCGTCATCGTCCCCCATCAGCGTATCATTGCCAGCGCCCCCATCGACGCTATCGTTGCCGCGCCCTGCCATCACGGCATCCGCATCTGCAGTGCCCGTCAGCCGATCATCCGCATCACTACCAAAGAGCAGTTTGAACAGCCCGTGCCCGTTTCCATTGGCGTTGACCGGACCATTCCCCTTTCCCCAGAGGTTCAGCAGGTTGTTCAACAGGCCGTCGTTTTCCTGTCCCTCCACTCGGAAGAATTTTGCGTTGCTTTGTTGCTCGGACGGTTCTTCCTCTTCCTCTTCTTCTTCCTCCGGCTCGAACTCCTCGTCCCAAGGTGCAAAATCATCGACATCAAACACCTCACTCAAGGCGGTCAATTCCTGGCGTTCTTGGTCTTGAGAGGGTGCAGTTGATTTTGAATCCTTGCCTGTCGAGCAATTGTTTTGATCCATAAAAGGAGGCCTTCGCATTTATTAAAACGAGGCGCAGTGAGGCACTCCGTTTAAAGTGGGCAACGTGAGGCAGGTTTATGGAGGGTGCGGAAATTTTCCGTTAATCGACCAATAAGTGATTTCCTCGTAATGTTAATATAATTGCACATAATTACCGAATTGCATCATTGCTAGGGTCAGGATGCATTGATTTCGGTCGCACTGCCTGATTCACGGCTCCGAAAATGGAGCTGTGACATGAGCGACCTTTTCTGGCTGACCGACGCGCAAATGGCGCGTCTGGAACCTTTCTTTCCGAAGT
>Ga0208817_100120_pt1 | contig 31495 bp, 28 predicted proteins | sample Virmet3819_2500_FD_185741 | JGI IMG/M metagenome (GOLD analysis project Ga0208817, IMG submission 185741) | Marine viral communities from the Southern Atlantic ocean transect to study dissolved organic matter and carbon cycling - metaG... | ecosystem: Environmental > Aquatic > Marine > Oceanic ... | reverse complement strand
CCCAAACCCCGCCCGACAAAATACGCCGCAGCGTCGGATGCCCAGACGAAGGACATGAAATACAATGCAACAGTGCGGCCATCCCAGGGTCCTTCGCGCAAGAACCAGAGACCAGCCGCCATGGCAGTAACATAGAACCAGCCAAGCATAGCAGCGGATCGTATCCGCAAACCGCCCGCATTGGATGCAAACGAAAGCGCCAACCCGAAACAACCCAGGAAGACGTGAAGCCAGGTCAAATCCATAGGAAGGCTGAGGCAGAATAGTGCGGCGGCAAAGCTCAGAAGCCAGCCGCGAGGATGCCCGCTCATTCCAGCCCATTCCCAAGCCATGATACCGCCGAAAAGCGCACAAGCAGCCGCCAACCACCATCCGCCTGACCATACGACGAACAAGCCGGCAGGAATAAGGAGTGCTGCCGTCAGCAAGCGGAGTCCAAGCTGGGAAAAGCGGCTCTCGGGCGGGGTCCAGTCGCCCATTATGCGCTCCCCTTCGAAACAGCGCCAAAGCGGCGCTCCCTTTCGCTATAGATCGCAACCGCCTTCTCCAGAAAGGAACGATCGAAGTCTGGCCATAACACGTCGAAGAACACGAGTTCGCTATAAGCGGCTTGCCACAACAGGAAGTTGCTCAAGCGGTATTCCCCACTCGTTCGGATGAGAAGATCTGGATCCGGCATATCGACCGTATCGAGATAGGAAGCGAAGATGTCTTCAGTCACATTCTCAGACGCCAACTTGCCGCTCTCGACATCCGCCGCCAGTCTGCGCGAAGCGCGCGCAATCTCCTCGCGCCCCCCATAATTGAACGCGATGTTCAAATAGAAATCAGCATTGTCCGCAGTTTCACGTTCCGCCCTCTCGACCAATCCAGCTATGTCATCCGGCAGACCCTGGCGCTTGCCGATAACCCTTATCTTCACGCCTTCCTTTTTGAGCCTTCCGAGATCTTTCTTAATGAAAGTTTTCAGGAGCCCAAACAGGGCGTTGACCTCGGATGCGGGCCGACGCCAATTCTCAGTCGAAAAGGAATAAACTGTCAGGTATCGAACACCAATCTGGCCAGCCGCCTCAACAGTGCGTCGAAGTGCTTCGACTCCTCGCTCATGCCCTGCAGCCCGTGGCAATCCACGAGCGTTCGCCCACCGACCATTCCCATCCATGATGATGGCAATGTGAGCGGGTACGCGAGATGCGCCCGCATGCGAGTCGGACGGCGCAGAGGCGTCGTCGGTCGACATCAGACCTGCATTATCTCCGCTTCTTTGGCTTTCAGTGCGTCGTCAACCTTGCTGACATAGAGGTCCGTCAACTTCTGGACTTCTTCAGACAGCGTACGGTGGCGATCTTCGCTGATATCACCATCCTTTTCCATCTTCTTGAGCGTGTCCATGCCATCCCGGCGAATATTGCGGACGGATACCCGTGCAGCTTCAGCATATTTGCCAGCAACTTTCTGGAGTTCAACACGGCGTTCTTCATTCAGCGGCGGTATCGGAATGCGCAAATTCTGGCCGTCCGTAACAGGGTTCAGGCCCAAGCCGGAATCCCGGATCGCCCGCTCAGTCGCACCAACGACAGTCTTGTCCCAAACATTGACCGACAACATGCGGTTGTCAGACACGGTGACCGACGCGACCTGGTTCAACGGCACCGTTGAACCATAGGCTGGGACCATAACCGCATCTAGCAGGTTCACTGAGGCCCGGCCCGTCCGCAGACCGCTGAATTCAGTGGAGAGAGACGCCAGGGCGCCTTCCATCCGGCGCTCAAGATCCTTCTTGTCATAGCTCATGACACTTACGCTCCATGATTGTTGATTGTTGTCGATGTGCCCTTCCCATGAAGGACTTTGAGGAGAGACCCCTCTTCCTTAAGCGAGAAGACCACGATCGGGATGTTGTTGTCGCGCATAAGACTCACCGCAGAGGGGTCCATCACGCGCAAATCCTTGGCCAGCAATTCCTGATAGCCAACCTCGTCGTAGCGCGTCGCATTTGCGTCGATCTTGGGGTCTGCTGTGTAGACGCCGTCGACTTGCGTCCCCTTGAGCAGGGCATCGCAGTTCATTTCGATCGCCCGCAGCGCAGCCCCGGTATCTGTCGTGAAGAATGGGTTTCCAATGCCGGCCGCAAATATCACAACGCGGCCTTTTTCCATGTGTCGTTGGGCCCGGCGGCGAATATAGGGCTCGCAAATCGACTCCATGCGGATTGCCGATTGCACGCGCGTCGGGACGCCAATGCTCTCAAGCACGCTTTGCATGGCAAGAGCATTCATGATCGTGGCCAGCATGCCCATGGAATCGGCCTGTGCACGCTCCATGCCCTTGGCCGCGCCCGCGACGCCGCGAAAAATGTTTCCGCCGCCAATGACGAGGCAGACTTCCGCGCCAGTGTCCTGAGCTTGCTTGATTGCATGTGCGAATTTCTCGCACGTCGGAATATCAATTCCGAATTGTCCGGGGCCCATCAGCGCCTCTCCGGAGAGCTTCAACAACACCCGTTTGTATTTCAAGGGGCTGGAGTCGGACTCTTCGGTCTGCATGGGCGGTGTCTCCGGTATTATCGGCCTTATAGGCTCCTAAAAGATTCCCGGCCGCCTGTCATGGGCGACCGGGATGTTCAAAGCCCTTTGCGGGCCGAAAGGCAAGCGTGATCAGCTGCCTTTTGTCATGGATGCAACTTCGTCGGCGAAGTTGTCTTCTTCTTTCTCGATGCCCTCACCCAGCTTGAAGTGCACGAAGCCCTTCAGCGTTGCGCCCTGCTCCTCGAGGAATTTACCAACCGTCTGGTCCGGGTTCATCACGAATGGCTGCTCTACAAGAACAACTTCCTTGTAGAACTTCTGCATCCGGCCAACGATCATCTTCTCGATGACATTGTCAGGCTTGCCGCTTTCGCGAGCCTGCTCGGTAAGAACGCGCTTTTCAGCCTCAACAATCGCCGGATCCAGTTCATCAGTGGTGGCGGATGCAGGCGACGTTGCCGCGATATGCATCGCAACCTTGCGGCCGACTTCTTCCAGATCGCCAGAACCGTCGAGGGCGACAAGCACACCGACTTTGCCCATGCCGGCCGTTTCAGCATTGTGGATATAGGAAGCCACCTTGCCGTCCGCCGTCAGCTTCGCACTGCGACGCAGGGTCATGTTCTCGCCAACGGTCGCAATCAGGCGTTTGATCAGGTCATCCACAGAACCTTCGCCATCCGGCGCTGGAGCAGAAGATAGCCCCTCGACGGACCCGTCCGTTTCGAGTGCAGCTTTGGTGATTCCAGCCAGCGCCGCCTGGAATTTCTCGTTCCGGGCGACAAAGTCGGTTTCAGCGTTCAATTCCACAATTGCGCCGGTCTTGCCGTCGTCCGAGACTTGGACTGAAACGAGACCATCAGCGGCGGTGCGTCCAGATTTCTTGGCTGCTTTCGAGAGGCCTTTCGCGCGCAGCCAATCGGTGGCCGCGGCTTCATCGCCATTGTTTTCGACGAGCGCCTTTTTGGCATCCATCATGCCTGCGCCAGTCTTCTCGCGCAGTGCTTTAACAAGCGCAGCGGTAATCTCAGCCATTGCTGTATTCCTTCAGTTTGGTCTTCAGGTCAGACGCCTGTTCCTAGGCGCCTGTTGTATCTTCGGCGGTTTCGCCTTCTGCGGCCACAGCCACGTCAGCTTCAGCCATGGCGTCGATATCTTCTAGCTCACCAAGGTCAACACCAAGGCCAGCCGTCGACTCTGCCAGGCCGTCCAGTACGGCATCCGCGAACAGGTTGCAGTAAAGGGAAATGGCGCGCGCAGCATCGTCATTACCAGGAAAGCCATAGTCGGCGTCAGCCGGGTCACAATTTGTATCAAGCACGGCGACGACTGGAATTCCCAGCTTGCGAGCTTCCTGGACAGCAATCGCTTCCTTGTTCGTATCGATCACGATCATAGCAGCCGGCAGGCCGCCCATGTCTGCGATACCGCCAAGAGAGAGCTGAAGCTTGTCACGGCGACGCTCAAGGTCGAGCAATTCCTTCTTGGTGAGCCCTTGGCCGCTGTCACCGCTTTCAAACATCGCGTTCAGCTCTTTGAGCTGCTTGATGGAATTGGAAACAGTGGACCAGTTGGTCAGCGTGCCGCCGAGCCAGCGATGGTTCATGTAATACTGAGCGCAACGGCCAGCAGCTTCGGCAATCGGCTCCTGGGCCTGACGCTTGGTGCCCACGAACAGGACCCGACCACCTTTTGCGACCGTGTCGCGCACAAAGACCAGGGCCTGGTGCAGCGAAGGGACGGTCTGAGACAGGTCCATGATGTGGATTCCCGAACGATCACCGTAGATATACGGCTTCATGCGAGGATTCCAGCGGTGGGTTTGGTGACCGAAGTGAACGCCAGCTTCGAGCAGCTGACGCATGTTGAAGTCAGGTAGGGCCATAGATTTTCTCCATCCGGTTGGCCGTCACGAGTGGAACGTTGGACCCCTATGGCCCGTCGCACCGGATGCACCCGTGAACTGGTTTCTGATGTGGCGGCTTATACAGAAAATGCCGATGCCTGCAAGAGTTCTGGCGCGGCTTTTGTCAGGCAGCCTTGAGGGGCTCGACGCGCTCCACGCCGGGCGCTTCTTTCAGGGCCCGCTGTGCACTCAGGCCAATCGTGTAAGTTGCCGGCAGCTTCATGGTGACAACCCGGCCGTCTTCCAGTGGCATTTCGATCAGGAGTTCGCCCTGTTCAAGGTCCTGAAGCTTTGCAAGATGGCCAACCACTCCCGCCAGATCGCCAACATATGCGCCAACAGCGAGCCGAATCTTGAGCGCCCCCATCGCCTTCGACAATCTGGCTGCTTCAAGCTTCAGTACCCGTTCAGCGTTCAGTTTGATTTCTTCGGCGTTTCGTTTCACCCCAACGGTGATCGCCACCGCATTGCCGACCTGAAGCAGATCGTAATTTTGGGACAAGGTTTCCGGGAAAACCATCATCTCGACTTCGCCAGATGGGTCGGAAAGCGTCAGGAACGCAAACTTGCCGCCATTGCGCGCAGGTTTATCGCTACGCGCGCGGACGACGCCGATCATCTCGAGCGGCTTGCCGTCCGAGGCACGATCCTGCACCTCCATGGCCAGGGTCACGCGTTCGCGGTCCAATCCCTCAAGCACGTCATCCAGGGGATGGCCAGAGAAGTAGAACCCGGTCGACTTGAACTCCTGATCCAGTTTCTGTTGACCATTCCAGGCCCTGGTTTTCGGCAGCACCGGCCTTAGTGCAGGTTCGGCCTCGGCAAACAGACCGCCCTGCCCGCCTTGTCGGTCCTGGGCTGCACTAACCGCCAAATTTGCCAGCAGCGGCGCTGACTCCAGCATTCTGGCGCGGTTCGGCTCCATGCCATCGAATGCGCCGGCCTTGGAAAGCGATTCAAACGCTTTCTTGTTCACATGTTTCGGATCGACGCGTTCAGCGAAGTCGTAGAGATCCGCAAAGCGACCATCCTTGTCCCGTATCTCGACGACATGTTTCATGGCCTCAAGCCCGACGCCCTTCAGTGCGCCGAGCGCATATACGACCGCGCCATCACGCACATCGAAGTCTGCCGAAGAAGTGTTTACATCAGGAGCCAGAACCGGAATTTTCAGTCGCTTGGCTTCCTGGAAGAAGGCCGCGAGCTTGTCAGTGTTGCCGATATCAAGACTCATCGAAGCGGCGAGAAATTCGACAGGGAAATGCCGCTTCAGGTAGCCCGTATGGTAACCGATCAACGCATAGGCCGCCGCGTGAGATTTGTTGAAACCGTAGCCGGCGAACTTCTCCATCGTATCGAAGATGTCGTTGGCGAGCTTCTCTTCCATGCCCTTTTGCTCAGCCGCACCTTCGACAAAACGCTTCCGCTGGGCGATCATCTCCTCGACTTTCTTCTTACCCATGGCGCGACGCAGAAGGTCGGCTTCGCCGAGAGAGTAGCCAGCGATCTCTTGCGCCATCCGCATGACCTGCTCCTGATAAACAGGCACGCCATAGGTGGCCTCAAGGACAGGTTTCAGGTCCGGATGCTGATAGACAACGGAGGACGGGTCTTCCTTGCCCTGGACATAAACCGGAATGTTTTCCATCGGACCGGGGCGGTAGAGTGAGATGATGGCGATGACGTCCTCAAGATTGTGCGGACGCACCTTCTTGAGCGTATCCCGCATCCCGGCGCCTTCGAGCTGAAACACGCCCAGCGTCTCGCCGCTTGCCATGAGGTCGTATGTGGCCTGATCATCCAGGCTTTGCCATTCCGGCCCGACATCCCGGCCGTCCCGTCGGATCAGCTTGAGCGCCCGGTCGATCACGGTCAGGGTTTTCAGTCCGAGGAAGTCAAACTTCACCAGCCCCGCCATTTCAGCGTACTTCATGTTGAACTGGGTTGCCGGAAGATCCGCCCTCGGATCATTGTAGAGCGGCACGAGCTCGACCAGTGGCCGGTCGCCGATCACAACACCCGCTGCGTGCGTGCCCGCATTTCGGTACTTGCCTTCCAGCGACAGTGCGACTTCCAGCAGTTCCCCAACACGCTCGTCAGCGTCGATTTCATCCTGGAATTTTGGCTCGTCGTCGATTGCATCCTGCAGCTTGGGCGGATTGGCGGGATTGAAGGGGATCAGCTTGGCAAGCCGGTCGACCTGACCATATGGCATCTGCATAACACGGCCGACGTCGCGGACGACAGCCTTGGCCTGCAATGTACCGAATGTGATGATCATGGCGACGGAGTCGGCGCCATACTTGTCGCGCACATAGCGGATGACTTCTCCTCGACGTTCCTGACAGAAATCGATATCGAAATCCGGCATCGACACACGTTCGGGATTCAGGAAGCGTTCGAAGAGTAGATCAAAGCGGAGCGGATCAAGGTCTGTGATCAGGAGCACCCAAGCGACGAGCGAGCCCGCGCCGGACCCCCGCCCCGGCCCCACCGGAATATCATTGTCCTTGGCCCACTTGATAAAGTCGGAAACAATCAGGAAGTAGCCGGGAAACCCCATGCGCTCGATGATCATCAGTTCGTAGTCAAGCCGCTCAAAATAGGTATCCCGCTCGGCATACAGCTTGTCCGCCGCGCCAAGACGGTATTCCAACCCCTCCAGGGCTTGCTTGCGGAGTTCTTCTGATTCCGAACGTCCTTCATTCGAAAAGTTCGGCAGGATGGGCTGGTGCGTCTCTGCCTTTACCGCGCAGCGCTGGGCGATTTCAAACGTGTTCGCAATGGCTTCGGGAATGTCAGCGAACAATTCCCGCATTTCTTCAGCTGTTTTGAGATATTGGGATGCATCGACACGCTTGCGATCTTCCTGGCCCAGATACTGGCCATTCGAAATACACATCATTGCGTCGTGTGCCTTGGCGTCCGACGGCTTCATGAACCGGGCATCATGCGTCGCTACCAGCGGCAAGCCCAGTTCATAGGCGAGGTCAATCAACCCCTCTTCGCAAGCATACTCATCTTCGGTACCATGACGCGTGATCTCTACATAGCAGCGCTCCGGATAAGCTGAAGCAAGCGTGGAGAGTTCGGTCCGAGCGTCCGCGATACGAGCCTTCAAAAGATGGCGCGCGACTTCACCTTCCGCGCCGCCGGTCAGCAGGATCAACCCGTCTGTTTTGTCCAGCAACAACTCCCGTGAAAGCTTTGACACACCGTCGGCTGCGTCCAAATAGGCCCGCGACGACAACAGCATCAAGCGCTTGTAGCCTATCTCGTTCTGCGCATAGAGCGACACCCGTGTCGGTTCGCTCTTTGGCATACCGTCTGTCACTTCGAAACAGCATGCCATGATGGGCTGGATACCTGCATCCGTCAGCGTCAGCGAGATTTCCAGTGCGCCATACAGATTGTTACGATCAGTAATCGCCACAGCAGGCATTCCCTGCTCGACACACCAAGCCTTCAGGCCCTTGGGCGTGATCATGCTTTCGAGCAAGGAATAGCTCGACCGGACGGCAAGATGAATGAAGGGCGACTCAGTCACGGGAAATCTCCTTTTCACAGGATACTGTGCCGCGCGCATCACCACCAGACCAGAGGCCGGGCGCGGCCTTCCACAACTTAGTCCGGCCGGTAATCCACCAGCTTGCCATCAGCCAAGGTCAGGACGCGATCCATGTGGCGGATCAGTGACAGATTGTGCGTTGCCACCAGCACAGCAGCGCCTTCATCGCGAACCATTTTTATCAGGGTCGCGAACACGCGCTCCGTCGTACCGGGGTCTAGGTTTCCGGTAGGCTCGTCGGCGATGACAAGACGCGGATCGTTTGCCAGGGCGCGGGCAATTGCGACGCGTTGCTGCTCCCCACCCGACATTTGCGCGGGTTGGTGATGGCCGCGCTCATCAAGCCCCATTTCACCCAACAAGTGTTCGGCCTTTTCGCGCGCAGCAGATTGTTTCGTGCCTGCGATCATCAGAGGCATCGCCACATTATCCGCTGCATTGAATTCCGGCAGCAAGTGATGGAACTGGTAGACGAAGCCGATCTTGGCCCGACGTATCGCCGTGCGGCCCTTGTCGTCCAGGGCGAGGCAATCAATGCCATCCAGCATGACCTTGCCAGATTCTGGCCGCTCCAGCAGGCCAGCAGTGTGCAACAGAGTGGATTTTCCGGAACCAGATGGACCGACTAGTCCGACCAACTCACCTGCATTCAGCTGTAGATTGGTTCCACTGAGAACGTGCAATTCTCCAGCGGCCGTCTTGTAGTACCGGTCAATATCGCGAAGTTCGAGAACGGGTTGGGCCATTATTCAAACCTCAACGCGCTGACCGGGTCCTGACGGGAAGCCCACCAAGCCGGAATGATCGAAACGAGCATAGACATGCCGAGCGCATATAGACCGGTCTGCAGGACTTCACCCCAATCGAGGATCGCAGGCAGGCCCTCGAGACCGTAAACTTCCGCGTCGAAAACTTCACCCGGCACAAACAGATTGATGAAAGCCTCCACAGCATCGATGTTGGTGACAACAAGAATGCCGATCGCCATACCAAGCAACGCACCCAAGGTGCCAAGTATGGTTCCAACGAGCAGGAAGACACGGAGCACACCGCCGCGTCCAAGACCAATCGTTCGCAGGATGGCGATATCGCGTGTCTTGTTCTTCACCAGCATAACAACGCCGACGATGATGTTCAGTGTGGCAATACCCATGATCACCATGACGAGCATACGCACCATGGTCCGCTCAACCTGCAATGCGTTGAGATAGCCCGCGCGCTGGCTTTTCCAGTCAAATACGTAAAGCGCATTGCCGGTAGCTGCCGCTATGGCCTCCATGGCCGCGGCTGTTTTGTTCGGATCATCCAGTCGGATATCCAGCATTTGGTAGCGATCCTTGGACTGAAACAGGATCTGCGCCTGCTCCATCGGCATAAAGATATAAAGCCGGTCGAGCTCAACGCTTCCCGTCTTGAAAACGTCCCCGACAGTGTAGGCCTTGCTGCGCGGCGTTGATCCGAGAGGTCCGGCATTGGTCTGCGATGTAATGATCTCTACCTTGTCGCCCGGCCGGACACCGAGGCCTTCCCGGCCAGCAGCCAGAAATGCCCCCATCATGACGACATTGCCGCCATTCTTGCCTTCGCCAAACCCGGATTCAATGGCCGCCGCCCCGCCATCCTTCAGGAAAGGCATAGTGGCGAGGTCTTCCTTGCGGATGGCCCGCACGGCCGCCCCCGTCTTGCGACCATTCGCCGTCACGAGCACATATTCTTCAATATACGGTGCGACACTGGACACACCATCAATCAGAGAGATCGTCTCCGCAATCTGTTCGGCTTCTTCCTCTGTATACGACGCAACAACGCCGTAGACATGTGGCTGACCGCCCAGCAAAGCATCCAGCAAGGTCGCCCTGAAACCGCTCATGATGGACATGGTGATGATCAGCGCAGCAACCGCAAAGAAGATGCCGACAAAGGAAATGATCGATATCAGGCTTGCACCGCCATGCTCCCGCTTGGCGCGCAAGTACCGCCAGGCGAGTGTGCGCTCCAGCTTCCCAAACGGCGCGGCGGCTGACGGAATATCACTCATTCGGGCCGCACCTTGCTGAGGGCATCCGCGAGCGGCATTTCTGATTTCTCACCCGTTTTGCGATTCTTGACTTCAACGACACCGTTCTTGATACCACGTGGTCCGATGACAATCTGCCATGGTAGACCAATCAGATCCATCCGCGCGAACTTGCCGCCAGCCCTGTCATCAGTCTCGTCATATAGCGTGTCTATTCCGGCAAGTTCGAGTGCCTGGTAGGCTTGCTCGCAAACCGTGTCACATTCCTCATCGCCGACCCGCATATTGATGATTCCGACCTGAAACGGCGCAACGCTTTCCGGCCAGACAATCCCATTCTCGTCATGACAGGCTTCGATAATGCCGCCGACCAGACGCGAAACGCCAATGCCATAGCTGCCCATCTCGACCGGCACCATTTGGCCGTCCGGTCCCTGGACAACTGCGTTCATGGGTTCGGAATACTTGGTGCCGAAATAGAAGATATGGCCGACTTCAATACCGCGCGCAGAGACCTTCCGGTCTTCCGGCAGTTCAGCGAAGGCGGCTTCGTCATGCATCTCTTCGGTCGCGGCATAGTATTGCGTCCGCTTTTCGACTTCTGCTGTCAGGTCAGACGTGAAGTCCAGGTCCAGACCCGGAGCAGGCATATCCAGCAGGGTCTTGTCGCAAAAGACGGCGCTTTCGCCCGTCTCAGCGAGGATGATGAATTCGTGGCTCAGTTCGCCCCCAATCGGGCCAGTATCTGCGCGCATGGGCACACCGGTCAAGCCGAGGCGCGAGAACGTGTTGAGATAGGCACAGAACATACGGTTATAGGAGTGTCGCGCATCGTCTGCCGTCAGGTCGAAGGAATAGGCATCCTTCATCATGAACTCACGCCCGCGCATCACGCCGAAGCGCGGGCGGATCTCGTCCCGGAATTTCCATTGTTGGTGATAGAGGTTCAGCGGAAGCTGCTTGTAGCTCTTCACATATGAGCGGAACACATCGGTGACGAGTTCTTCATTCGTGGGGCCGTACAGCATATCGCGGTCATGGCGGTCGGTGATGCGCAGCATCTCCTTGCCATAGGCTTCATACCGACCGGACTCGCGCCAGAGGTCAGCTTGCTGCAGTGTTGGCATCAGCATTTCCACAGCGCCAGCGCGGTTCATCTCTTCGCGCACGATCTGTTCAATCTTCTTGAGGACGCGTAGGCCAAGCGGCAGCCATGTGTAGATGCCTGCTCCGTTCTGGCGAACCATGCCGGTGCGCAGCATCAGCTGATGCGAGGCGATGGCCGCATCTGACGGGGCTTCTTTGGATACGGGCAGGAAATACTTCGACAGACGCATGGAATCTCCGTGATCGCGCGGTGAACGAAGGCCACCTAGCCGCAGCGCCCCCTATTGCGCAAGCAAACGTGGCACGATGATGGCTGTAAGACCTGTCAGAACAACTGCGCCCCCCGTGGCCCAAAGCGCTTTTTTGGCAAGCATGGGGTTTTTCGGCGCCGCTTCTTCCGTTCCGTCAATCGTGGAATCGTCTTCCCACTGCCCCTTCACGCCGATCGGAAGAACGACAAAAAAGGACAGCCACCAGGCAATGGTGAAGACAACACCAGCGCCGAAAATGGTCATCAGTGGGCTTCCTTCGGGGTTTCCATCAGTTCGATCAGGACACCGTTCGAATTCTTCGGGTGGACGAAAATGATGGGAGTGCCATGGGCGCCAATCCGGGGTTTTCCGAGGACTGTGGCACCACGCTTGCCCATCTCTTCGACTGCTTCGTTGATGTCATCCACTTCAAAGCAGACATGATGCTGGCCGCCTTTCGGGTTCTTCGTGATGAAGTTGGCGATAGGGGATTCGGCGTTCAACGGCTCGATCAGCTCAATCTGGCTATTCGGTAGATTGACGAAACAGACCTTTACGCCCTGCTCCGGCATGTCGAACGGCGTGGTGATATCTTTGGCGCCATAGAGTGTCCGATAGGTTTCGCAGGCGGCTTCAAGATCCGGCACTGCGACACCGACATGGTTCAAGGGACCAATTTTAAACTCTGACACGGGTTTCAACTCCTCAGGACGATCACTTCTATTACGGGACGGTGACCAAATGTTTCAAGACAAGCCTTCCGCAGGGCGCGGCCGACGGTACGCTCGACTGCATCATCGTCCATTCGGTCGCGTTTCTTCATGCGACCAATTGCATCCTCGGCCGCGATCTCAAGCGGCTCGATGCTCTCATCAGCAAGGCGACCATCGGTTTCCGACAAGCCTTTCGCCAACACGATGGGGCCGTCGAGTATGTCTCCATCATCGTCCAGCGTCATGGACGCGAAGATAATTCCAGCCCAGGAAAGCTTCCGGCGTTCCTCAATTCCCTGCGCACCTTCCGGCACCAGCCGATCCCCATCCAGAAACAACCGACCGGCTGGCACGACGTCAACAATCTGGGCCTTTCCCGGTGCGATCCGGATCAGGCTGCCATTTTGCGGCGTTACAGCATGGGGAACCTGCAGTGATTTCGCGAAATTGGCATGTTCCATGATGTGCCGACGCTCGCCGTGCACGGGAATTGATACTTGCGGGCGCACCCATCCATACATGCGGCGCAGTTCGTCCCGGCAAGGGTGACCGGAGACATGTATCGGATATGGCACCATGCGCGGCGTGATCACCCTGACGCCCTGCTCTGCCAGTGCATTCTGAAGCGCAAAAATCCCCTTTTCATTGCCTGGGATCTGTCGGGACGAGAAGATCACTGTGTCGCCTTCATGGAGCGACACATTACGATGATCCCGCCGTGAGATTCTCGTCAATGCGGCCCGCGCTTCACCCTGACTTCCCGTACAGAGATACAGGATGTGTTCGGCGGGAATCTGGCTCGCTTCGGATTCGTCAATGAATTCCATATGCGGCGGCAATATGCCGACGGATTTTGCCGCGTCCGTAATGCGATGCATGCTGCGCCCGACCAGGCATACAGCCCGGCCCGCCGACTCGGCAGCTTCAACGATCGATTTCACGCGTGCCACATTTGATGCAAATGTGGTCACGGCCACGGCTTGTTTCTGCTCGGCGATCAGATCTATCAGCCCTTGCTTCACCGACTCTTCGGACCCGGACTCCCCTTCTTCGAAGACATTGGTTGAGTCACAGACCATGGCGAGAACGCCTTCATCCCCCAGGGCAGTCAGGCCTTTGACATCCGTAGCAGATCCGATCTGGGGATCCGGATCGATCTTCCAGTCGCCGGTGTGCAGGATCGTGCCCAGCGGCGTCTTGATCGCCAAGGCGTTCGGCTCGGGAATTGAGTGAGTCAGCGTGACATAGGTAACCTCGAACGGCCCGGCCTGAACTGTTCCGCCCAGCGCAACCGGCTTGAGCCAGGACGGGTCCACGCCCCGCTCAATCATTTTCGAGCGCACGAGCTCTGCCGTGAATGGCGTCGCATAGATCGGGGCCTTTGTTTGCAGGCGCGGATACAACAGGCCGACTGCGCCGATATGGTCCTCATGCGCATGTGTCAGGAATACCGCGTCGATCTTCTCCCCGATCAGATATTCGGGATCAGCGCAGATCAGGTCGATCCCCGGCGTCTCAAGTGATCCGAACGTCACACCAAGGTCGGCAATGATCCAACGGCGGTCGTGCGCCGGGCCGTAGCCATAGGCATTGAGGTTCATGCCGATCTCATCGCAGCCCCCCAGGGGGAGGAAAACCAGCTCGTCCTCTATACCGTTCGTGTCTGCCATAGGTCTCAACTGTTCCGTTTGTAGATTTCGAGCAGGCCACGAATGGTAATATCCTGATCGTAATAATCTATTGTTTTGCTGGCACCTTCAAAGAGGGAGGCCACACCGCCGGTGGCAACCACTTTCATGGGCTTTCCATATTCAGCCTTGATGCGGGTTACGAGCCCATCAATGAGATCGATGTATCCCCAGAAGACACCTGACTGCATGGCGCTGATCGTGTCTTGGCCGATCACTTGGGCTGGTTTCTGGATCGCGATGCGTGGCAGCTGCGCCGCCGCATCATGTAGTGCCCGCATGGACAGGTTGATACCGGGAGAGATGATGCCGCCCTCAAAGCCGCCATCTTCCGCCACAACGTCAAACGTTGTCGCCGTTCCACTATCAATCACAATGAGATTGCCGGAATAGGTCATGTGCGCCCCGAGCGCGCTCACAATCCGGTCGGCCCCCACCTGTTCGGGCCGGTGAATGCGCACTTCAACACCCGTTTTCAGATTGGGATCCCCAATGAACAAGGGCTCGAGATTGAGATATCGACGCGCAAGATTACGAAAATTGAACTGGGCTTGAGGTACGACGGTTGAAATCACGCATCCTTTGATGTGCTTCAAGTCCATCCCATACATGTCCGCCAGCCGCCACAACCATGCCGCGTGGTCGTCGGCGGTCTTGGTGGCATCGGTCGCGCTGCGCCACTGGTTGACCCAGGTCTCGCCGTCATGAATGCCGAACACCGTGTTCGTGTTGCCTACATCAATTGCCAGCAGCATCGCTTAGCCACTCCCTATCAGGCTGACATCACCAGCCCGGACTATCTCCTGACGTCCATCGGGCAATCTGAGCACCAGCGACCCGTCTTCCGCCATATCTTCCAACACGCCTATCAGGGGATCGCCGTTTCGCGAAACCGAGATCGTCTGACCGAGCCCCTCAGCGACCTTCAGCCAATCTAGCCGCAACGTCTCAAATCCTTGCCGCGCTTGTTCAAGACGACGCCCAAACGCATCGCGAAGCGCCGTCAGGACATCTTCCGGGGTCAGGACTGCGTCGCCCCTTAAAGAATGCAATGATGTTGCCATTTGGCCAGCGCCCTCAGGTGCGGAAGTCACATTGATCCCAATGCCTGCGGCGACCCAGAACTCAGCGCCTTGCCCGCCGGTTTCGATCAAAATGCCGGAAATCTTGGCGCCATTCACGCGCGCATCGTTGGGCCATTTCAAACGGACGGGGGCGTCTGGAGCGAGCTGCGCAGCCACATCAGATACAGCCAATGCCCCGGCGAAGGGAATACGAGAGGCTACTGGAATGCCGCCGGGCTCATGAAACAGCGCAGTGGAAAACAAGTTTCCAGACGGCGAGATCCATGGACGCTGCAAACGGCCGCGCCCAGCTGTCTGAGCTTCTGCGATAAGCCAGCAATCGTCGAAATCGCCAGCCTTCGCCCGTCGCCTCGCTTCGGAATTTGTGCTGTCTATGACGCCAAGGTGGTAGACGGGCCAGGTTAAGCTCAACCTGCAAGTCCCAGAGCCGCTGTGCCCGCCCACCCTGATAGTGCGCTTATGAAGAACAGGAACAGGATACCGGCAATCAGCGCTGCGAGCAGAACTGTGATCGTAACCGGGCCATCGACCGCCTCGAAACGCTCTGTTGGCTCATCAAACCACATGATCTTGATCAGACGGAGATAATAGCCAAGCGATACGACAGACGCGAGCACGAGAATTATGACGACTGGCATCAAACCGGCCTCAACCCCGGCGGACAACACTTCCCATTTTCCAAAGAATCCACCGAACGGTGGAAGACCCGCCATTGAGAAGATCAGAATGGAAAGAGCTATCGCCAGCACGGGGCGCTTGCGCATCAAACCACCAAGCTCGTTAATTCCTTCCACCATTCCGCCTTTACGACGCATGGCAAGCACGCCCATGAACAGGCCAAGCGACGCAATTACGTACAGCGTCATGAAGACCAGCAAAGGCCCCGCACCCAATTCCGGACCCGCGGCTACAGCGACGAGCGCGTAGCCCATATTCGCAATCGATGAGTAGCCGAGCAGACGCTTGATGTTGGTCTGTGTCAGCGCGCCCAGCGAGCCGATAATCATCGACAGGCCGGCAATGATGCAGAGGATCAGCTGCCACTGGTCGATCACGTCGCCAAACATGGTGAACATGACATTCGCGAAGACCACCATGCTCGCCATTTTGGGCGCGGAGGCGAAGAACGCAACGACAGGTGTCGGCGCGCCTTCATAGACGTCCGGCGTCCAGATATGCATTGGCGCAGCAGAGACTTTGAAGGCGAGACCGACAATCATCAGGACCATGCCGAACATCATGCCGATCGATGGGTCCGCTGCAGCGATCACGGCATATTCTGTCGAACCGCTGAACCCGTAGACGAGTGATGCGCCATACAGCAGCATGCCAGATGCAAGCGCCCCCAAAACGAAGTACTTCAAGCCAGCTTCGGACGCCTTGGCAGAATCCCGATGGAACGCAGCCAGCACATAGGAAGACAGACTAAGCGTTTCGACGCCCATATAGAGCGTCATCAAGTCAGCCGCCGACAGGATCATGCCCATGCCGAAGGAGGCGAGCAGTATCAGCAGGGAATATTCATACCGGATGGTACCATGCCGCTTCAGGAAACCCTCAGATGTGAGCAGCGCAAATCCTGCCAGGACATAGCTGACAAATTTCGCGAAGTTCACGAACGTGTTCGTACGAACGAGGCCATTGAAGGCTTCGCCGCCTTCATAGTTCATCAGAGAAAACGCGGCGGCCGCAAATAGGGCAAGAGCGCCGAACTTGATAGATACGCTGTTGAAACGATCCTTCAGCGTGGCGCCCACAAGCACGCCAATCAAGGCAGTCGCAACGAGCCAGAGTTCAGGCCCAACAGTCAGTATCATGGCAGTGAAATCAATCACGAGATCAGCCTCCCGCCATCAGGTTCAGAATGCGCAAGGCAGAACCTTCGGTAATGTTGAAAATCAAATTGGGTGCAACACCAAACAGGATTGTGAGGATTGCGAGTGGAGCAATGCAGATCCATTCAATCCTGTTCATATCCTTAATCGTGTTCAGATCAGGATTGGTGATTTTTCCAAACACTGTCCGGCGATACAGGGTGAGCATATAAACGGCCGAAAAGATCACACCAAGCGCGGCGCCAAACGCTGCCCAGGTTGAAGCCTGGAAGCCACCGACCATGGTCAGGATCTCGCCGATGAAGCCAGACGTGCCCGGAAGACCGACATTGGCCATGGTGAACAGCATGAAGAACGTGGCATAAACCGGCATCCGGTGAACCAATCCGCCATAGGCGGAAATTTCACGAGTGTGCATCCGGTCATAAACGACGCCAACGATCAGAAAGAGCGCGGCGGAGATCAGGCCGTGGCTCAACATCTGAAAGATGGCGCCCTGTACGCCGGCTTCGTTGAAGGCGAATACGCCGAGCGTAACAAAGCCCATATGCGCAACTGACGAATATGCGATCAGTTTCTTCATGTCCGTCTGACGCCACGCGACCAGCGATGTGTATACGATCGCGATCACCGCTAGTGCGAACATCATCGGCTGAAACAATTGGCTCGCGTCCGGGAACATGGGCAGTGAAAAGCGCAGGAAGCCATAGCCGCCCATCTTCAGAAGGATGCCTGCCAGCAAAACGGATCCCGCAGTCGGTGCCTGCACGTGCGCATCCGGCAACCATGTATGGACCGGCCACATCGGCAACTTCACGGCGAATGACGCCATGAAGGCCAGCCACAGCCAGGTCTGAACGTTCGGATCGAAGGAATACTTCTCCAGAATCTCGAAGTCAGAACTACCAGCAACCTGGTACATGTACACGACGGCCACGAGCATCAGCAGTGAACCTATCAGCGTATAAAGGAAGAATTTGAACGCCGCATAGATCTTGTCCTTGCCGCCCCAGATTCCGATGATCAGGAACATTGGGATCAGTCCAGCCTCGAAGAAGATATAGAACAGGACGAGATCCATCGCGGTGAAGACACCGATGATAAAGGTTTCAAGAACGAGAAAGGCGACCACATACTCTGTCACACGCTTGTGGATCGAGTTCCAGCTGGCGAGGAGGCAGATAGGGATCAGGAAAGTGGTCAGCAAAATGAGCGAAATGGACAGGCCATCAATGCCCATCTTGTAGCTGATGTTACGATACCAGCTGTATTGCTCCACCAGCTGGTAGCCCGACTGGGACGCATCAAACGCACCAAATACTGCGAGCGATGCAATGAACGTGGCGCCAGATATGATCAGGCCAGCCAGAAGCGCTGTGCGCCCCTCGGTATCACTGGACGATGCATCTCGGCTGCCAGCTGTCGCTGCGCGCACGAGCATGATGATGAGTGCACCTGCCAGCGGCAGGAACGTCATCGCTGAAAGAATGGGAAAACCGCCCATTAGTTGGCTCCTCCAGCGCGCAGCCACAGTATTCCGCCGAATACAAGTGCAGCACCGATAATCACAAATGCGTAGTGGTAGAGATATCCGGTATGCATCTTCGACAAGCGCCCAGCCGAAGCCTTGGTCACAGCCACAACACCATCAGGCCCGATGCCGTCGATGATCTTTTTGTCAGCCTTCCAGAAGAGATTGCCGAGCATGGCCGAGCCCTTGATGAGCGTGGCTTGATAGATCTCGTCAAAATACCATTTGTTGTAGAACAGCGAGTGCAACGGACCGCCACTGTCGGCGACACGCTTACCAACACCCCGGTTGAAGTAATAGGTGAACGTCGCAATCAGGAAGCCGGCAATCGTGACGACCAGCGGTGCGTACAACACCCATTCAGGCACATTATGACGATCATGAAGGACATGGTTCTCTGCGGCGCGATAGATCGCGCCAGCCCAGAACGCCTCATTATTGCCGTCCACGAACGCGTCGTAGAAATAAACGCCCGCGAAAATCGCCCCTAGGCTGAGCAGCCCCAGCGGCACCAGCATGACGAGCGGGCTCTCATGCGGCGTGTGATCATGTGTGTGGCTATGTGCGTCATCAGCCGCATGCGCATCTTCATGAGCGTGGTCATCATGATCATCATGCGCTTCCCACGTCTTCGGACCGTGGAACGTCATGTAGATCAGGCGCCAAGAATAGAAGCTCGTCAGGAAGGCTGCAATGAGGCCGAACCAGAAAGCTACCTGACCGAACATGACCTTGGACTGGCCAGCGGCGAAAGTGCTTTCCAGGATGGCGTCCTTGGAGAAGAAGCCAGCGAAACCGATCTGGGTGTGCGGAATACCGAGGCCGATAATGGCAATCGTCCCGATCATCATGGCCGCATAGGTGAGCGGCATGAATTTGGCGAGCCCGCCCATGCGACGCATATCCTGCTCATGGTGCATGCCATGGATAACCGAGCCAGCGCCAAGGAACAGAAGCGCCTTGAAGAAGGCGTGCGTGAAGAGGTGGAACATGGCCGCTTCATAGGCGCCGACACCTGCCACGAAGAACATGTAGCCAAGCTGGGAACAGGTCGAATAGGCGATCACGCGCTTGATATCGTTTTGCGCCATACCAACCGTGGCCGCATAGAGCGCGGTCACCGCACCCACGATGGTGATCATGCCTGCGGCGTAGAATGTGTACTCATAGATCGGCGACAAGAGGCAGACGAGATAGACGCCTGCGGTCACCATGGTTGCGGCGTGGATCAGGGCCGATACAGGGGTCGGACCTTCCATCGCATCCGGCAACCAGACATGCAGGAAGAACTGGGCCGACTTGCCCATAGCGCCAATGAAGAGCAGCACGCCGATAACTTCCAGCGCGTTCAGATTCCAATGCAGGAACGGAATCACCAGGTCCCGGACCGGTGCCGCTTCCGTGAAGCCAACGGGCACAACGGCCGCATTGTTGCGCACGGCGTCCAGTACGGGACCGAACTCGACTGAACGGAATACAAAGAAGACGGCCATGATACCCAGCGCAAGGCCGAAATCGCCTACACGATTGGTAACGAATGCCTTGATGGAGGCGTCGTTCGGCGCCTTGTTCTGGTACCAGAAGCCGATCAACAGGTAGGAGGCGAGACCCACGCCTTCCCAGCCAAAGAACAGCTGGATGAAATTGTCAGCGGTGACCAGCATGAGCATCATGAAGGTGAAGAGCGACAAATAGCTGAAGAAACGCGCCTTGTGCGGATCCTCGCTCATGTATCCCCAGGAATAGAGATGCACGAGGCCGGATACGCCGGTGATCACCGCCATCATCACAATGGACAACGTATCGACGCGGATTGCCCAATTCGCCTGGAATTCGCCGACGCTTATCCAAGGCATGAGGGTAATCACATGCTGTTTGATTTCCATGCCCGTCGTTGCGGCGACAAGACTTGCATGATGCTCCTCGGTGCCCGTGTGACCGCCAAGACCTGCCACATAGGCAAACAGTTGGATCAGCGACAGCGCGCCTGCTGATAGTACGACAGCAGTGGTCAGCCCCATGACGACCTTGTCGCCAATCTGCTTGTGCACCAGGCCGGTCAGTGCCACGAGCCCCGGCGCAAGGACGATGTACAGGATCAGGATATCTGGAAGCATCGCCTTACCCCTTCATCAGGTCGACATTTTCGACCGAGATATCACCGCGGTTGCGGAAGTAGACGACGAGAATGGCAAGACCAACAGCTGCCTCGGCTGCTGCAACTGTCAACACCAGCATTGCGAAGACCTGCCCGGCAATCGTGCCACTGAATACCGCAAAGGCGATGAGGTTGAGGTTCACCGACAACAGGATCAGCTCAATCGCCATCAGGATGACGATGATGTTCTTGCGGTTCACAAAGATGCCTACGACCCCGATTGTAAACAGGGCCGCCGAAACGGCGAGAAAATGGGAAAGCCCAAGGTCCATGTCTTAGATCCCCTGCCCCGGAGTGGGGTCTTTCAATTCATAGGCATCGCTGCGACGGCGCGAGGTCTGTTTGGCAATGTTCTGACGCTTGGTCTCTGGACGGTGGCGCAGCGTCAGCACGATGGCACCAACCATGGCAACGAGCAGGATGATGCCCGCCATCTGGAACAGCAGCAGGTATTGCGTATACATTACCTGTCCTATGGCCTCGGCATTAGTCTCAGCGCCCGGAGATGCATCGAAATTGGTCTCCATGTCTGCCGTGCCGATCACCGATGCCAGCACGATTTCGGCGGCAAATATGATCCCGACAAGCACAGCGAACGGCCAGTATCTCAGTGTGCCGCGCTTGAGCTCGACGAAGTCGACGTCCAGCATCATAACGACGAACAGGAACAACACAGCAACCGCGCCGACATAGACAACGACCAAAAGCATGGCCAGGAACTCAGCGCCAATCAGCACAAGCAAACCGGCCGATGAGAAGAATGCGAGAATGAGCCACAACACCGAATGAACGGGGTTGCGCGCCATGATCACCGACAGCGCCGATACGAGCACGACGGCCGCGATCAGATAGAAAGCGATGACTGCCACAGCCCTACTAGGCCCCCTTCCTTGCAGGGCAGAATGCCCCATGAGTTAATAGTTTCGGCGGCCTAGCGATAAGGCGCGTCGAGTTCCAGATTCTTGGCGATCAGTCGTTCCCAACGATCTCCATTCGCGAGCAGGCGGTCCTTGTCATAGAACAGCTCTTCGCGCGTTTCAGTGGCGAATTCGAAGTTCGGCCCCTCCACAATGGCATCGACCGGACAGGCCTCCTGACAGAAGCCGCAATAGATGCATTTCACCATGTCGATATCATAGCGTGTGGTACGACGGGCACCGTCTGCGCGCGGCTCAGCCTCAATCGTGATGGCCTGCGCCGGGCAGATTGCCTCACACAATTTACAGGCGATGCAGCGCTCTTCACCGCTGGGATAGCGCCGCAAAGCGTGTTCCCCGCGAAAGCGCGGCGAAAGAGGATTTTTCTCAAACGGATAGTTCACCGTTGCCTTGCGCGTGAACACTTCCCTTGTCGCCACGACGAGCGCGCCGAGGAAATCGGTCAGGAGCGCGCCGCGGATGGTTTGAGCCAGACTCATGACTGAACTCCCAGATAAACGACATAGCCGGACACAATCAGAACCGCGACGAGCGAGGTTGGCAGGAAGATCTTCCACCCCAGGCGCATCAGTTGGTCATAGCGGTAACGAGGGACAATCGCCTTCACCATCGCGAACATGATGAACAGGAACAGGATCTTGAACATGAACCAGAACAAGCCGGCGAACGCGTTCACGAAGGGATGGTCGCGGACGAACTCCTCGCCCAGTGCGAATGGACCATGCCAGCCGCCCAAGAACAGAATCGTCATCAGGGCGCACATCAGGACGATGTTAAGATACTCGCCCAGCATGAACAGCAGGTAGGGCGTTGAGCCGTACTCCACTTGGTAACCAGCGACGAGCTCGGATTCGGCTTCCGGCAAATCGAAGGGTGGCCGGTTCGTCTCAGCGAGCGCTGAGACGAAGAAGATAATGAACATCGGGAACATGACGACAATCAGCGGGAAGTGCTGGAAACTGAAGGCATGCCAGGTCCAGATACCGCCTTCCTGAGCGTTGACGATATCCGTCAGGTTCATGGAGCCGACGAGCAGAATGACGGTCACAATAACGAAACCGATCGAAACTTCATAGGAAACCATCTGCGCCGCCGAGCGCAGCGCGCCGAGGAACGGATACTTGGAGTTCGACGCCCAGCCGCCCATGATGATGCCATAGACGCCCAGCGAACTGATTGCGAACAGGTAAAGCACACCAACATTAAGGTTCGAGATAACCCAACTGGTGCCGCTTGCCGTACCGGGCGCAACCGGAATCGCCGCCCAGGCTGCGAAGGCCAGCGTACAGGTCAGGATTGGCGCGATGAGAAAGACGGTCTTGTTCGCACCAGCCGGAATCACGATTTCCTTGAGCAGGAATTTTCCGAAATCGGCGAATGACTGCATCAAACCGAAAGGCCCGACGACGTTCGGACCTTTGCGCATCATCACACCAGCCCAGACCTTACGGTCCAAAAGCAGGAGAAATGCGATCGATAACAACAGGACGAGCGTGAACAGTGCGATCTGTCCGAGGACCAGCAATGGCCCCCAAAGTTGCCCGAGAGACTCGACGTAGTTGCTCATGGCGCCCGCCCTACTCCGCTGCTACCGGAGTGTCCAGCGCTGAGGCCAGCGCAGAACATTCGGCCATCGTCTTGGACGCCCGTGCGATCGGGTTCGTCATATAGAAATCGTCAAACACCGGACGGAATGTCGCGGTCGTAAGGATTGTCGGAGCGGTCGTGATTGGTGTTTTGAGGGCCTCCGCACCCATCGCGCCGGGCGCGAATCCCAGCCCGGAAAAAGTGGTACTTTCACCCTCATGACCGCGCAACTCAGCGCGCAGCGCATCGGCGGTGTCATAAGGTAGTTTCTTGCCAACGACCTCCGACAAGGCTCGGAAAATAGCCCAGCCTTCGCGCGCTTCGCCTTTTGGCTGCACAGCGCGGCTGGTCATCTGGACGCGGCCTTCTGTGTTCACAAAGGTTGCCGACATTTCGGTGTAAGCGGCACTCGGCAGAATGATGTCCGCGCGTGCGGCCCCCGCATCTCCATGCGAGCCGATGTATATGACCTTCGCATCGCCAAGACCCGACAGATCGAGTTCGTCAGCTCCGAGTAGCACAACGGTATCCATACCACCGGACAGTATTTCTGCTGTCGCAGCTCCGCCCTCGCCGGGCACAAACCCGATGTCTAGCGCACCAACACGACCTGCCGCGTTGTGAAGAACGCCAAATCCGGCCCAACCGTCCTTTACCGCACCAATTTCGTTTGCCAGTTCCAGCGCTTTTGCGAGAACTGCCGCGCCATCTTCGCCGCAGAGTGCGCCCTCACCGACGACGATCATCGGTCGCTCGGCATCCGAGAGCACTTTGCCGAAGTCCGAATTGCGAATATCTGTGAGGGCTGATGCACCATCACCGAGCCAAGCATGCTCATATGTCAGATCCGCTGCTTCGCCGATACGACCCACTTTCAGGTCAGCCCAAAGCCATGCCTTGCGGATGCGCGCATTCCAGACAGCGGCTTCAACGCGCGGATTCGTACCGATCAACAGCAAGGCGTCAGCATCTTCTACGCCAGCCAGTGTGCCATTCAGGATATAACGTTCGCGCACCCCATCCGTGCCATATTGCGCCCCGGCGGGACGACAATCTGTATTCTGCACACCGAGCCCTCGGAAAAGATCAAGCGCTGCCTTGGCCTGCTCAACCTCGATCAGGTCTCCGGCGACAACGCCGATTTTTTCAGGGGATGCCGACAGCGCCTCTTTCACGGCCGCAAAAGCCTCGCCCCAATTAGCCGGGCGCAGTTTGCCGTTCTCGCGAATGTAAGGCTTGTCGAGGCGTTGGCGGGCTAGGCCATCCCAAATGAAACGGGATTTGTCCGACAGCCACTCCTCGTTGATGCCTTCGCTCACTTCAGGAAGGATACGCATCACACCATCGCCCTTGGCGTCCACGCGGATCGCTGCGCCCATGGCGTCCATCACATCAATAGAGGATGTTTTACGCAGCTCCCACGGGCGCGCATTGAACGCGTATGGCTTGGACGTCAGCGCACCAACCGGGCACAGATCGATGACGTTACCAGACAGTTCGGATGTCAGACTCTTTTCCAGATAGGTTGTGATCTCAGCATTCTCGCCACGCGAAATCATGCCGAGTTCCTCGACCCCCGCCACTTCGGCAGCAAAGCGTACGCAGCGCGTGCACTGGATACAGCGGGTCATGATCGTCTTGACCAGCGGGCCCATATTCTTGTCTTCGACGGCGCGCTTGTTCTCGTCATAGCGACTGCCGGCGCGGCCATAGGCCATGGCCTGATCCTGCAAGTCGCACTCGCCGCCCTGGTCGCAGATCGGGCAATCCAGCGGATGGTTGATCAGCAGGAATTCCATGACGCCATTGCGGGCTTTTTCCACATAGGCGCCCTTGGTGCGGATGTTCGGTGCCGATCCATCCCGGTTCGGACGCATGTCACCCACGGTTTGCGCGCACGAGGCAATCGGTTTCGGCGCGCCTTCCCATTCGACCAGGCACATGCGGCAGTTTCCGGCCACCGACAGGCGCTCATGATAACAGAAGCGCGGAATCTCAGCGCCCGCTTCCTCGCACGCCTGCATCAGCGTGTAATGGCGCGGCACTTCGATGTCCTGGCCATCGACATTCAACTTGAAAAGGTCGTCGGACATATCTCTACTCCGCTGCCACGACTGCACCCTGCACCATGGCGCGCGGCAGTCTGTACTGGTTGATGCGATCCTCAATCTCATGGCGGAAGTGGCGGATCAGGCCCTGAATCGGCCAGGCCGCTGCGTCACCGAGTGCGCAAATCGTGTGGCCTTCAACCTGCTTGGTTACATCCAGGAGCGTCTCGATCTCATCATGCTCGGCTTCGCCTTTGACCATTCGCTCCATGACGCGCCACATCCAGCCGGTACCTTCACGGCACGGCGTGCACTGGCCGCAGCTTTCATGTTTGTAGAAATATGCGAGGCGGGCAATTGCCTTGATCAGGTCGGTGTCCTTGTCCATCACGATCACCGCCGCCGTGCCCAGGCCTGATTTAAGGTCCCGCAGTGTGTCGAAATCCATGTAGGCGTCCATGATCTGCTCGGCCGGCACCATCGGCACGGACGATCCACCGGGGATCACCGCCTTGAGATTGTCCCAACCACCCCGGATACCGCCGCAGTGATTATCAATCAGCTCACGGAAAGTGACCGACATTTCTTCTTCGACATTACATGGCTTGTTCACGTGCCCGGAAATACAGAACAGTTTCGTGCCCGCATTGTTTGGACGGCCAAATCCGGCAAACCACTCAGCACCGCGGCGAAGAATGGTCGGAGCCACTGCAATCGACTCGACATTGTTTACTGTTGTTGGGCAGCCATACAGGCCAGCATTGGCCGGAAACGGTGGTTTCAGCCGGGGCTGTCCCTTCTTGCCTTCAAGGCTTTCCAGCAAGGCTGTCTCCTCGCCGCAAATATAGGCACCGGCCCCGTGATGGACATAGAGATCGAAATCCCAGCCATTCACATTGTCCTTGCCGATCAGCTTAGCCTCATAGGCCTCCTTGACGGCTTTCTCGAGCGCATGCCGTTCATTGATATATTCACCACGCAGGTAGACATAGCATTTATGGGCGCGCATCGCGCGGCTTGCCACCATGCAGCCCTCAATGAGCAGATGGGGATCATGCCGCATGATCTCGCGGTCTTTGCAGGTACCGGGCTCGGACTCGTCAGCATTGACGACGAGATAGTGCGGTCGATCACGCACTTCCTTCGGCATGAACGTCCATTTCAGACCGGTCGGGAAGCCAGCGCCGCCGCGACCACGCAGGCCGGAGGCCTTGATCTGGTCGCATATCCAGTCTGGCCCCTGAGCCAGCATCTCCTTGGTGAGGTGCCAGGCGCCGCGTTTCTTCGCCGCTTCGAGGTCTGGTGAGTGCAAACCATAGAGGTTTGTGAAGATGCGATCCTTGTCCTGCAGCATGGCCTAGTCCTCATCATCCTTGCTGGAGGCAACTTGCCCCGCATCGACCCGCTTCGAGAACTCGGTCTCGCCACCCGTGGCCAACTCTTTTGCTTGCGCGATCCAGTCTTCCCGCTCAATGCGACCCGGGAAGCTCATATAGTCTTCAACCCAATCAACATTGGCTGGCGTCCAGTCCGCGATCTGCCGGAAGGTGAAGATGCCGAGCTCATTGAGCGCATCTTCGTTCTTAGGGCCGATACCTTTGATGCGCTTCAGATCATCATGGCCTTCAGCAGCGATCGTGACCGATTCCGGCTTTTCTCCGGAAACAGCAGCAGTCGCAGATCTCTCGGCGGTTTCTGTCTTCGAGATCAGCGTCGTCTTGCCGGTGTTATCCTTTTGGGGGACTTCACGTTGTGTGTTCGTCGGCGCGGATTCCGCTGGCTTGCCAGCAGCCGTCGGCTCTGGTTCTGGCTCTGCGGTCGGTAAATTGGGCAACGCAACCGACTGGTTACGTGTACCGTCGAACAATTGCGGATCGGTCAGAATGGCCGTGCCACCTTCCGGCGCGCTATTGATGCGGTCAACTTGTGGGCCGGGATGCGCCTCGACGCCATTCTTCAGCTTGTTGAGAATCATCCCCAGCGAATCTGGCGTCAAATCTTCGAAATAATCGTCATTCACCTGAACCATCGGCGCATTCACGCACGCGCCAAGACACTCAACTTCTTCCCAGGATAGACGGCCGTCATCGGTCACGAACATTTGCTTGCCGATCTCGGTCTGGCAGACCTCCTTCAGCTTTTCGGCGCCGCGCAACTGGCAAGGCGTCGTGCCGCAGAGTTGGATGTGGTACTTTCCGACCGGCTGCAGACGGAACATCGTGTAGAAGGTCGCGACTTCATAGACGCGGATATACGGCATCTCCAGACGGTCGGCGACTTCACGCATTGCAGGCTCGGATAGCCAGCCACTATTGTCCTTTTGCGCCAGCCACAGCATCGGGATCACCGCAGACCGCTGCTTGTCAGCCGGGTACTTGCCGCGCCAGAACGCAATCTTCTCTTCGGTCTCGGGCTTGAACGCGAATGTGTCGCCTCCAGCCTCCATGTCAAAACGGCGTAGTGCCACTACTCGCCCCTCTTCGAAAAACAGCGACGGGCTTCATCCTTGAGAGGATGTTCGTCAAAAAAGCGTGTCTGCGCAGTACTCATCGGTCGATTTCCCCGAACACGATATCGAGTGAGCCCAAGATGGCGGACACGTCCGCCAGCATGTGACCCTTGCTGAGATGGTTCATCGCCTGCAGGTGCGGATAGCCCGGCGCGCGAATCTTGGCGCGATACGGGCGGTTCGTCCCGTCTGAGACGAGATAAACGCCGAACTCGCCCTTCGGCGCCTCGATAGCGACATAGGTCTCGCCTTCCGGAACATGAAAACCTTCAGTGTACAGCTTGAAGTGATGGATCAGCGCTTCCATCGAATTCTTCATTTCGGCGCGACGCGGCGGCGCAAGCTTTGAACCGGGCACAAGGACAGGCCCGGGCCCCTCCTTTGACATCAGGTCAATGCATTGCTGCATGATCTTCACCGACTCGCGCATCTCTTCCATGCGGCAGACATAGCGGTCATAATTGTCGCCATTCCGTCCAACCGGAATTTTGAAGTCGAGCTCGGAATAGCATTCATAAGGCTGCGAGCGGCGAAGGTCCCAGGCAAACCCGGACCCACGCACCATTACGCCCGAGAATCCCCACTCCATGATGGTCTTCTCATCGACCAGGCCGATATCGACATTGCGCTGTTTGAAGATGCGGTTCTCGGTGACCAGGCTCTCGATGTGATCGAGCTTTCCGGGGAACTGCTCACACCATTCCGCAATATCGTCGATGAGGTTCTGCGGCAGGTCCTGATGGACGCCGCCAGGGCGGAAATACGCGGCATGCATGCGGCTGCCGGAGGCGCGCTCATAGAACACGCACAGTTTTTCACGTTCTTCAAAACCCCAGGTAATCGGCGTCAACGCGCCTACGTCGAGGATCTGCGTTGTTACATTCAGCAAGTGCGACATGATCCGGCCGAGCTCTGAATAGAGCACGCGAATCAGGCTTGCCCGCCGGGGGACTTCGACGCCCAGCAGCTTCTCGACTGCCAGGCACCAAGCGTGCTCCTGGTTCATGGGGGAGCAATAGTCCAGCCGGTCGAAATATGGCATTCCCTGCAGGAATGTCTTGTACTCCAGCAGCTTCTCGGTGCCGCGATGCAGCAAGCCGATATGGCTGTCCACACGGGTCACGATCTCGCCGTCGAGATCGAGAATCATACGAAGGACGCCGTGGGCGGCCGGATGTTGAGGACCGAAATTCAGTGTGAACTTTCGGTCTTCCATTTCGGAGATGTGCGCGGTGTCAGCCATTATTCAGAAGGCTCCTCGGCTTTCTCGTCCCCGGGAATATGACTGGTCATACCCTCCCACGGTGAGAGGAAATCGAAATTGCGATATTCCTGCGGCAGCTCGACCGGCTCATAGACGACGCGCTTTTCAAGGTCGTCGTAGCGCACTTCATAATGGCCTGTCAGGGGGAAGTCCTTGCGCAGCGGGTACCCCTCAAAGCCGTAATCGGTGAGGATGCGGCGAAGGTCAGGATGATCGGAGAACTGGATGCCATACATGTCGAAGGCTTCCCGTTCGAACCAGTTTGCGGCAGGCCAAAGCCCGACAATACTCGGAACGGGCGTGTCTTCATCGGTCCTGATACGTACCCGCACACGATGATTCATCCGCATCGAAAGAAGATGATAAACGACTTCGAACCGCTCGGTCCGCTCCGGATAGTCGACCCCACAAACATCGACAAACGTCTCGAAATTGCACTGCTGGTCGTCGCGCAGGAAGCGCATCAGGCTCACAATGTGATCGCGCTCGGCAAACACAGTCAGCTCGCCAAGCGTCACGTCCGCAGACTTGACGGCATCCGGCTGGCGCGCGGCGATGTGAGCGCCCAGCTCACCCAGGGCTTCGATAGCTTCTGTGGTCATCATGTCAGCTCCTACCGTTCCAGCGAGCCTTCGCGGCGAATCTTTTTCTGTAGCTGCAAGAAGCCGTAAACCAGCGCTTCAGCAGTCGGCGGGCACCCCGGAATATAGATATCGACCGGCACGATTCGATCGCAGCCACGGACAACGCTGTAGCTGTAATGGTAATAGCCGCCGCCATTGGCACAGCTACCCATGGAAATCACATAGCGTGGCTCCGGCATCTGATCGTAAACCTTGCGCAGGGCTGGCGCCATCTTGTTGGTCAGGGTGCCGGCAACGATCATCACGTCCGACTGGCGGGGTGAACCGCGCGGCGCCATACCGAAGCGCTCAAGATCGTAGCGCGGGTTGCCAGCATGCATCATTTCCACGGCGCAGCAGGCAAGGCCGAACGTCATCCACATCAGGGAACCGGTACGCGCCCAAGTGATCAGATCGTCGGCTGCGGCGGTGAAATAGCCTTTATCAGCCAATTGGTCTGACAGGCCGGTGTAGAACGGGTCGTCATTGCCGGGCTGAAAGCCGCCTTCGACTCCCGTCCGCGCGCCGCCAAGAGCATATGTCTTGTAATCGTCAGCCATTATTCCCACTCCAGCGCACCGCGGCGCCACTCATAAACAAATCCGATGGTCAAAACACCGAGGAAACCAACCATGGACCAGAATCCGACCAGGCCAATCGTTCCAAGGCTTACCGCCCACGGGAACAGAAATGCCACTTCCAGGTCAAAGATGATGAACAGAATCGCGACGAGATAGAATCGCACATCGAACTTCATCCGCGCGTCGTCAAAAGCGGGGAAGCCGCACTCATATGCTGAGTTCTTTTCCGGATCGGGATTGCTGGGCGCCAGAAGCACCGAACCTAGTATGAATAGGCCGGAAATCACGGCACCGATGACCAGAAAAATGATCACGGGCAAATAGTCGAGTGCCAAGCGTTCGATCTCTGACATGGTACCTTGTCTCCTGCCGCAGGGGTGGCTTGATCTGGCGCCGGATTAGGACGGTTTCGCCTATGGCGCAACAGACAGACGCAATATATCGCAGCAACTCAGTCTAGCCTGAATTATTGTCCAACTCACGTGCACTATACTGCGGCGGTGCGTCACGGCGCAAAGCAGAACGGGCGCAGCAGGCTCGGCGCCATAGCCATGAATTCAATCGGCTTTTTGCGATCCATTCGCACCCAAAGGATCAGTGAGCAGGTACGCCGAGTGCCTCTAGCGTTTCAAACGACAACTGACCCACACCCAAGCCCTGCTCCCGCTGGTACTCTTTCAGCGCGCTCATCGTTGCGGTCCCGAATTTGCCATCAATTTCGACCGCATGACCGACTTGTGAAAGCGCTTCCTGAAGGGCAGTAATCGTCTCGGGAGATATATCTTCGTCGCACAACACAGTCTTCCATTCTGCCCTCCCCTCGCCTGTCACGATCCGTTTCTCGACCGTGCGGTACCTCGCCGGGATCGAGACGATTTCTTCACGGGCGGGCTTGACCAATTGTTCGATCATGAGAGTTTCATGCTCCGCTGGTATCGTAACCGGCTCGACACGTGCCGGTTCGACCAGGACCTGCTTCACGAGCGTATGATACTCTGCTGGAACTATGCGTGTCTCGGACTGTTCAGGCTTCACAATACGCGTGCGTGTAATTGTCTTGTACTCGGCCGGGACCTCGACCGACACAAGCACGTCATTCTGAAAAGCTTTGCTGGCCTCGTCCTCGCCGGCAATCTCGCGACCAGCCACCTCGTCCTTCAAATCCAACGTCGAATAAGCCTGCCGGACCAGCACTTGTTCGGTGTAGGTTTCGTATTCTGCCGGGATCACAACCGTCTCTGTTCGTTCCGGCCGGACCAGCACTTGCTCTGTAACCGCCTCATAGACTGCAGGCACGATTCTATACTCGGTCGCGGCCTGTTTGACCTCGACCAACCGCGACACTGTTTTGTATTCGGCGGGATAAATACGAATTTCGGTGCGTTCGGGCTCGTGCAGCACCTGCTCGGTCACGGTCTCGAACGTTTCCGGAATCAAAACAGGCGCATGGCAGGTTCCAGTTATGTTTTCGGCCAGCGCTGGTCCCATCATCAGAAGGCCAGCAGTTGTCGCGATCATCGGTTTGAGTTGCATGAACCTGCTCCAGCCGCCACCGAAA